>FLRZ01000886.1_pt1 | contig 34503 bp, 44 predicted proteins | sample 1550531 | NCBI WGS metagenome assembly FLRZ01 (sample SAMEA4031772, study PRJEB14383) | metagenome | biome: human; feature: oral; material: saliva | place: Philippines | collected 2014 | reverse complement strand
TAAACTCCATGCGCTTTGTTTACGGTTAATCGTTTGGATATAATCAACCGCGCCATAATCGTTGAAACCGTCGGCGAATGACAATAGAACAGGCGTTTGACTGCCGTCAATCATTACGCTTAAGTTATCACCGGTTAAGAATGAGAATTCCCCATTGCTTACCTTACCGCTCAATACCCTATTACGTAGGCCACCAGTACCACCACCGCCACCAGTACCACCACCGCCGCCGGCTTTTAGTTCCATTTGTTGCGCAACGTTCAATAATTCATCGCGGTTTTTCTTAATACTGTCTTGTACAGTATCGCCCTGTGGCGTTATATCCAAAGGGTATTTTTCTTTATATGCCATGTTTAAACCTCTTCATACGTATAATCTAACTGGCGTAACGAAATAGCGCCCTTTTGAACATTGATTTTAAATTGTACATTACGATTTGCACCGCCGCCAATCTTATACGCCTTCGTGTATTCATTAACATTCATTAATGTTTTGGCTTCGTATAGCTTTTCATTCGCATAGTATGTTTTTGTTGCTTTGCTTGAAAAGTTAATCGGCTTAGGCTTCTTATTCGATATGCCAATAGTACCATGCCCGGGAATAAGATTATGCGTTACGAAATTATAGTTCATAATCAACACAAATTGACGTGTTGCCAATCTGTTGCCGCTGATTATTGATGTTTGAATTTGTACGCTATCATCTGTATCTATCGTTTCATCAAGAATACCAATTTTATTGCCGTATGCTATGTATACCTCTTTATCCACATTCACCGCATCATTGATGTTATGCGTGAATTTTCTTGATGTGAAAACGCCCCTTCCGTCCTCATATCGTGACAAGTAGTGATACATGAATACCGTATTTCCGCTATATGGTTTAATCCATATTTGCTTGCGGCTGGATATATGCCATACTTCGCAATCTTTCGTTATGTACTTCAATAGATAAGAATTGATATTCAAACCAGTTTCAAACGGTTGTATTTCTGCATAGGTATTTGTAGGCATGAAAGACATGAACCCTTGATTGCCTAAATAGTAGCTACGATCATCAACGCTCACCGTTGCACCGCTACAATAACCGGTAGAGGATAACGGATATACAGTTAAATTCTGTGCATCTGGCGTGCCAATTACTTGATATACACGCCCGTATTCTTTGTATACGATAATTGCACGTGATAAGAAATCAACCGCAATAATGCTGCCTTGGTCTTTATAGCCAACGTCTACATATTGCGCACTTGATGCATCGTTATTGTTATGGTTCCATGCGTTGTAGTCGCCAACTGCTGACCAATTCAACCTATGCGAATGAGTCGATGCAATCAGTACGCGCCCCGAATGGCTGGATACTATATCACATACCGGACTTTCAATAGTGGATAACTTACCACTACCGGAAATGGCTTGTAATTTATCACCGCTGGCGATGAGAATATCACCACCAAACGCATGATATCTAGGCCGTTCGGTACCATTCAATGTGCCTAATAGTGTATTACCGCTGAAATCTGTTTCATACAAATTACGGCCACTAGAAAAGTACCACTTATTACGATACACATCATGATATAGCGTTTCTACTGGTAGTCCGAAATCATACAATATACGAATACCCGGAACGGTACGGAGTGCATTATCTGTTCTATCGAATTCGCATTGTTGCGCCTGTGTTAAGGCTTGCACGTCGATATTTTCCGGCGGGTTGCTCCAATCAAGGCCCAGCCGGAACCCGTTTGTAGTTGCCACCTGTTTAACGCCCATTATGCTATACCTCTTGCCGCCTTAATCTGTTCCGTGATGTAGTCTATGAATTGTTTATCATAGGCAGCATAATCAGTCATAAGAGATTTTTTCTTAACCATGAAAGATATAAGCTGCACTAGGTACTGATGAAAGAATTCAGAAAACGGAATAGGATCGTCCATATCGTCAACGTGATTTTTTCGCACGCTATAAAATACTTGCTTAACCGTTTCCCCGTCATAGGTTTCAAATGTTCCGTTAATGATGCGGATAGGATAACCACTTTTAGGAACGAACCCCATAAAGTCGGACGGTACACCTTTTAGATTTGGTATATCCATATTCTTAACTACTTCGCGGTCTTTAATGCTAACTAGAATAGTAGTTAGCCAATCAATAGCGGCGTTAATGTACTGGATATATTCCAACTGTTCATCGAGTATTTCGTTTGACTCTACATTAACAAGAGTAATCAGTTCTCTTACAACCATAGTTCCAGTACCCTTCCGCAATTACACTTTCATTATTTCCTAAACCTTCATTAATTGATTGCAACGCACTAACCATATTGCCAGTAACGCCGCTAATATCAATGTTCATTACGCGATACACGATATAATCAACTAACAACGTTTCAAGTTCTGCCGGTAGTCCGCTTTCATCATCTAGCGTTTTATATCCAGCAGTTTTTATATAATCAACGGTGATTTTCTGCTCATGATCTGCATCAAATACCACCGTTTGTAAATTCAATACATGATAGGCCTGTACGTCCGCATCATCTGCTTTGACATTTAACACGCTGATACATTGACCGGGCAGCGTAATCCGTCCGGTGCCGTTATCTTCGTGCGTTGCCTGTGCCAAACTAGGGCAGTACTGACCGATAAGGGCATTTAATAGGTGATTGCCTTCGTTGTAATACTCTAACAAATGGTACGGAGTATACTGTTCCTGTGGTGTATCGCCTATTTGCATGAACGCCCTATTGATAACTTGTTTTACGTTCATATTCACCCCATATAAGAATAAAGGCGGGTATTACCCCGCCTATACCTATCAATTAGCGTTCTACTACGCCACCAGTCATTACATTGATAATGCCGTAATCAAGGCCGTTGAATTTTGTTTTTTCAACCGCGCTATAGAAGGCAATGCCATTACCAGCAATGTTGCCGTAATCGTCTGTTTGTTCAATGTGTTTAGCTGGTCTTGCTACTGCGAAACATGCTGCTTGCTTGCCCAACAACAAGTTTTGACATACGTTAGCACTAGCAGCACCGATGTTACTAGATAATACGCGTTCGTATTCATAAAGAATAACGCCGTCGTATTCGCCCAACGCACCTGTAAAGATAGGGTTTTTAGAGCCGCGAATATTTGCGTTTTGTTGCGCTGCCAACCATTTTGGATCATCTTTTAAATCACGTGCTGCCCATGGATGAACGAGCATAATATACTTATCCATACCGTCAACTTTAATCGGTTGTACTTTTGGCGCATGCATCATCGCTTTACGTTTTGCACGGGAAATAATAGTTGTAGTCAATTTATCATTTGCCGTAATACTGGATTGCGTACCAGCTGCACTTGCATATAAAACTTCACCATTAGAAGGATTGTAGGAAAGTTTATTGATTAATCTATTATCCAACCAATCAGAAAGCCATTGTTTCAACGCACCTTTAATTTCTTTTAACATGTCATACTGTGTTTTTTGGTCGTCCGCTTCATAGCGAGATACCGCATTACGTACTAATTGAGTTTGAACAGTAAAATCATAGATGTTTAAAGTATCTTCTGCACCAGATAATTTTTGTCGGTTACCTTCAACGCCGGAACCTGTTAAATTCATCATCAAGCCGAATACTACGCTATCACCTTTAACATTTGTTAAGTCTTTATTTTGGTGTACTACATTGGAACCGTCCATTGCAGTAAATTTATCAAAATAACTATCTTTTACGCCTTCATGCCATACTTTTTTTGCCCATACTTTAGGTACTAAATTTGCTGGGATATTAACTTGGTTTCTTTGGTCTGCCATATTTTACCTCTTATAATTCGTCAAAATATTTGCGTATATCGTCCGGCAATGCATCAAGATTGCCCGTTTGATACGCCTTTAAAATATCTTCTTCGCTTACCTTGTTAGGTGTAGGAACGCCACCGTTTAACGCGCCAGCCTTTGGCAACGTTGCGGCCACCTGTAACGGGTTGTTTGTAACGTCGGTATTCGTTGCCCGTTCATTTTGCAGTTCATTTACAAACTTCCTAATTGTTTCAAAATCGGCATCGGTACCTTCTCCAATATCTACGCGGTAGAACGCATCATTAATTGGTTGTGCATCGCGCATTGTCATGCCGTTTAGCTTTTCTAATCCGCGTTGATATAGTTCCCCGAAATTTGGTAATGATTTAATTTCATTTACGAAATTTAGATTTGTTTGTCTTTGTTGGTGTACTGCTAACTGTTGATTAGTGATCGTGTATTCTGCGTTAGCTTCAAAACGAATGAAATCGTTGTATTTTTGTACATCTTCAAACATAAGACTTTCTAAATCTTCCGCCGTTAAATTAAAGCGTTTTAATGCTTCACGGCGTACAAAGTCCCGGATATCAGATACTTCACTATCTGGCAATGTAATCGGTCTTTGTTGCGCTTCAAATTGTCTTGCGCGTTCCTCGGCCGCTTTACGTCTTGCGCGTTCCTGTGCAAGTGCCGCTTTTAGATTGTTATCGTTTGTATGGTTTTCTTCGTGTTCCGGTTCTTCGTTAGTGTTCGGCGCCGCTGCATCTACTTCCGCATCATTCGCATCACTTTCCGCCGCATCATCTGTAGAGGGTTCATCTGTTGCCGCTTCTGGTGTATCCGTTTCTTCGGTATGATCATCAACGTTCACGCCCGCGTTTTCTAAATCTTCCGGAGTGAAACCAGCATCTTCGATATTAACTAAATCTTTTTCCATATCTAATACTCCTTAGCCTTTTAACGTCATTGCCGGACGAATAAAGAAATATGGCAGTTTAACGCCGTTGCCGGGCGATAATGTATAAGCAAGCCTTTTAACGCCGTTACTTAGGGCGAAAATAATATAAAAAACGCCCCATTACGGAGCGTTTATTATTGTGTTGATAGTTTATATTACATAGCGCCTAAATCGTTCATAGGCGGCATAATTTGCGGTGTATTTTGAATGTTTGGTTGTTTACCTTTCAAGGCTAACCGCTCAGCCATAATCTGTTGTGGTGAAATCTGTACGCCCAGCGTTTGTAAATACATACTCAATGCTTCCGCTGGCATATCATCAAGTGAACCACTTACGCGCAATTCTGGTAATGCTGGCTTTTCTGCCGCTTCTTGCATGCGTTTCTTAACCGTTTCTTTTTCTGGGAAATCCATGAAATCAAGTATGATATCCATAGGAATATCAACGCCGGATTTCTTAGCTTCCAATAATTGATATAGGTTAGCACGTCGCGCCGTTGCGCTTGCTTGGCTTGTAGTGATTACAATATCAAAATCAAAGGCGGATAGATCATATAGTACTTGTTTAATTGGATTACCTTCCGCATCGCGTTGCGGTTGACCTAGTGCATCGGTTAAAACTTGTTCTTGCATAGGTTGATTTAAACCCGGTTCAATTTGTACAAATTCCTTTTGACCGTCATCGCCCATAATTCGCATTGCTTTGGCTTCGTTGTAGAATTGCGGAATTAAACCCGGTGCGTTTTTCTCACCCCATAACAATTTAACAATTTGCCGTTCTGCTTCTTTTGATTGCTCAAAGATACCAGCCGTTTGTACTGTTGTTACAGATTGGCGTAAGTCGATTGCCTTGCCGCTCATACTGCCAACGCTACCGCTTAGGCTTTCCGGAGTGATACCGCTGATAGAATAGAAATCATTGCTTGATTGTTGTTCAAGGGCCATATTAATATTGCTATCCATTGCCGGCGTGCCGTCTACGAATGATACGCCCGGCGGTAACCAGATATTCGCACCCGGTTTAGTGCTATTGTTTTTAATGTCGCGCTTAGTCTGTTCGGTTAGTTGACCTTGCCAGAATTTCACGCCTAAAGATTGCTGATTAACAACATGCATGCGTTGGCTTCGGTTTTTATTTAATTCGCGTTGTGCATCTTTAATATCACGCACTACGCCAGCCGGTTCTAGTTCATCATCTACCAATTCGCCGGTATAGTAACAATATTCACGCACTAACGGGAATTTTCCATGCTTATAAGGACTTTCGCCTTCTTCCAATAGAACACTATCGGCGAACGTTGCGTATCGTATTTTAGTATCTGGAATACTTGTAGGTTTCTTCCCTGTAGCCATTAATACAACAAATAGCGGGTTACCTTCATCAATTAAACCCTCTTTTGTCATGTATACGTTCTTTTTGCCGTATTCTTTATACCAGTACTGCACTACGCGAATTTTATTGTAATTCGTGTTATACCATAACGCTTCGCCGTCTACTGTTTCAATCACGCCGGCTTCCTGTTCGGTTTCGTCATATCTGCTTTTTAATGCGTTGATTTCGTCAACCTTTTCCGGATAGATTTGCTTTAACTTGACAGCACTTTCCCAACTATAACGGCCAACGTATTGCGCATCGCTTAAATCGTCCTTCTTACATTCTGGATCAATGAAAGCATCAAACGGCGAAACACGTTCAATCTGAATAGTGCCGTCTAGTTTCGTATAGTCGAATTCATAGCTTACCCAGTAATTGGCTAAACCACAAATAATCTTATCGCGGAAACATTTGCCCTTATTGCGTTGATAATTCGCACGGTCTAAACAGTATTTTGTAATACCTTTAGCAACGCGGCTGATGCGGTCGTCTTCTTCACTACGTGGTAAAAAGTCCGGTTCAGTTTCATTCTGTGATGCATAACCGCATAACAGATTAATAACCGGTCTAATTCTATTAATCGTAATTGCTGGTCTTGCTGCATCGCGCATCTTCGCTAAATCTGCATCGGCCCATTGCTTGCCTTGCATAAATGCAAAATCTTCGGCAGCAGCCTTGCGCCATTCTGACGTGGCGGCCAATGCGTTTTTTACATTCTGTTTTGCTTCGTATATATCAAAGGTTGTTTGTTCTATATCCATTACTCCACCATTTCAGAACCATAAATCATATCGTACATTTGTTCTAATTGCCATTGCGGCATTGCCTTGGCGAATTCCGCTAGTTCTGCGTCTGTATACTTCGCCGGAATAATAACGCCCTTTTCCTCACGTTCGCCGTATTCCGATTTTAAAACTTTAAAGGCGTAATCACGCAACGCCCTTTCACTCATACGCCCCATGCGCTTATATCTCCTTCGCTATCATCAACATATTTATAACCGTCATTAAATGGCTTATCTGGTTTAACTGATTTAACCGGTCTAGCCATACACATATAACGCACCGCATCATACGCATGATCTTCTTGCTTTGTATCTACATCTTCAACTCTTATCTTGTCATAAGTTAAAGCTGGCAACGTGCGTATTAAGTGTACGCAATTACTAAATATCTTTAACTTACCTTCTTTTAGTCGTTGATGTACTTGCATAAGTCCGGCTAGTCTATCGTTATCAGCACGCACCCAATACACTCCTTCCGTTGCAAATATTTCCGCAATCGTTGGGCCGTCGTGCCCTGTTCGTTGCCATATGGCGGGGTCTGCCACACCTTGATAGTCTTTTAAATGTTCTATCTTCTGCGCAACTTCCCGCGCCGTTTCCTGTGTACCAGTATCCGGCATACCCGGCTTGCACCCGTAATATTCACCGGTGATATATAATACATCGTCATAATCTACCGCATAGGAATATACTGCATATGGTTTCGTATATCCCCAGTCCATTGACCGGTATCGTTGCCAATGATGCGGTATTTCAAACGGTGCTATTACATGCTTATCGGTGCGGAATTCTGTAAATACTTGACCTTCAAATATGTTCCAGTCGCCTTCCAAATACGCTTTACGTAGTTTTTCCGGCAACGTGTTAAGTGCATCTATATAACTTTGTGATAGATGCGGGTTATCGCTTGCCCTTGCTTGGATATATGCAATCTTATCGGCGAATGGTTGCATTTCCTTTGTAAAGTTTCTATCAATGAATAAGTCTTTAACCCACATATGACCTTTACCGCCCGGATTAGTTGCCGCTATTAATTTAGTATCACTTATACCAGTCCAACGGAGCCGCATACGCAAGAAATCGAACACGTCGCGACTATTCAAGGTCAATTCATCAATAGCAATAGCAGCGAATTCACTTGAAAGGTATTTGCTCGGTTTATCCAGATTACGGAAACAGATAACACCGCCGCCTAATTCATCGTTCAATGTGAATTCGTGGTTGCTTTCTTTATAACTTCCTAACCATTCCGGAAACTCCATTTTGATTTTAGAAATTTGACGATCATCTAAACTTGGATAGTCCTCACAAAACAACCCAACGCGTATGCCTTTAATTCCTGTTTGAATGAACCAGTCAATCAGAAGCCATACTAAACCCCAGCGGAGTATATACGATTTACCACCACCAGCAGCGCCACCATATAGCGTATATATGTTACTTTTAACCGCACGCAAGAATTCTTTCTGCTTGGCAGTTGGCCGTATTACATCACGAAACAGATTTGTTTTACTCATCTGTATCACTACTCAATTCGTTATTATCAATAACTAACTTAACGGCGCTTTCTGTTGTAATTTCCTGTTGTATCTTATCTCGCCATTCTTTAGACTTGCGATTTTTAAGCCAGAAAATCATGGCCGTTGTATTTCCTTCAAGCGCTGCTTTATACAATGCATTTTCTACTTGTATATCTGCTTCATCTTTCCCTATTTTTAAGGCGTTTGATATTTTCGGTGATTTCTTGCGCCACTCCCATAAGGTAGAAACAACAATATCCATATTGCTTGCAATCTGTTCATTTGTTAAACCATTACGCGCCCAACCTTGTAACAGTAAAATCTTTTCTTCTGCTTCCCAGTCCTTATATGTAGTCTTAGCCATTGTTTCACCCCCTATCGTAGTATGTTGTTATCTTTGCTTTTCATTCTGCCATGTGATCGTTGGCATATTCCCGCATGTTGCTTGCTGGCGTGTTGGCTAGTGCAATATGTTTGGCATAAGCCGTCATAGTATATTTCGTTGGCTATGCATTTGCCGCCTTTGTTATTAAGACATTTCGACTTTGTACATATGATATTCACTAGCTTTTCACCACCTTCGCAAAACTTTTTTGAAAAATTTTTAATTTCCCTATTGACTACTTGCGAAAACGCAAGTATAATTAAGCCATAAGATACATCAGAAAACGCAATTATTCAAAAAGGAGAATTAACAATGCTAACACTTAAAGATGTAAACACAAACAAAACATGGAAATTTGAAAACAAATCCGATGCTTCTTCTTTCATCAGTACAATGAGTTTCGGTTTTGAATGGCAACTAATCGACGATAACACAAATGAAGTTATTGCGTGCCATTACTTTGAATAACAAAATAAAGAATGACAAACAAAAAAAATTAAGCCGTCTATACAAGGCGGCTTTTTTAATTACTCAAAACCAAACACGCCACAATAGATATGACATGGAAACAATTCGGGTTATTTTGGTCTAAAACCTTATAAATAAATGCAGCATGTTCAGTTTTCAATAATCAAATGTTACTTTTATACAAAAAATGAGATATATCGCCGTGGATATACCTCATATTCTGATAGTTTTATTCATTTGTATTGTATTAAACACTCAAAACCGGAGTTATATTGCTGCACGCGTGGCAACATAGGCCCGTAAGCCTAGTTTCTAGAAAACGCTATAACCCCAGTTTTCAATGCTTATATGTGTACTCTAAACCAATACCGATATGGATCACATGAAATTATGTTTATTATTGTTGTTGTTGTGCTTGGAAGTACATATTTATATTTGATAGGATTGTCTTTATGGCTGTGTATGTTTGAAAGGAATTCTATTCTATCGGTATCGGTTTACAATACACAATAGGGGAACGGCCCAAAGTTCCCCATGTGCATCGTATATATAGGAGAATTACGCCAATGACCTTTTAAGCATCATTTGACAATATAATTATACTATATATTGCGTTTCCGTATTATTCCGTTGTAGTTCGGTATAGTCCGACTTTTACCGATTTAGTAGTATACATACTAGGATAATACGTTTCATGTAAATATTTACCTACTTCAATAAGGCCTAGCGTTTTTAATTCGCTGGATTGTGTTTTTTCTAAATCCGTAAAACTTTTCGCATATTTCGCGCTTTCCCCGTCGATGTACTCACGCATTAATAATATATTAGTTTTCCCTATGGTGCATTTGTTGATGATATCCGCCGCCGTTTCCCGTTCATCAATTAATGCGCCTATTTCTTCTTTTACGGCATCACGCTTACTTTCAAGGCGTACTATTTGACGGTCTAACCCGCCCGGCGTTCCGCCACCGCTTAAACGTTCCTTACTATAATCAATGGCCCCTATCGTCGTTACATCTGACTGTAAACGCTTTAGATCTTCTTTCAATGATTTAATTTTCATTGAGATTAATTTAATCGGTTCTAGGAATTCCTTGCCCATTTCTCTATATTCTTTATCCGTCATATATCCCCCGTATGGTTCATTATCGCATGTTCTTAACTGTTTCCCCTAGCATGTTTAGATAGTCCTGTAAATTGGTTTTAATGGCATCATTTACCATTTGGATATTGTCAGTTGTTACATAGCTGGCAATTAGCATTTTATACATAGTATCTTTAGTTGGTACTAATAACGTGATTAATAAGCTAACCACAAACGCAATAAAAACCAGCTTAACTAAAACTTTATTTTTTTCTATTTCTTCCCTTGCATATTCATCAATAAAATACATGGTACCAATAAGAAGAACCCCAACTGCCAGCGCACCGAAAACAAGGTTATTTATCGTATCTAAATTATGAAGCACTTCGATTAAATACAAATACATTGGGTTAATAATAGGCATTACATGTTTCCCCTTTCGCTAATTACTTTCCAGTACTACCAATACCACCAGCACCGCGCACCGTTTCGGTTAATTCCTTAACCTCTAACAACTTTAATGCACCTACTGGTACAAGGATACCCTGTACCAATCTATCTCCCTTTTGGATTAAATACGCATTATCGCTGGTATTGTGTAGTATAGCCTTTATTTCTCCCCTATAATCCGCATCAATCACGCCGAACGAATTCGGAATAATTAACGGCGTTTTACTCATGCTAGATCGTGGCGCTAACATCAGCATATACCCCTTTGGAATTTCCACCGCTAGGCCTAGCGTTACATATTGCGTTTGATGCGGTTCTATTACTACGCCTTCCGGTTGATAAAAATCCATTCCGGCAGCATCTTCGCTGCCAACTTTCGGCAATAATACACCCGGCATGCATCGTTTAACTTTGATAACGTCCGCATTATATCGTTTATAACCAAAGATGCGTTTAATCCTGTTTAGTAGTTCCATTTATTGTCCCTCATTTCAATAACGCTTCCAATACTTTATTTTTTCTATCCATAATCCGTATTTCTGCCCTTGGGTTATCTTTATCAATACCAGCGATGCAGCTATCCCCATATGAACATATCCATTTATCATCGTCGATAACTTTCGCTTTCGTTAATATATCGCTAGTCGCCTGTAGTAACCCGATTAAGTCCGGCCAACTTCTTTTATTTGGCAAATAGTATTTACATTCAACAACTACAATGCCAGATATATGCAGTTTCTCGCCAGTCAGTTTCTTGCCAGCTAGTTGCCATAAGCAATCATCTTCATAATTTTCGTATGCTTCCGACGGAATTATAATGCGCTTTCCATTCTTGAATACGATGCGCCCGCTATTCTTTTTTGTTGCTGGGCGGCCTTTGAATACTATGTCAATTACACTCATCCAATGCCCTTTCTGCTAATTCAACCTTACAACAATCAACATCATCAATCCCCATATCCCCGTATTCGTTACTCCAGCTAGTTAAACCGCTACAAAAATACAAAACCTTTCCGTTTTTATAGCCAGCAAAATAGCGTTTCATTGAACCGTAATTAAATTTAATAATGATAGGCGTATCAACTGGAACCTTTTCCCATTCCACGATATCCAGTAACGATGCAATAGAATATTTACGGGTATTAGGGTTTAACCCCAGCACCTTGCATGGAATTCTTGGCGTATGATCGCATATCTTGAAATTACCGCCGTTTTCGATAAATGTAGGATTTACAAAGAACGCATAAACGCCCTCAATTTTGATATCTCGATAACCTTCGTTATACATTTCTTGTAATAACCATTTTTGCTCATTCTTCATCATATAATTCCCCTTTTACAATAAGTTCCCTTGTTTGTTGGCGTACTTGATATATGTATATTTCAAGCGTTCCATCGAATACGTCCATTACCATTTTGGAAAGCGCTTGCCGCAATCGTTTCGTTTTACCGTCCTTATGATATTTATATTCAAGTGTAACCAAAAATCTATCTTGCGTTACTTTTGGTTTTAAAATCATATTTCCAACAACCAGCGTTAATGCGCTGGCTAGTTGCTCACATGTAAAAACTCTACCGTTCCCCATGTCTACCTTTACACTCATTTATTAATTCCCCTATCTTCATATGCTGCACTCATAATATGACGACCTATTTCTTCTACAACGTTTACCGTAACCGCATTACCAGCTTGTTTATATAATTGACTATTACTATTAACTGCTGCCGCCTTTTCATATTGTGCATCGGAAAACCCTTGTAATCGCCAGCACTCTTTAGGCGTTAATTTTCTAATAAATACTTTCGAACCGTCATTTAGCACTACGCCCAAATTATCACTAGTTGTTAATGTGTTGGATCGTTGCGGTTGCACTCTACCTCTTCGAGTTTCACTCTTTGGATATGCAAGGTCTACGCCGTCGCCGTGGCATTCCACGGCGCAACCTTTTTTATTTGCAGTTCTAATTAATATTCCGTGCCTATCTTGATTTGTTAATGTAAAAGCTGGTTCTCCATTTTCTTTTAGCCTACGGCCATTTTGTCGTTTTTCTAACCGATCTGGCGTTAAACACGCTCGAACTTCTAAGAATTTACACTCTTTTTTGTGATGTGCTCGTCTATCAATATTCGGCAAAACAACTTGCGGAACATGCTTATATGCGCACGCCATTAATGTACGTGCTATACCGCTTGCGTGTACTGTGTAATCATTTTTATAAGCAGTGACGTTCCCTAAATTATGAACCCCATTTTCTGTAACAGTATATAAACCAGTTTTTGCACCCATTCCGCCACCTTGCGCCGACAAAGTGCAACTCGTTCCTTCCGGATCATATACCCTCATACCTTGGGAACCGCCAACGATTTGTTTAAGAGTTGTTGTGTTTTCTCTGGGGTTAGGTAATAACTCTCCGGAACGTCCTTTTCCAGAATATCCGACAATATACACTCGTTCTCGATTTTGAGGGACTCCGTAGTTTTTGGAATTGTACACTTTCCACTCAACACTATACCCTCTTTCGGCCATTTCACTAATAACGTTGAGGAACCCGCCCCCCCCGTCGATTGATAACAAATTCTTAACGTTTTCACACATAAGCCATTTGGGTTTATTTTCTTCGCACTCATCTAGTAACCTCATAATTTCATAAAATAGACCACTTCTAGTACCTTTTTTAATGCCTTTTTGATTTCCGGCGATGCTTATATCTTGGCAAGGAAATCCAAACGTCCATAAATCCGCCTTCGGCAAGTCCTTCCCTTTTACTTTTGTTACATCATCGCCGAACCATAAATCATCTGTATCATACATTGCACGGTATGATGCTTGCGCAAATTTATCAAATTCGCACCAGCCTATGCACTTCATACCAGCTTTTTCTAACCCGGTATGAAAGCCACCTATACCGCTGAAAAAATCTATAAACTTCATTTTTACCTTCCTAACATTTACCTATACGCCGCTTGATGCGGTTATTGCTATCTTTTACATACCCGAACACATCACCCCGGCTATCACGGGTTTCTCGTTCCTCTTTACGGCTGCAACTGTATTTTATGTAGGCTGCGCATGTACTATGGCAGCCTAACACCCTATACTCACACCCCTTACATGGTGATTTCATGATTTCACCCTAGAACGGAATATTTTCATCGTTCCCCTTATCATCTGCAAAATTATCAAAGTTGCTTTCTGTTGCCGCATCATTCAATACGGAACTACCAACGAAACCGGCAATTACTTCCGTAACATATTTCTTTTGCCCGTCCTGTGTTTCGTAGCTTCTTGTTTGAATTCGACCCTCTACAAATAAGCGGTTACCTTTTCGGTAGTTGCCTACCGCTTCGCCTAACTTGCCCCATGCAACGCAATTCACAAACGCCGTTTGTTCTTTTGTTTCGTTTGTAGCACTATCAATATATGTATTGCTTGCTGCAACCGTAAATATTGCAACTGCTCGACCAGATCGCGTATAACGTACTTCTGGATCACGTGCCAAATTTCCTAATAACTGAACACTATTCATATATAATTCCCTTTCTATTTTCTAATTCTATAGGGTAAATTTGCTTAATTTGCCCCTTCTACTATTTTGCCCTTATGATTTATCATTGACGGCTTAAAAATTCCATACAACGCATTTAAACGATTTTTTCCATTCTAAACAATTCATCAAGCGTTAAATTTGTTTGTAATTCATCGTTAATGTTTTCTTGAATTGCCAGCATTTCCGTTAATCTAAAATCAAATAATCCTCGTTCATGTTTCTTGTATGTTTCCGGTGATACACCGGCAATAGATGCCATGTCTGATTGTGTGTAACCTAACAATTCCCTACATTCGATTAATTTCGGGAATAAGTTATATTTTTTGTTCATTCCAGCACCCCCATAATTAACGCTTTCCCTTCTTCTGAAATATCGGCATCTTTAACAAGGCTTTTAAGGTCTACGGCTTCGTATTTTTCAACCTCAACCAAATGGCCGTTATCTAGCATCTTAATTTCTGTTTGTTTTGGCATGTTAAGTTCTGCACGCTTACGCGCTTCCATTAATAGGCCATTGCTTTTGATGCTTTCCGCGATTTCGCTATTTCTTTGTTCACGCGCTGCCAGCTGCTCATAAGCCTTACAAAACTGGCTCATTGCAGCGCTTTCGTTATATGATTGACTATTTCGCGGGTCGAAAAAACGCCATACAGTTTTAGCTGCTAATCTTGTAATACCTTCCAACTCATCAAGGCCTTTTTCATAGCCTACTTGGCTTGCTTTCTTTCGGACGATTTCCCATGCATCTTGCGCAATCAATCGTTCTTTCTTGCCGTTGACATATCCGGAAATTTCCGCCGCTTTCTTGCGAATAGTCGCAACGGCTGGAACGAATTCGCACGTATTGATACATTGTTTGATTGCTTCCGCCAATGTAACCGGGTTTATATCTTCCAGCATGTAGGCGTACATTTTAACTTTGGAACTATCGAACTTGTCATATATCAATAGTTGGCCCGTAGCTTTCAACGTTTCCGGTTTCATCTGTTCCCCTTTCTACCGCATCAATTAGCGCGTTTAATTCTGCAACCTTTCGTTCTGTATCCGTCATTGCTGCCGTTTCGTTACTGTTTAGATATGTATCGAAATGGCTTGGCGCAAACAGAGTTTTAGGCGTTAGGTACTTTTCTAATTTTGTACCTTTCCACTCATTGCACTTTTTATCGATGACGGTTTTAAAATCGTCAACCGTGTAACCTTCTTTCAAGCGTGATCTAATCGCCTGTATATACGGTTTTGTTGTTGGCTTAAATTTTGAACCAGTTTTTAGATTAAGATATTCGATGATTTCATAGTGAGATTTATCCACATCGTCATGTGAAACATGACATAATATATCTATACTATCCTTACCTTTCCTATCCTTACCTAACCTATCCTTACCTAACCTATCCTTACCTATGGATACAGTTTGTATACATTCTGTATCCATTCTGGATACATCGCCTTTTAACGTGTACGTTTTATCCTTCTGAATATTGAGTAAATCACGTTCTGGCAAGGTGCTTGGCTTATATCTATCATTCTGAATGTAGTTATGAATTTTCCAATCTTTAATAACTACAACGCCACTTTCAAACGGTATAACAAACTGTTTTGCAGCAAGTACTTTCATATCATCATCTTTGGCGCCAATCATTCGCATAATTGACTTTGGGGCATTGATAAAGCCGTCATCGTCCGCATCAAGCAGCATATGAAAGTATAGGTTTTGTGTTGTAGCTGGCATGTCTAGGAATGTATCTGACTTGATAATTGATTTTGACATCATTCGCCGTTCTGCCATTGTATCTTTGAGTTCCTTTCTTTTAAGATTTCCCTAATTTGTTTAGCATCTACGCCATGCGCCTTTGTATGGCAATCTCTACAAAGACAAGCCAGATTATTAAGATTTGATAAACCGCCTTGACTTCTGAAAGTTATGTGATGTACTTCCGTAGCCATTGCACCACATAGCACGCATAACCCCTCATCGCGTTCATACGCCCATTTTCTAGTACGGGCATATAGAACGTTATCAAGTTTCTTTCGCTTGTTCATTGTTCCCCCATTCATTTATTAATGAGTTGATATAATCATTATTTTCTAACGGTATATTTAGCTGGTTGCACTCATCAACCAACGCATCAATTAAACGCCGCATTTCATCTACCGTGTAAACGCTGCTTCCGTGGTATGCGCGGATAATGGTATATCCTTCTGTTTTTGCTGGGCCGGCATCTTCTGCATGCCACCCCAACCCGTGGCCGTGCCAAATTTCAATAAATCGCCCTGTAGCATCGTTTTTTATTGGTAGATAGGTAAATGTGCCAGCTTCTTGAATAACACGCTTATACACGTCATTTTTTGAAATATAGGCGTTTTTTGAAAGTTCTTTCGCAATCTTTTCGCATAATACCCATGCATACGCGTTAGCATTTAGCGAACGGCGTTTTACCTTCTTTTTGATTTCAATAATGTATTCCGCTTCCGGATCTAACTTATTTAACGCTTCATCTTTCGGTGCGGGTATCAAAATATTCCAGCCAATCGACTTTATTAAGTTGATACCCTTTGTTATCCATTTCATTAAATGCGGTCTCCAGCATCTTCATGCAACAATGCTTGTTCGTCATTGTCATATAGGGTAAACCCTTTGTTTTCCTCTTTTTCCCCATAGTTTTTTAACCATTCAAGGGCAGCCACCATTTCAAATGCATCAAGCATCGCAAGGCGTGGTTTTTTAAATTCAGCCGCAATATATTTGGTGATTTCCGCCGGTGGTACCTTTTTAGACTTTTGCAATGCTACAAATTCATCGTACCCTTTAACGTGCGTTTCTTTTGGCGGTTGTTGTTGCGTTTTTGGTTGCTGCTGCTTGCCACTTTGTGAATTATCCATAAAATCTGCATCTTTCGTATCGTCAATACAGAATAGACCATTCAACGCATATTTACGGGCATAAGATGATGCGGAGCCGGTAATTTGACTTTCGTCCATGCCTTTTTTATCCTTGCTTTCACGCGCAAATGCAGTAGTCGCTATTTCTTCTTTACCGTCCGTTACTTTTGCCGTTGCCTTGATGTAAAATCTATCACCAATCATAACGATTTCATCGCTTAACAACGGTACAATTTCATGTTTAGCACATAGCGGTTTAACCGCTTCTAGGATATCTTCGCAATTTCTATAGTTATAACCACCGAATTTATTGTATTGGCTTTTAGGCGCTTTCAATTCCGCCTGTATTTCAATTAATTTTTGTTGTAATGTTTTTGCTGCCATGCGATCACCTATTTAATATAGAAATTCATGTTTGTTCTAACTTCTGCACCCTCTACCGTTTCCCCGGCTTTAATAGCCTTCTTGATTGCCGTTTTATCGGCCTTGATTTCTACTTTCGTAAAATCTGCCGGAATTACATCAAGATTGATAATTTCAACGCTTTCAGATTTTCTATAACCAGCTTTAAACGTTCCGGCCTTTAACTTTTCAATGCCTTTTTGCTGCATTGAATATTGAATATTATTTTTTAAAGTTTCAATAGTGCTTTCTTTTGATTTTTTTACTTTATTCAATCTATCAATTTCCGCCTTAATACCTTGTATATCGGCTTCAACATTAATCATATATTTGGCTGTGTTTTCGATTTTTTCCTCAATGGATAAATCAAGCATTTCTAATGTGTTTTGAATTGCTTCGATTTCTTCCGGCGTTTCTGCTGCTTCAAGCATTGCGGATAGTTCCGCATAGTCTTTATTTAGTTCGTAGATGCTACTCATTTTCTTCCATTCCTAACTCTTCTAAAATTTCGTCAAATGTTTTCACTTCTTTTGCAATAACTATTCTTTCAAACCCTTTTATATTTACTATGGCGTTTTTCCCGCTTTCTTCATCAAGGATAAATACATAGTGTTTGCAGCGGCCGTCCGGTCTAACTGTTATTTCTAAAGCTATATGAATATTTGATTTTTTCGCTTTTCTTTCTGCTAGAAATTCGTCAAAACGTTCTAACAAGTTTAAAACTTTTTCTTTTTCCACATTCTCACCTTGCCACCTTAACCGCTATTGTGTAATATATGGTTAAGATGCTTTAATAACTCACTTTTCGCATCTGCCCTTTAGTAATTGCCGTTACTATTGGGCCTTTTTTATTTGGTCTATATAAATGCCACTATATAGCAGCGTTACACCTAACAGGCCTTGCAACATTGCTTCATAGAATGTTAGTACGTCAATCTCTAATGATCCCGGCGTACCTAACAACAATACAAAACCTACAATTTTCATAATGCTAGTCATTGACAAATTCCCCCGTAATCTCCAGTACATTGCTGGTGATTTTTTTTATACTGTTTTTTAGTTTTGCGTTTTCTTTCGCCAATTCTTCATTTTCTGCTTTTAACGCCCGGTAATTAACCGCATTTACTTCGGTTTCTAGTCCGGCTATTTCTTGAATTTCTTTGACCGAAAACAAAACGCCCGGTAATTTTGTTAGCTGGTGAATTGTGCCAGCATTTCGCAAGTTGTATACCGACGATTTAGAGATGCCTAAAACTTCGGCAACTTCTTCCACGGTATACGTTAGTTTCATTTCGTAACCCCTTTCATCAATTCAGATAAACCACAATTAAAGAAGTGCGCAACCTTTACAAGGCTGCTAATACTTGGCGATTGTTCGCCACTTTTCCAGCGTGATATAACGCTTTCGCTAATTCCCGTTTCTTTAGATAACTTATAGGCGGTAACGCCTTGTTTATCCATTAACTGGAAAATGTTTTTTACTGTTGTTTTTATGGTTTACACCCCGCTTTCTAAAATGGTATACTTGCGTTATAGCAAGTAATAAATATTTCACCTTTCACCACTTGCTACAACACGATTGTTTATAAGATTGCTTGCGTTTTCGCAACTACCTTATGGCTTTATTATAGTTGCGTTTTCGCAAGTAGTCCAATAAACATTTCGTAAATTTTATAAATTTTTATTTATAGTTTGCGGAGGTTAAATATGTTTTACCAAAAATTCTGCGATGCAATGCGTAAAACTGGCGTTTCCATGTATCAAGTTTCAAAGGAAACTGGCATTGCTCAAAGTACTATTTCACGTTGGAAAAACCAAAATTCTACGCCAAGTTTAAAAACAGTTAAGATTTTGGCCGACTATTTCAACGTGCCAACCTCTTATTTTACTGAGGGCGTAGAGGGAACGCCTAAAGTCAAAAAGCAAGATAATTGTATTGATTTAAAGAAAATTACGGATAATGCTTTAATATGTTATTACGGTGATCGTGAATTGACGGCATCGCAAAAAGCTAAAATATCCAAAGTATTAAAAGCGGTATTAGACGATTAATATATTCAAGGGGAATTGTTAGCATGTTCAATATGTGTTCTTTTGTCTTAGATTTGATTAATTCGCACGGCTCAAACGAACCGCGCTATATAGCAAGTAAATTAAACATTAAAGTTATATATAAGCCATTGCCGGCTTGCGTTAGCGGTATACAGATTAAACCAGAGATTAAAAAGGCTATTATTATTAATAGCCGGTTAAGTAGGCGCCAGCAGCGTATGGCGCTTGCACATCAATTAGGGCATATATTTCTTCATAAGGATTATGATTTATTTAAGGAAATAGATGCGGATTTACGTACAAAATTGGAACATGATGCGGATACATTCGCGCATATATTGTTAAATAAAGGGGTAAATCATGAGTAAAAAAAATGCAATTAATGTAGCTTTTTATCAAAGTATTATTTATTTAATTATTGGCTTGGCTTTAGGTCTTATACCGTGGCAAGAACACAGATATATACTGGCAATTATATTATTGGCTTTATGTATTGCCGCGCATTACATAGCCAAATATTCAATAGAGGAATTAGACGATGCAATGCAATATAACCATAAGAAAAAAGGATAAAGGGTATCAATGTATCGTTTCATACAAGGACGGCAACCGCTGGCGCCAGAAATCTAAACAAGGTTTTGAAACGCAAAAAGCGGCTAAAATCCACGCTCAAACGATCATCGATAAATTAAAAAAGACTATCACCGCAACCGATGATAGTCTTAGAAATATAACTCTTATTGATTTTTTTAACATATATATTAGAGAAAACAAGCCGCGCGCATTTAATACGTACCGCGCTTATGTGCGTACGTTCGATATATTCAAACCTATATTTAGCGAAAAAATTGCGAATATTACGCCGTATCAAGTGAAACGCATATTAAATGATACAACATATGCAACGGCTTCCAAAAACCTTGCCTTGGGCATAATTCAGCGTTTATTTAGTTATGCGGTATACCAATATAAAATAATTCCTATAAACGAATTAAAAGTTATACCACGTTTTAAAAATAATAAGCCTATTAAAATAAAGGCGTTATCAGATATAGAAATAGAAACATTTTTAAACGCCGTAAAGGATAGAAACTATAAATACTATGTTATATTTTCTATTGCTGCCTATACCGGCATGAGATACGGTGAAATTATCGGCCTTACTTGGGAAAATGTTGATTTGGATAACAACATCATAAACGTAGTGCAGCAATTTGGGGCGATTGATTACAATAAATACGCATTAAAACCGCTTAAATCAAAAAATAGCTATCGGCAACTACCTATACCGCCCGTATTAGCAAGAATATTGAAAGATTACAAAGGAACATATTCAACTGGCCGCCTTTTTAATAATAGAATTAGCAGCAGTTGGGGCGCATCGCAAATAATGAAAAGTTTCTTACCTAATAACTCCATTCATGATCTACGCCATACATATGCAACCAAATTATTATCAAATGGCGTAGATATCAAAACAGTATCCGCCCTATTAGGTGATAGCCTACCAACGGTATTAAAAACATACGTTCATTTTTCAGATGATATGCGACTAAAGGCAGCCGATAAAGTTGCCAATATTTTTGGCTAATTATTTTTGCCGAATTTTTGCCGTTGATATATAAAAGTGCTTTAATTAAGGTATTTTATACGCTATTTGTTATATCTCATTTATTATATCGTATATGATGCTTTTTATCCATGAAATAGCACATTGTAGTTTTTAACTGATTGGCCAATACGAATTTTAAAAAATTATATCCACAAAATTATATAGTTTTACATGGAATTTTTGCCGTATTTTTGCCGTCAAATAAAAAAGAGGGGTACCGCTTATGGTACCCCTTTTAGTATTAATCTAATTCAACAAGGCGTTTCAACTCGCCGTTTACAAACCACATTTCACAACGTACGTTGTTATGGTCTGTTAATGTAGCCGTATATAAACCGTCTTTCTTTGGTTCTACTTCTTCCGCGAACATGTGAGTTTTGCCTTCAAATGTAAATGTTTTCATAATATTTCCCTTTCAATTGTCAACTAATAGTTTACTGTTGCAAGCCGTGCAACTCGGAGATAATCGGATCACCTACCATTTCGCAAATGTATAAAGTGCGCTGGCCCCTTTGAAATGCTTACCGTCAAAATGCGCTAGGCCTTGAAAGTCGCCAGCTTGATAACCTACCGTTTCATATACCTTGCCTGTATCCAGTACAGTAACGCCGCCCATTATGCGATGCGCTTTGTTAAGGTTAATCTTATATACATCAACCTTTTGTTCATCGGTATTTTCAACAACTGCGGTTCTATCGCTTTTTTCTATGGCTTCCTTTGGAATATTAGGCGATTTATCCTTGATAGCGTTTTTTGTTATGACTGCCGCATCATGTAACGTTGGCGCCTGTGTATAATACGTTGCCACAGGTTCAGTACTTTCCTTATAGGAAATAACTTCCGTTGCTTCCTTCGGCGTGATTTTTAATGTATCCGCCATTTTGTGCGGGTTTTTCGATATGGTCTGACTGATAATAACCGGTTCTTGTAGCTTTTTGGTATGCATCATATTATAGACGAACAGGCCAGCGACTACCACCAGCAGCATAAGCAATGCTACTGTGATAACTGGCAAATACGCTTTTATGAATTGCTTGATAGTATCCATACAATACCCCCGTTAGATAGGCCAATTCAATACTAAATCCGCATCAAATTCTTTACCTTCGATATTTTCGGTAAATGTATATTGCCATAAATTGGCCCCTTCATAGTTGCATTGGCTATTAAGTTGTGCGCACCAGATAGCGCAACCGCCCAACTGGCTAACGTCTAATACGTTTACTAACCAGTCATAACTAGCATATAAACCAGTATTTACATATCCAGCTTGCCATAACTTATTGATGAACACGCTACAAATATTTGTTAATTGTTGATCGCTTGGCATGCCACGTTCTGCCTTGTAGTCGTCAGCATCTTCCATGTCGAACCATACGCCCATTGGTAACTTATCCACAGTTAAGCCGGCATCATTAAGTGTATTTAAAACGAATTCCGCTTCTTCTGCTGCGTGTTCTTCGTTCATAGCATAGGAATAATGGTATACGCCAACTGCTAAACCGGCATTAATAGCACCGTTAATATTGTTATAGAATTCACTATCTAAATTACCACGGCCATAACCGATGCGAATGATCGCGAAATCAAACCCATTAGCCTTTACTGCGCCCCAGTCAACTACGCCGTTATTTTCGCTTACGTCAATACCTCTCATGGTACCCCCTTATAATTTAACCTTGTTTTCAATTTTGGTTCTAATTAAATCAAGAAATTTCCCTAGCATAGCGTTCCCGCCGTCGCGTAGGTTTTCCATAATAGATAGGAATTCACAGGAACCCAAATATAACCATACCAACGATACCGCGAATTGCTTTTGGCCGCTCATTTCATCGAATAATACGGCTGCCATTGTAGCCGCAATATACGTTAAAACTTTAAACACAAAACCTTTTCGCATGTATCGGCTAGAAATTAAACCTTTTTCAAACGCCAACGGTATTGCGCGGTACTTTTCCCATACGGCTATTTGGTCTTTATCATATCCGTATTCATCAATTAACATTTGATAGGCAATAGCCGCCCATTTAGTGAATAGGTCGATGAATACCAATAAAATAAACACGCCCAAAATCTGGACGTGTTTAATTCCAATTACCCATATAGCAACGGCAGCTGCACCGCTTAATATTGCTTTCAGTACAAAACTATCTGTTAAAGAGTTCCAACCCTCAACAAAAAACTTCAAAATAAACTCCATTATGCGCCCCTTATTTAACCTTACCTAAACCATAAACGCTGCGCGCTATATTGGCTTTTCTCATATTGATTTTGTCTAATTGTTCCCTCTTTTGTTCGCCGCTCATACGTTCATTATTAATGATCGCTTTAGATGCTTTGTTTAAACCTTTTAGGCTATCACTTGCATTTTTGAGTTTTGCGAATTCTTTGGCATCGTATCCGTCTGGCCGCTGCCCTGTTAGTTTAAATTCATTATGCAACTTTTCTTGTTCCTTATAATCATCATAAACACGTTGTACGCTATTAGATGATTGATAAGGTGCCGCCGTGAACCCTCTTAACCCCGGCGCTTCGTACCATTTTTTAGATGCATTGTTTTCTTTTGCACCAGTAGCCGCATCAATGCCGCTTAAACCTAAACCAGCAAGGCCGCCGCCATACCCTCTTATTGTATTATCTACAATATACGGCGAAACGTTGATTTTATCGCCTACGAATTTTGCAACTTCGCTTGTATTAGCGCCGTACTGTAGGCGTGCCGGTAAATTTTCTTGCGATTGTGGAATAATATTCCGTTGTCTAAAGAATGAGTGATTTGTCATTGCTTCAACGGCCGGGATCATAGCCGTAGGAATAAATCCGGGTGCAAAACTATCATATACACGGTCTCCGAACCCTTTAAACCCTATACTATTTCGGCCGTTTTTCTTATCGTCCATGTACTGTAGCATACGTTCAAATGCGGTACCAAATAAAATGCCAGCTTCAAAAGGCTTAGGAATTTTATACATATTTTCCTTGCCCGGAATAATCCAGAATGTATCTTTTTCCCATTGTGGCAACTCTTGGTATCGTTCATCATCTTTGTTCATATACCATAACAAAACACTTGGTAACGTGATATATAGCATAGTTTTAACCGTCATACCGCGCGGGTCTTCCTTAAAAGCACGCGCCATTTTGTCGGCGCCTTGAATTGTAGCATTAAAAAATGCGACTACCCTATTTGCGGTTTTCGTATGTGAACCCCTACGGCTGAAATCTAGCGTTATATCACGGCTTTCAAGTGCCGCTTCTCTTGCAGTTAAAGGCTTTCTATCTTTACCGAATAGGCGATTACTAATACCAGTATAACCCTTTCGTGCATTATCAAATTCCGCCAATCGCGTTGCCATTTCTGTTGCTTCACTCATAGCGCGCAATACTTCAATAGGATTTTTAATCAACTTAGTAACATTGCTTTTACGGCTCATAATATCGCGTAATTGGCCGCCTAAATAGTCGCGGTCTAACGATACCATTGCCGCATGTGCCGCGCCGGACTTCATATATTCCCAATATAAATCGCCCTTTTTAAGGAATAGCGATAACCCCTTAAAAGTATCAAGAACAGGAATAAAACCATGTTTTGAATAAATAGATGCGCCTATCATATCGCGTACAGGGTTCCGCATAATAAATTCTGGTGATAGCGTAGCACCAGCACGCAACCAATTTGCCGGATATGACATTATACGCGTAACCATATTAGCCTTTTCTTTATCCAACATGCGCATAGTTTCAATAAGTTCCGGCGTTGTTTCATATGTTACTTTTTCGCCGTTTTCCCAAACGTTAAATGTATTATCAGTTTTTGCCTTATTGCCATTTACACGTTCCACGATTTGCCCTACGCCGTTTTTATCGGCAAGTTTGGCAAATGTACGTCCAACGTGATTGCGTTCTACTGCGTTATAAAATTGGAACGTATTCTTAACGATACTTTCCAACGGATCTATAATATCGCGCGTACTACCTTTGAAACGTTTTACCGGACTAGATACATCAATAAATCCATTGCCACCAGATAAAAACGATTGCATGCCAGCATCTGACATATCACGGAAAAACGGAATGTAATGCGGGTACATTTTACGCATTGTATGATATGCTTTCGCCGTCAACATGCCTTCTTTAACTAACATTTGCAACATGTAATCTTGATATTTATATATTGCAACTGCCGCCTTTTGAAAGCGTTCATTTCCGGCGTGCTTACCTAGAACGGCAGCATCTTCGGTATAATCAAACGTCGCTTTTTGTTTGTTCTTATGTAAATCTAAATCGTGCAAGGCCACCAGATATGCGGAGAATTCCTTATGCTCCTTTTCGCCTATGCCTTTCAAAATATCTTTGAGTGATTTTATACCATGTTCCGGCGCGCCGTGTTCAATAAGCGTTTCTGCTTTACCTACCCAGCCACGCGCTAACCACGCTTGCATATATGGATTATCATCAAAGGCAATCTTTTCGCCTGTTTGGCGCTCGACTTCCTCAACTAAATCCTTCAACGGGTTCAATTCATCAACGGCTTTAGTGTATACATCATTTAATGCTTTTTTAATTACGTCTTTGGCTTCGCCACGCTTAAACGCATCAATGGCTTGGCTTACTTTACCTTTACTTTCAAACGAAATACTACCCTTTACACGTTCCGCGCCGCCTTGACGGTGCCATTCATGAACCAGCTGCGATAATTTATTGGTTATACCGTTCAATTCAGGTTCATTCTTAATTGCTTCCGTAAAGTGGTTATAAAATTCTGGGAATTCCCGTTTTGCTTTTGCGCGATCACTTACATAATCTTTGAAAAATTCTGCGTAACCTTCACCGCGAATTCCTTCCGCGCCTAATTTGTTGTACGCTTTACCGAAACGGTCTTGAATAACGCCGTTAAATTCGGTATTGAACCGTGCATCTTTACTGAAACCGAAATAATTATCTACATAATGACCTAATTCGTGCATGATAACCGGAATTTCTCCATAATTACCGCTACGAATTACATCGGTTTTAGTGTTATACCAGCCGCGCACGTTAGGACGTCCTAAACGGCCACTTTTAACACGTTGATTAAATAGGGTATTAACCGCATCAAGAATTTCCTTGCGTGTAACGCTTCGGCCTAACCGCCCTACTTCATCAATGCCAGTATGTGGCGTTTCGTTACTTTTGACGCTATGTTGTAGCGGCTCCGTAGGTCTAACGCCTTTACTTTCTAAATAACGATTTGCCATTGCTTCGTTGCCGTCAAAGGCTTTCATCATGGCTTCGTGTACTTGTTCATGCGTTGCATTGTCTAATAGCTGGCTAGGTTGCTGCGCGTATTTACTTACGCCACCTTCTGCCGGTTCCGCTTGCATCAGCTTCAATTCTTGCGTATCTGCAATTAGTTCGGCAGCACGATCACGGCGAACCGTTTCCATGTATTCGTTGCTCAATCGTTCAACTGGTACGTCTAGGCTTTCAGATAATCGAACCTTCACCGCATCAAGTTCCGCTTTTGGAATATCTGGCTTTGTTGCTTTGTTTAAATCTTTCAATATTTCCGTGTTAGAATTTACTTTATTTTCTAATTCGGTATATCGTGGCTCAGATGCATCATTTTTCAATTCATTTATGATAGTTTCTTTTGCTTTTTGCGGTAAATCGTCAAGTGCATTTCGTAAACTTTCGTTTGGTGCATCTTCTTCATACCTAAATTGAGTGTTTGCATCATTTTCAAGTGCTTTTTCTTCAAATTTAGGTTTTTCACCCTCTACAAAGTCAGTATTTATGCGATCTTTTGGCTGAAATTCATTTATTTCGCCTGTACGGGCCGTTTTACCTTCGCCTTGATAGTTTATACCTAAATCGTCAGTTTTAACCTGTTTTTTATCGGTATTTTCTACAAAACTGTTTAAATCTGTATGTGGTTCTTCACCATTTATAGATTTTTCGTTTTCTATAAACTCATCTTTAAACGGTTGTTCATTACCTCTATAGTTAGGGTCTAGCGTATTATCTTTAAACGATGTATTATCACGCGGCCCATTTTCATATTTTCCGTAATTGCCTTTAAAGGTATTTTCTGCAATTTCTGCACGCAATGCATCATTTGCTACTGCTGGGTCTGGTCTTTCGTATGTTTCACGTATGATTTTTGCCATTTCTGCCGGTGTTGCATCTGGGCGCGCCCGCATTGCTTCAAGTGCAGCGCTTTCGGTATTATGTAATTCCCATACGCTGAAATCAACTTGCGTTCGCCAATCCCATGGATCTAACCCGCGACTTTCCGCAAATTTTAACAAACCTTTTTCGCCGTTCAATCTATCACCAGTAAATTGAACCAAACCACGGGAACCGTACCCGTCGCCACTTGTTACAGTTGTACTAAAACTACTTTCAGCGCCAATATTACCAGTCATGGCAGCCGCTTCAACGTCGCTTAAACCATTCATGCGGTATCGGTTATATATATCCGCTTGGATATTACCCGTTTCACCTTCCATAGGTTGCCCGTTCAAACCGCCTTCGGAATACTCGCGCGGTTCTACTGCATTTGTAGTTTCTTCCGGTACTGGTACATCATCAAACGCATTATAGGTAATACCTTCTTCAAGTTTTGGCGCATCTTTTGTGAAACGTTCGCCAATATCTTCAAAGGCGTTAGATGCCTTTTCTTTGATGTGTTCCGCTGCACGTCCTACACGCTCACCGATTGCCCCAGATACCTTTTTAGGTGTTGCCCCGTGTATCATGGCAGCCGGTAAAAATACGTCGCCCCATAAATTAGTAGGGTTCATGGCTATATTTTTAGCAAATTCTCCCGGGTCGTCAATTAAGCGTTCTACTGGCTCGGCCACAGGGTCTACTATAAGATTTTTCGCCGTAGCTACATATTTATTCCCTAAAATTCCATCTGGTGCCGTTCCGTCGTTTTCTGCGGTTGCATTGGCGTTATACATATCAACCGTATCACTTGCAATCGTAGGAGCAGCAAGGACGCCGGCAGCTATTCGCACCGGTGGTGGAACGTACGGCGTAATTGCCAGATATCCGGCCGGTTTACCAACTGCGGCATTATAGGTTTCTATGTGCGCTTTACCTAACCCCGGCGTAGCATATTCGTCGATAAACTCCCCATTATCATCAAATTTAGAAAAGTTGTCGCCATTAGCATCAATCGCATTAGCAGCACTTTTAGAATACTCATTACCTAGATTGTTTGATTTGTTTACTACATCATCTTTCCACGCCGTTAAGGTATTGCCTACATTGTCGTTAATTTCTTTGCCGGTTTTATCAATCCATTCAATATTGTTTTTAACGCCATTAGCAACATATTCGGCATTATTTTTAACGCTATCCCAAAATGTAGGCTTGGGCGCGTTGCCTACATCATAACCGTATTCGGTTGTTATATCTTCAAAGGCGTTACCGTTTCCAGCTGCCTTTCCGTATTGGCTTGTAATATCATCAAACGCACCCATAGTCTACCCCTTTATTTTTAATAAGACTTTAACCACGATTTATATTGACCGTATCCGGCCGCATCAAGTTCCGCTGCTATCTGATCATCGCTCCAGCCTTGCGCTGAAAGTTCATTCATTCGCTTGGAAATTGCTGCTTGTTCTTCGCTTGAATAAGTAGGTTGCCGTTTAACTGTAGGCGTTCCAGCACCAGCACCACCAGCAGTAGGCGCACCGCTTAATGCGCTTTGTAATTGCCCATAATAAGGACTTTCTGTTTCTGCCTTATCTGGGTTAGCTTTTACCCATGCAGTATGCTGCGCGGATAATGTTCTTAATACTTGCGCATTATAACCGCTTGTGCCTGTTTGTGTAGCCGTTGGCGGTTTAACGTGAGTACCTACATATTTCATGCTGCCGTCTGTGCCAACAATATACGTTTTACCGTCTGGCATAACTTTAATATTTTTTGCACCGAAATTACCAATATTTTTCATTTGGCCGTCTGGTGTCATAACGATAACTTGACCGTTCGCAAATTGTTTCGTTTCAACCTTGCCATAACCGCCCATATCTTGAATAGTACCGTCGCCCATGTTGTAACGTACAATGTGGCCGTTTTGTGCGCTGCTAAACTTGTAATCTGGTTTATCAAGCGCCGCAATGCTATTCAAGTTATTCATATCAATAGTGCCAGCGCCTACTTTAGATGCTAGATAATTGTATCTGGCAACGGCTGGCGCTAACCCTTTAACCCGTTTTGTGTTATAGGTATCTACAACCGGGTTGCCGTCTTTATCCTGTGTAAATACAAGATTGTTCATGATTTGCTGGCGCATTGGTTCTAACACTTTTTCTTGATATTCGTTGACTTGATGCATATACATGTTGTTTACATCAGTTTGATATTGTTCGCTGGCTAGGCTTTGCGCCGTTTTAAAATCAAAACCGGCTTTAACTAGGGCCAACGTATTGGCCCCTAGTTGTTTACGCGCTTCACTTGTTACGCTTGCTTTATCTGGTATAGAGTATTGGCCCGGCGCTTTATCCGCATCGGCGTTACCATTTACGGCCGAATTGGGCGCCCCATGAAAAGGTGCGTTTGCCCGTTGTTGCATCATTTCTTGATATGTTTGCGGTACCCCTGTATTAATACCAGTATTATTTAGATTTTGAAAGTTCCATAACCCCGTGTTTTGTTGCGGTTGTGCTGGCGTTACTGGCATTTGTGGTGCTTGCGCTGCCTGTGCTTGCAACTGCTTTTGTAACGTAGGACTTGGCTCATTCATGTATGCGTTAAAACGCTGATCCGTAACCGGATTATTTGGCGCATCGGTGTTCGCTTGCATTGGTTGCGCTGGTGCGGCCGGATTTTGACCGCCCCATAGTCCGATATTATTCTTTTGCATCAAGTTATTGGCAAATGTGTTATTGGAATTAGATAATAACTGATTAATTTGACCGGCGCTATTAGGTTGTTGCATGCCCATGCCAAACATACGGTTATTATTATCTACAATTTGTGGCGTGTTCGGGTCTTGTTCACCACCGGCGCCACCACCGCCACCGCCTAGCATTGCTTGATAACCTTTAGCCATTTTGTTATTTTGCAATGCACCTAAACGGTGTGAGAAATATTGACCGGCTAATTCGCCCAACGCCGCCCATGGTTCAAAGTCTTTTACGTAGATAACGCCCATTGTGTTATTCCTCTACTTTCTTATTACCTTCGGTTTCTTCGGTTGCTTCAGTTGCTTCTGTTGCTTCTGTTGCTTCCTCTACCGGTTCATCTTTCTTACTGGTTTTTTTTGTAGTTTTCTTAGCTGGCTTTTCTTCCGCTGGCGCTTCTTCCGCTGCATCTGCAATGGCTTTCAATTCATCTTCGTTGATACCTTCGGCCATAATACCGTTAGCATAGAATAAATTATCGCCAGTACATTGCAATTCGTATACGTGTTCAGTATTGCCAGTTGCTTCGCTGAGTGTAACCGGTTCATAAGCATTAACCGTCATAATAACTTCGCCAACTACCAATTCACTAACTAATTTCAAGCCTTCCGGAGTTAATACCTTTTCCGTGCCTGTGGTTGTTACGCCAAAGGATACAGTTTCAAGGCGATGTGTTTCTTTTTCGCCCATATCATGCAATGCAATCACATCATTAACCGCGCCTAAAGTGATAACTGTATCACCATTTACAAACGTTTCAATAACCTTGCCACCTTCTGGTGTTGCAATTTCAGTACCTGCTACAAAACAAAAACCTTTCATAAGCCCTCCAAAGAAACCGCCAGAACCTTGCTTAACCATTGTTTGTGCTGGTTGTGCTAGTCCATAACGTAATGACATAAATCTATTAAGTAAATCTTCTTGATCCGCGTTATTTAACTGGCTCATAGAGTAGTAATCTTTGGCCGGTTGAATTGCCGCGCTTTGTGTTGTTGCGCCTGTATTAATAGGGTTTTGCGCTAACCCTTCGCGTTGACCTACTAAACCCGCTGCGGTGCCGGCGTTATTCATCTGATTTGCATAACCTTGGTTCATTAGATTTGCTTGATTAATAATGCCGTTTTGGTTGTTATTGTAGGTATTGCCCCATAACCCCATTTTCGCACCGATACCGCTTAAATTATTATTAAGCGCTTGCGTATTGAGTGCAGCCGCTTGGCCTAAATCATTTGAATATTGTGCCGCAAGTGTATTAGATGCGTTCTTGCTAATATCATTTAATGCATTATCTGTAATAGATGAATTCACAATGCCGCGACTTGCTAGGCTAGAAACTGCATTGCCTACAGTTGCCTGTAAATCATTGTTTAACGCTTGCCGTCTAGCATCTGCATAGCCTGTTGGTAGTTGGCCGTTTGTGATACTATTCATTGCGTTTTGATTATTAAGCAATGCGCCGTTATATTCATTAGCCAGTTGGCTTGCGCCGTTGTTCATAGTATCAACGCTCGCCGCTAACTGATTTGCATACCGCGTGTTATCAGTCAAATTCTTGGCGCCGGCCGTTGTTACTAGGTTCTGTAATGCCCCTATTGCATTTTGATTGCCACGATTAGCGCCTAAATATGAATTATACATATTGCCGTATTCTGGCGTTATCACGTTATTCAAGGCAGCATCGCCCATACCTTGCAAGGTGTTGGCGCTTTGATTGGTGTTATTAATCCAATTCATTTGGCCTTGTAATAGTTGCTTTTCGTCGGCCGTTGCCGTAGGTAGTTTGGCATCAATGCTGCTTACCTTCGACTTTTTACCGCCGCCGCCAAATAATTGCAAGTCAAATTTAAACATGCTTTTCCTTTCTACAAAGTAGCTTCAAGGTGTTTTCGCACCGTTTTCAGTACTTTGTAATTAAACCCATTATAGGTATAGTCCATAGTTGGAACGCGTTCCATGTTCCACTTTTTAATGAAACCGCGCACGCTTCGATGTGTAGCCGTTACAATTACATCAAGATCATTCATCTTCATAACTTCCACGATGTACTTGCCTATTATTTTCATATCGCCGTATGTCTGCCATATAGTAAAATACCGTTGGCCGTCATGTTCGTTGATAGTCCAGAACAAGAACCCAGCATTAGGAAACCATTTGAAATAGTAGTTGTATTTATCTTTGTAATTGTTGTTTTCATCGAAATAAAACCCTTCAAGACTAACACGTTCACCCGTGCGCCGTTCATAGTCTTTAATCATGCTTTCAAGGCTTTCAAGTTGCATCGTTAGTCCCCTATTCGTTCTATGCTAAATATATTGCGATTGCTTCCGGCTTGTACTTGCCTGTCATAATATCCGCTAATAGTCAGTTTTAAACGCTGATTGCCATACCCTTGACCGATAATACTCATTACTATTTCAAGGTTTCTGTTATCATTAATGCGTATTTCTCGACTATCGCGCGTGCTTCCGTCTATTGTGATACGATAATTCCCACTTGGGAAAAATACCGTGTTACGCCATTCTGAGCGATCACTTGCCGGTCTATCTACATAAATATTATTAAAAGCAACCGGATTATACTGCACCGAATACGTGCTACCGTTTTTAATAACCTTTAATGGCGTGTTATCGCTTCCAATACGTGCGTATAGTTCACTTCCATTAAATGGAACCTTAATATTTTGGCCGTTCGTTACTGCTGCATTTGCAGTTAATCCGAACCGGTATGTTTGGCCGTTATATTCTAGTACTAGATTAGGCATATTATTCCACCTTCAACCTTGCACCATTAGGGAATAACAAGGTATTGTTATCTTCAAACGTTGCTATACGTTGCCATTCTTTCATGCCTTTAGTATTTGTATCGAAACGAATAAATGCAGCGTTACTGTTGGCAAAATAAAGCTGAGTACCTAATATACGGTCTTGGCTTGTATTCCACGGAAACATGGCCCCAATACCCCAATATGCAGTACCCCATATACGGTAGTTATTTAATTCACCGAATGTGAAACCGCTATAACCAGCCTTATTGTTGGCAAGATAATCTAAATCAATCGTTTCATTAGTAAGGCCCGGAACCTTTAACGTACCCGTCATAGTATCGCCAGTTTTACGTACGCAATTTGTAGCATTTATGGCATTTGTAGCATTATCCGCCGTTGTTGCGCGTGTTGCTACGTCCGCACGTGCTGCATGCGTTGCTTCCGCGACTGTATCAGTCTTTTTGTAATACGTACTTCCTAAACCGTTAATGGTATCCATTACCGTTTTTAATGTACGGCTTGGATTATTGGTAAAACTAGCATCGCCAGCAATCTTTTTAATAGCTTCCGCCATTTGATTAAGAATATCTGTTAGTGCATACGCTTTACCGTCAATCGTACGCGTACCAATTACGGCATCTATTGCGGTGTTTACGTTTGGATCATAATACTTGATTGACTTTACACGCGTTGCATCTGTAACGGCAATCGCTACCACTACGCGCAATATTTCTTTCCAATACGTTCCAGTATACACATACATTTTTTCATTTGTAGTGTTGTAATACATTTTATCCGTTGCCGCTGCTGGTGCATTTGGCTGGCGCATCGGTTCAAGCGTTGTACTGCCATACGTTAGGCCGCCAGATGAGGAACGTTCAACGTATAAATACGATGTATTATTGGCTGGTAAACTCCATGCGCTTTGTTTACGGTTAATCGTTTGGATATAATCAACCGCGCCATAATCGTTGAAACCGTCGGCGAATGACAATAGAACAGGCGTTTGACTGCCGTCAATCATTACGCTTAAGTTATCACCGGTTAAGAATGAGAATTCCCCATTGCTTACCTTACCGCTCAATACCCTATTACGTAGGCCACCAGTACCACCACCGCCACCAGTACCACCACCGCCGCCGGCTTTTAGTTCCATTTGTTGCGCAACGTTCAATAATTCATCGCGGTTTTTCTTAATACTGTCTTGTACAGTATCGCCCTGTGGCGTTATATCCAAAGGGTATTTTTCTTTATATGCCATGTTTAAACCTCTTCATACGTATAATCTAACTGGCGTAACGAAATAGCGCCCTTTTGAACATTGATTTTAAATTGTACATTACGATTTGCACCGCCGCCAATCTTATACGCCTTCGTGTATTCATTAACATTCATTAATGTTTTGGCTTCGTATAGCTTTTCATTCGCATAGTATGTTTTTGTTGCTTTGCTTGAAAAGTTAATCGGCTTAGGCTTCTTATTCGATATGCCAATAGTACCATGCCCGGGAATAAGATTATGCGTTACGAAATTATA
>FLRZ01000887.1_pt1 | contig 35598 bp, 43 predicted proteins | sample 1550531 | NCBI WGS metagenome assembly FLRZ01 (sample SAMEA4031772, study PRJEB14383) | metagenome | biome: human; feature: oral; material: saliva | place: Philippines | collected 2014 | reverse complement strand
ATGCCGCGCCAAAATATGCTGCCAACGCCCAGGCCTCAACAACTCCAAATACTCAGGCCACCCTGACGAATAGTCCCGCAACACCTTAGGCATCTGAACGCTCTCACCCCGACCACGGTTATACATCTCCCGCCATGACGAAGCCACCTCTGCCAACGAAGGCGAATACCCATGCTTCCCCTGCTTACGGGCAACCACAGCATCACGCGCAGCCTCATACTGGGCATACAATGCATCAGGGTCATACCCGGCAATCTTCGGAGTCTTCTTACCCCACGCAGGCACAATCTGACAATCACAATCAGCATGCCACTGTCGAGCAGCACCCGCCGACTGGGCATCCAAATACACCCACCCGCGAGAAGCTAACATCAAACACCATGCGCATGTTTGACCATGAGGAATGCGCGCCCACCGCGGTTTCTTCGGGTCAGAATCAACGGCGCGAACAATGCACTCACGCCCAAGCTTCTTCACCAACCGGTCAAGAACCCCATTCAAAGACTTAAGAGCCTTATCCAGGTCCTCACCTTTCATTAGCTCTCCCAATGCCCACCGGGTCGAGGCGTGAACCACGTCCTCCGGTAGTTGCGCAGGAAGGGAGGGCTGGAATCCGTCATCAAGCCCCACAGCCTCAGCACGCAACGCAAGATACCAGCCCAGTGACTCCACCACAGCAGCGTCTCCATAGTCAGAGATCAGCCCGTACATGCTCTCCAGCATGACCTCACGCTTCATCTCATCCGGGGTATCGATAAGGGCTTGGGCAATCTCTGCCAGGTCGCGGCGCGCACCGTTCACAATCTCATTGAGCGTATCCGCAAGTACAGATACATCAGTACGCGCCACCATAGATCTACTCCTTTACAAGCTCTTCTACCCCATCTGGGCCAGGTGCCTCTTTGGGCGTAGATTGACGAGAAGACACCAGCTGCGCGATGGTCTGAGAAGCCTGCGCACGACGTTTATCCGCCCACAGACGTTGGATGCTCGCGTCGTCATACCCAAGCTTCTCCAGGATGACCTGAGACTCAGCCAGCCACGGCATAACCTGCACCTGCTTCAGCACGGCATCTGCAGCAGCCGAATCCGACACATGCACCGTCGGGGCAAACCACGGCTCTACCAGAGACACGCCCTCAGTAGAGCCCTCCCGCAAAGCAACAGACAGCAACGCCACCTGCCGCAGAGACTGCTTGAACCCACGAATCGCGCGTTCAGCCGCCAAACGCAAAGGGTCGCGCTGAGACTGAATCGCCGAGTCACTCGACGGATTGTCCGAGGGGAAACCCAACTCATCGAGCGGAATCTGAGACTCCGCAGCCAGCAAAGACGCCCACTGACGCAACTGGTCAGTATGCGGCTGCATGCTAATCTGCGGGAACTGCCCCACGGTCGGAACTTCGCCTTCTTCATCCCTGCTGATAGTCAGCAGTCGAGAGGTCAACGCGGACCATTTCGAGCCAGTCAGAGCCTCTTCATCAGCACCAAGCATGTACCTCTGCGGGGAGGCATAGAATTCCGCGCCGATTTCCGAGCGAACGATCGTGCGGATTGCCGAATCGGTCAACGACATAACCGCCTTAGAGATACGTGAGCGCCCAAAAGGATTGCGCAGGTCAGCTCCCACAATAATGGGCACCAGCAGGGGGCGGCCGGTCTTGTTGGGGATGACCTCAACGGCGGAGCGTCCTGTGGTGTCATCGAAGACTACCTGCACGGTCTTATCTGCAAAGTACGCGACAAACTCAGTCGGGATGAACGAGGTGGTGCCGTCCTTGCGGATTTCTGAAACAGTCAGACCAGCTGAGAGCGAGCGCGTGCGGGGGTTCCAGATTCCAGTTGCCCAATGCGCGGAGCGAGGGAGCCAGAGCACTTCGGGTTCACCCTTGCTGGGGTCTCCTTCAGTCACTGTGATAAAGGCACAAGAGTGGATGAGCGCGCTACTGACAGCCTGGGAGAACGCCTCCTGGAAACCGTTGTCGGCTACAAGAGCATTCAACCCGTGCGGGTCGTCCTCTTCTGAGGTGGATACGAACCGTTCGAAACGGATACGGTCTGCCAGTACGTCAACGACTTTGCCCGGCCAGCCGAGGACGGACCCGATATTCAGGAACTGCCGCGGGAGACTAATTCCGAGGTCTCGGAGCGTCATCTTCTGGTCGTAGTATGCCTGTCGCTGGGCGTTCATGGCTCGCTTGGAGCCGAGCTGGTCAATCATCGCCTGTACTTGACGACGCTCGGTCTCGGTGAGGAGCTCAGCAGGGATTGCCTGCACGCTAGGAATATACGCGGTCATACGCTAATCACCTGCTTTCTCTTGGTGGGGTTACGCCGTGTGACTTTCGCTCCCCAGTAGGCTAGGGTTGCTGCCTCGAACATCGTGACACTACCGCCTTCTGGTGCTTGCCAACCGAAGCCACCGCGGCTGCCAATCTTTCGCCTGGAGGCGGCAAGTACCTGGACTGTCATTTCTGGCTGAGCGCTATGGGCAACATCGTGGCTGATAACAGCCTGATCGAACATAGCATGTGCCGCAATGACCTGGTCTAGGGAGGGCTGCCAGATAAGCTTTTTGTTCTTCACCCCGGCATCTTGGAGCGCCTGAATCAGATAGCCCACGCCTGATTTGCCGTCAACAACGATTTGGGCTGCACGCTCCTGCTTGGACGCAAGGAAATCGACGAGCCAGCCGGTGCCTGCAGAGAGCGGCTCGGAACGGATACCCTCGATGAACACAGGCCCCTCTTCGGGGCGGCGTGCCACAGCGAGTGCGACCTCCAACCCATCCGGCGAGAAACGCACACCGTACACGTCACGACCGGTTTCTGGTGCAGTACCTTCCAACGCGTTCCACGCGTCCGGCGTGAACGCGTTGGTCACGCCTGCCAACTCATCCCAGACTCCAAGGGCTTCACGACGGAAGGACTCATCAGAGCCGAGCATTTTACGTAGTCGCCCAAAGGCTGTAGCGCTAGTGCGCTCCGGGTAGGACGGGTTAGCTTTTGCCCACTGCCGCTTATCATCCAGGCGCCCATCGGGGTCCGCAGAGAACTCTACGTACAGGGTGTCTTTATCCCCCTTGAGCGCATCTTCTCTGCGCTGCCGGAAGACTTCGCCTGGGTCGTTGGGACGCGGCGGAGTGCCCAGCATAATCACCAGACCGTTTGGGGCCGCGTTGGTCGCCGGAACCATATCATCCATGGCTTTCTCAGAAAGAATCTGCGCCTCATCGAAGACCAGCACGTCAACCTTTGCAAAGCCACGACCAAACCCGTTCTCTCTCGCACCGAAGAGGATTCGGGAACCATTGGCGAACTCAATACCTTCAGAGCCTGCTGCACGGTGCACATGCCCGATGAACGGCATAATGTCCGGCTTATTCGCAATCCCCTGCATGGAACGGAACGTCTCATTATGGGTACGAGCACGGTGAGCAGACCACAGAACAAATGTCCCGGGAAACGCCACACACAACCCGAAGATAAGACCAGCAATGGTGTGGGTCTTACCCACCTGACGCGGCAGGGAAAACACCGCACCACCAACGCCACACGCATAGATACCATCTGCACGCTTTGCCACCAGGAGCTTCCCCAGCGACATCTGCCAGGTGTCCAGAGGGTAGCGCATACGACGAAGAGCCTGCGCCAGATGAGGCCAGGCTGTTGTTTCAATGCCTGCGGGGATAACTAGGTGTCGCGCAAGGTCAGAGAGCTTGCGGGTCGAAAGCGACGTCTTCGACATACCCTGCCTCCCTAGCTTCGACACCAAGGGTCTCTTCTAGGGTCTCCAGCTCTTCAATCTCTTTCGTCAAGTCCTGGTAACGGCGTGCGAGCGCAGCAAGGTCACGCGCTAGCGTGTTGGGGTGTTCCAGATGACTTGCAACGATACGCCTCAAAATTCGTAGCTCTGCAAGGCGACCAGCTCCAGCATCAATGGCGGAGACCAATTCACCTTCTGCTCCGTGCTCTACAGGAGGCAGCTGCTTAGGCTTCCCGCTTTTACTCACGGTCTTCCCCCCTCTCACTATGTGGAAATTCAGCGCAAAAATATCGCTATCGCCGTAGGGCGCGACCTCATCTCCCCGGGGAGGGGTACCTCCCCTACCGTTGTTTGCTTTTAGGCTGTTCACTCTTGGCTCCAGGGTCCCCCTTTTTTTTGACGGCTGATGCCATGGACGGGTTTGGAGAGGACTAAAGGATCAGCGTTGTTTTCGGTCGAATCGGTTCAGCGATTCTGATTGTCTTGAGAGCTTGTGAGCGTTTGCCTCCAAGCTTTCCGCCGAGTTTCTGGTTGCACTGACGGCAGATGACGCGAACGTTTTCCGCTGTGTCTTTGCCGCCTTCGGCGTGTGCTGTCACGTGGTCAAGCTCAGGTGAGTTCGGTTGCTTCGACCTGTGCCAGTCGTAGGCGACGCCACAAATAGGGCAGAGCATGTCGCCGCGTTCAAAGGCTGCGGCGAGTTCTTGTTTTCGGAGGTTCTTCCAGCGGGCGGTGCCGGTGCGGCTGGTCGCCATTGCTTCTTCCTCTCTCCGTTATTTATTTGTGGGATGGTGGTTGCTGTCGATGATGGCGGTGATGATTGCGACGGGGAGCATTGTTTTTGCTTTCTGGTACGGGTGGAGCCCCTGTCCGTGGTGGGCAGGGGCTCCGACTGAAGTGACTACACGTTGTTGCTAACCATCGAGTGTGTTGTCTGTGTTCCGCCGCGTCATGGGTGCCCTGTTTGTTTTTGGGCACCATGAAGCTGGGCGAGAGTATACACAAGTTTTTAGGGGTTTGCAATGAGTGCGGTGCGGATGTTGTCGATGCCGTGCCAGGTGGTTTTGCAGGCGGTGCAGGTGGCGGTTTCGGCGCGTAGGTGGAAGTGGATTGCTTCGTCTACGCGTTGTCCGCCTTCGTTGGTTTCGGTGATGACCCATTCGGCTGCGCAGTTGGGACATGGGATGCGGATTGGGATGGTGGTTTCGTCGAGTGCTTGGATTGCTTGGCGCCAGCCGGTGAGTTTGGTGGTGGCGTAGTCGTGGTCGACGTGGTGCGCCCAGTTGGTGAGTTTGTCTGCGAGGGTGGCGTTCTTGGGTGCCTGCTGGGTGGCGGGCAGGTCGTAGCGGATTTGGTGTTCGATGGCGGCTTTGATGAGGAGGGCGTGGTCGTTGCAGGGACTGGTTGATTTGAATCCGCCGCCGCCGGGTGCGGTGTTGGGTCGTTCGGTGATGGCGTGTTCGAGTTGTTGCAGCAGTGGTAGGGCGCGGGTGTAGGTGGTGGTTCCGTGCCAGGTGTGGGTGGCGAGGTGGTCGTTGGTGAATTCGTGGAGGAGTGAGTCCAGGGAGAGCATGGTGGTGTTTCCTTAGTGTTGTGGGTGGGCTGGTGGTTCGGGCTGGTGGTGTAGGGGTGTGATGACGAGGAGTAGGCCGGGGTTTTCTTTGTCGAAGCCGCCGTGGTGTAGGTGGGGGCCGTCGAGGTGTTCGTGGTTGTCGTCGGGTAGGAGCCCGGCGGCGACGTAGGCGTCGATGAGTGCTTTGGCTGTTGGGTAGAGGTTGGCGGGGTCGTAGCGGCCTCGCCTGTTTTTGTAGATCCAGATGTCGATTTGGGCGTGTTGGAGGGTGGGCATTTGGTGGGTGGGGTGTTCCTGTTTCCATTGGTGGATGTCGTGGTTGGCTGCGTGTTTCCATTGGTCGGCGTTTTTGCGGTAGGTTCGCCAGTGGGTGCCGTTGGAGCGGTTGATGGAGAGGAAGGTGCGGTTTTCGAGGGGTATCCATCGGAGGATGGGTTTGCTGTGGGGGGTCTTTTTGAGGGTTACCGTGGCGGGTGGGGTGTTAGAAGGGTGGAGTGTCATTTGTGGTGGTGTCCTTTCGTTGGTTGGTTAGTGGGGTGTAGCCGGGTGCGGTGAAGTGGCAGATGTGGTGGGGGGCTACGGTGATGCCGGCCGCTGGTGGTGCGTGCAGTTCGTTGAGGTGTAGTGCGGTGTCGGTGGTTTCGAGTTGGTAGGCGCGTCGTCCTTGGGCGAGGGTGGCGCGGATGGTTGCTGGGTTGGTGGTGGTTGTGGGGTCTGCTTGGGTGGGCATTGCGGTGGTGGGTCCGGTGAGTCCGGTGAGGATGAGCGCCCCGCAGCGGCGGCAGGTGTTGATGTGTGCTTGGCGGGCTTGGCGGGGGTTGGGTTGGGTGTTTTGTTCGTGTCGGATCCATTCGGGGGTGCCTGGTGGTGGTGTTGGGAGTTGGTCGAGGAGGTCGGGCTGTTTTTTGGCAGGTTTCCGGGGCATGGTGGGTTTTTCGGGTCGCGTGGAAAGTTGTGTCACCGGGTGTTTTGCCTTGTCGGTGGGGTTTCGGTGACACAGGTGACACAAGGTTCTATATGCATGGCTGTAACGGGCGTGCGCGTGTGTGTGTGCGTTTGTTATCTACTTATAAAAGTTGTGTCACTTGTGTCACCCATTTGCGGTCTGACTAGGTAAAACCCGGGTGACACAAGGGTTAAAAATTGTGTCACCTTGTGTCACCTTGTGTCACCCAAGTGCCTACCAAATGTCAGAGTCCTTGAGCTGCAGGCCGCCGAACACGCGCCCGCCGCCGTGTGTCGCGCGCGGTGCATCTCGGCCGACCAGCACCCCGTGAACCTTCAACTGGGAGGCGAGCGCCCTGCCCTTGACCGGTTCCAGTCCTTCCTCTGCGCACCAGATGTGGTAGGCCTGGCGTAGGTCGGTGACCGCCACGGTGTAGTGCTTGTTGCCGGGGTAGAGGTCGCATTTTGCGGCGAGGAACTGCCCGACCGTGTCCTGGCTGGACTTGTAGGCTTCGGTGGCGGCGCGGACTGCCTCGGGCGGCTGTAGCCCGTCTCTGAAGTATGCGACCGCGCCTTGGATGATCCATGCGAGTACTGCCGCCGCGTCGGCTCGCAGCTTTTCGGGGAGGAGTTCGTCGCGTTCTTCGGCGGGGACGGTGTGGACGAATGGGACGAGGTTCATGCGTCGCCATACGGATTCGCCGCCGTCTTCGACTGCGGGCTGGTGGTTGCCCATGAGGTGTAGGTGGTGGGTGGGGGTGAATTCGAAGAAGTCTTTGTTCATGAAGCGGGCGGTGATGCGGTCGCCGCCGGTGAGCATTTTGAGCTTTGCTTCGTCGAGGGTGTCGGTTGCGTTGGTTTCGGAGCCGACGACGAAGCGTTTGCCGTTGAGGCGTGCGAGCTCGGTGGAGTGTTCGCTGAATGGCTTCTTCATCAAGAATCCGGCGGGTAGGGTTGCGGCGTAGTCGCCGAGTGCGCCGGTGATGGCGTCGTAGTAGACGCTTTTGCCGTTGCCGCCGGTGCCGTAGGCGAAGGCGAAGACGTGCTCACGCTGTAGGCCGGTGGCGCTGTAGCCGGCGAGCCTCTGCATGTACCCGGTGAGCGCGGTGTCGTGGTTGAAGGTGGTGGCGAGGAACCTCTCCCAGGTGGTGCTGGTGCCTGCGGGTGCCACGGCGGTTTGTTTGGTGTGCATGTGGGTTGGTGTGTGTGGCATGAGTTCTCCTGTTTTGAGGTTGATGATGCCTGCGGGGGTGTTGATTTCGTCGTGGTGGGTGTCGAAGGCGGTGGCGGGTACTGCGATGGTGGGTTGGACTTTGAGGAGTCCTAAGAGGGCTGTTGAGCCGCGGTGGGAGCGGGCGTAGCGGATGAGTGCGTGGGCTTCTTTGTCGGGTTTGCCTTCTTCGGTGGTGGGTGGTTTGAGGGCGGCTGCGAAGTTGAGGAGGGCGAGTTTGGTGTCGCCGCCGGTGTCTGGTTGTTCTTCCCAGCGGGTGCCGGTCCAGTGGTAGAAGCGGCCGCGGTTGATGTTGTAGCGGATGTGGTTGTTGAAGAGGTGGGTGAAGGCTCGGGTGAGTCCGAGTTCGGTCCAGTCGGTGATGGCGGCGTCATCGTTGTTGCTGGTGGTGGGTTCTTCAACGGTGTGGGTCTTCTCCCCCGCCTGCTCTTCTGCCGGTTCCGCTGCAGGTGCTGTTGCCGGCTCCCCTACTGCGGGTGCGGGTGGGGGTGTGGGTGGTGCGGCGGCTGAGGTGGGCCTGGTGGGTAGGATGTCGGTGAGTTTCACGGTGATGGGTGCTTTCTCACCAAATCCGGCGGCGGCTAGAGCACGTGCGGCGGCGGTGTCGTCGCCTGCATGGTTGAGGATGCTGTAGGCGCGGAATTTGGTGATGGGTTCTTCGACAGGGAATTCGGGGACGGATGAGGAGAAGACGTAGAGGCGGTCGCGGTCGTCGGCGTGGCCGGTGGATGCGGAGTGTCCGTCGCGGGGGTGTTTGCCGGGGCGGGTCCAGAAGCGTTCGCCGCTGGTGAGGGTGGAGTGGAGGGTCCAGCCGTGGGGGGTGAGGATGTCTGCCCAGTCGGTCTTCTGCTCGTAGTCGTCTCCGGGCTTCAGACCGCCCTCAGCCGGGTTTTCAGCGGCGGGGCGGGTGGTAGTGGGCTTGGGCTGGCTAAAGAGCGTTACGGGGCGTTCTGGGGTTTCGTCGAGGGTGTCGGTGATTGCCTTGTGGAAGGCGGCGCGCTCGGTTTCGGTGATGGTGGGTGCGGTTTCGGGGCCGCCTGCGAGGATCTGCCAGGGGTTGCCGGTTTTGTGGTGGCTGCCGGGGGTGGGTGCGGCGATGAAGTAGCCGCCTTCGCCGCGGGTTTCGGCGAGGACTTCACCGGTTGCGTTGCGTGCGAGTTTGGTGTTGCCGGGTACCTTGGAACCCTGTTCGAGGCGGTAGATCCAGTGGAAGCCGCCGGAGGGTGAGAGTTCGAGCCAGCCGCTGTTGAGGCGTTCCCAGAGGCGGGCGTGGCCGCGCTCGGTCATGGTGGCGGCGATCTTGGGGAGGTCGGCTGCGGCGCGTCCTTCGATCTCGGTCATTTCGAGTCGGTCGGAGGCTTTGCCGGTGACGATTGCGATGCCGAGGTTACGCCGGTTGCCGTCCCGGTACCATTCGTTGATTTCGGTGATGGGTGCGGGTGCGGTTTGGTATGCCTTCCAGGGTAGGGCGGGGGCTTTGGAGCCGTCGGGGCGGGTGGGGATGATAGAGAGGCGGTGGTTGCGTAGGTGGAGGGCGGTGTCGAGGGTGACGGGGGTTCCCATGGCGTGTCCTTCAGATTGGCTGGCTTGGCTTGGTTGGGGGTGGGTGTGCCCCGCGCGGTTTGGTGTGTGGAAGTCCGCGCGGGGCACTATTGGGTTACCGGTGAAGGTGATGTGCGGCGCTTATGCTGCGGCGCGGATGGTGGCGACGGTTTCTGCGGTGACGGGCAGGCCGGTGCCGGCGAGGGTTGCGGCGATGGTTGCGTCGTCCTGGCCGGTGCCGATGAGGGCGGTGACGGCTTGGCGGATTGCGTCGGGGACGGCGGGGATGGGTGCCGGGGTTGCAGGTGCAGGCGCCGCTGCGGGCTGTGCGGGTGCCTGGTTGGTGAACATGCCACCAGCCGGTGCCGGGGGCACGTAGGAAGCACTGTAGATCTTGCGCGGGTTCGCCGGGTTCTTGCTGTTCGGGTCGAAACCAGAGAACGCCACGGTCAGCTGGCCACCAATGTCGATGGTGCCTGCGCCTGCCTGGTGCACTGCCTGGCGGATGGCGGAGAGGATGGAGCCGGAGCGGCCGTCCTCCACAACCCAGAGGGTGCGCTTGCCGGTGTCGTTAGTGTCCTGCGGGTCACGCTCGGCGGTGTCGAGGGTGACTGCGACCTGCATCTTCGGGCGGGTGCGTTCCTTGTCCCAGTAGGCGAGCTCGTTGGAACCGTATTCGGTTGCCTGGCGTGCGTCGCTGACCTCGGTGATGGTGCCGGTGTGGGTGTCGCCGGGGTTGGTGAACTTCCAGGAGTGGGAGGCGCGGGGTGCGAAGAAGTCGAAAGCGGACATTACAGTTTTTCCTTTCAAAAGGGGGTTGATAAAAAATTGGGTTAGATGGTGGCGTTCTGTGCCGCCCTGTCGGCAGGGCACCAGGGGCAGAACCGCTCATTGCAGAGCGGGTACATCGCCAAGGTGGCGTCCTTACCGATTGCGTTGATGAGGCTGACCAGCTGGTTCGCCTTGGCGAGCGCAGCTTCTGCAACCTGCGGCTGGTAGGGTTCCCACCAGAAGTAGGCGTCACCGAGCTCGCCGTCACGGGGCAGGAACGCGATCATGACCTGGGCAACTTCGTAGCCGGCATTGACCCAGCCGGTGCCGTAGAGGTGTGCTTGGACGCGGTACTGGTTGGACGGGCCGTGGAGCTTGTACTTCTTGAGCATGGAGGGGCCGACGAATTTCCAGTCGATGACGGTCTTATCGTTGACGCTGAACAGGTCGGTGGAGCCGGTGATGTCTACGCCGCCAATCTGGCCGACGGTGACGCGCTGCTCGACGAGGTACCCTTCGTCCTTGTGGGCTCCGAACCATTCCTCCATCTGGGTGTGGCAGGCGGTGCCGACGGTGGGTTTCCAGGCGATGCCGCGGTCGGGTTCGGTGTCACCGGCGAGCTTGTGGATGAGACGGCGGGTGCAGTCCATACCGATTTCGGAGGGGCCGATGCGCTTTTGGAGGCTGCGGGGGTGGGCGGTAATAGCGTCGGTGATGACGCCCATGATGCCTGCGACGGTGACGTCAGCGCCGTAGGCTTCTGCCTGCCCTGCCCCTGCGGGGGGTTTGGCGATGGTGGGGTTAACCAACGTGTGTCCTTCCTGTGGTTAGCGGATGGTGAGGCGTGCGGTGGAGTCCTCGGCGAACTGGTCCTTCAGCGCCGGGGCGAGAGTCTTCAAATCGACCTTGCGCACGGTCTGGTAGAACTGCGGGAACGCGTCTACCGGGTAGGTTTCGACGAACTTCTTCTCGTTGAATCGGCGCGGGTGGGAGACGGTGAGGGTTGCGTCCCCGCAGGTGTACTTGCCGTTCGGCAGGGCCTTCAGCTGCTCTTCGATTCGGACGGCTTCTTCCTTCAGTGCGGCGATGTCTGCCTGGATGTTGACGAGTTCGAGGGCGAGTGCCTGCAGCTGCTCGTCGGTGATGGTTGCGCCGGTGAGGGTGGTGTGGGTGGTCATGTTCTTCTTGTCCTTTCGGGTGGGGTTGAGGCGGTTGCGGCGGGCGGTGAGCCAGCCGGTGAGGGCCTCGTGGTTGTGGACGTCACGCGCTGTGGTGAGCGTGTTGACGGGTACTGGGGGCGCCTGCATGGCCTTGGTGGTCATGAAGGGAATCCAGGGTTCGCGGCCTTCTGCTTTGGCGCGCCGTTGTTCGCGTTTGATGCAGGTTTTGCAGTCGGGGTTGGTTTGGTCGGCGGGTTGTCCGCAGGCTGCGCACACGTTTTTGCGGGGTGTTGGGATGCCTCGCGGGTCGCCTGCCCTGCACCAGCGTGCGTGCCGGTTGCCGCAGGCTGCGCATTTGGGGTTGCGTTCTAGTGCGTCGTTGCCGCATGCCCCGCAGAGTTTCTTGACAGCCATGACGGTTACCGCCTCTTGAGTGCGATGAGGCTGACGGTTGCGGCGAGCACGGACAGGGAGAGAGCAGCGTTCACCTTCGCGTCGAGCGCCTCATTGGCTTCGTTGAGGGCGTTGACGGTGGTGGTGATGCGGGCGGCTTGGGTGCGCCAGTCTGCCACGTCCTGGCGGGTGGTGCGGTGTAGTTCTTGGTGGCGTTCGCGGGCTTCGGAGATGCGGTTTTCAACGCCGGAGAAGATGGTGGGCATGGTTATTTTTTCCTTCCTTCGTAGGGGTTGTTCCAGTCGATGCTGGAGCGCTTGAGGCGGGGTGGGGTGAGCTGCTCCTCGTTGGGGAAGCATGCCCGGTAGGCGCGTTTTTGGCGGCGTGCCTTCTCAGCGCGCTGGAGTGCCCGGTCGAGGGTGGTGCGGGTGAAGCAGTATCCGGTGTTCTTGCTCCAGGCGGCGGGGTTGAGGGTGCGCCGGTAGACGCGGTTGGTGATGGTGAGCGGTTTGACGCCGAGGAAGACGGCGGCTTCAGCCGCACTGTAGAGGGGCTTTTCTCCGTCCCAGTCGTCGGGGTGCGGGAGCTCGTCTGCGATGTGTCCCATGGTGGTGTTTCTTCCTGATTTGCTGAGGGTGGGTTAGCGGCGGCTGTAGCGCAACTGCATGTGGCTGCGGCATCGTGCCTTAGTTTCGGCACGCTTGGTCTTCCAGGTTTCGACGTCGCCGCTGAGGTACCAGCGGATACCTGCCTCGTCCTTGCAGACCGGGTCGAGGCGGGTGCCTACGGTGGCTTTGATGGAGCTCTGCGAGTATCGGCGGAGGGTCACGAGCTTGATGCCTTCGTCTTCGGCGACCTGCACCTCAGAGATGAGGTCATGGTCGGGGTTGCAGGCTTCGTATGCGGCCTTGTGCGGAAGCTCGGCGAGGTTAGCCATTGGTGTGGTCTCCTTCTTTCTGGTCGTGGATTGCGGAGCCGAGCAGGATGGCCGGCCCGGCGGGGATGAGGGAGGTGACGAGCAGGATTGCGCGGATGCCGATGTCCTCTTGTGCGGTGGCGATGCCGGCAATGATGACGGTGGCGGCGACGAGCGCCCAGACGAGGGCGCGTGCGGCGCGGAGATTGGTGTCCATGGTTGGGGGTTCCTTAGTGGGCGGTGATGAGGAGGATGAAGATAGTTAGCGCTGCGGCGAACCAGATTCCGAGGTTGATCCAGGCGAGCTGGAAGAGGCGGCGGTTGGTGTCGTCCACCTCTGCCTGTAGGAGGTTGATTTCCTGATTGAGCGCGACCTGCTTGCCATGCACCTTGTTTACGTAGGCGATGAGCTGGGCGATGGCCTCCTGGTGCTCCTTGCTGGTGTGGTTGAGGATGGCGATGTCTGTCTGGTGTTCCTTGCTGGAGTTCTGGAGGATGCCGACGGCGCTCTCAACTTCGGCTTGCTGGCGTTCGTTCCTGGCGATACGTTGCATGGCGTGGGCGACGTTCTGTCGGGTGTAGTCGTTCTGTTCTTCGAAGCGGTCGTACCAGTTGTCGAGTCGGAGGCCGAGGTTGCAGTTTTCGTCCTGCAGGGAGGCGATGCTGTTGTCGATGCTGGCGATGTCGTCGATGATGCCTTGGTGGTTGTTGACGATGGTTTGGATTGCGGTGTGGCGGTGTGCCCTGCCTGCGGCGCGGTCGCGCTTGGTCTTGGCGGTCATTGGTGTAGTCCTTAGTTGGTGGTGTGGGTGACGGGTAGGGACTGGAGCCAGTCCATGACGGCGGTTGAGGTGTAGTAGATCCTGCCGCCGCGCTGGCCCCGGCTGGTGCGGATGTAGGCGGGGCCGGTGCGGGCATTCCGCCAGTCGGCCAGGGTCTGCTCTTTCACGCCGAGCGCTTCGGCAAGCTCCTCGGGTGACCAGAGCGCTAGGTGGTCTTGAGGGATGGTTAGCATTTCGTGTCCTTTTCTAGGAATTACTCCTAAATTTAGGAATAGTGGATAAAAAATTAGACAGTGGTGCCCATGCTTGCGGAATGGTCTTCAAAAAGCCACGTGATAGGTACCTGCAACGCCTCCGCAATCTTCCATGCTTCAGTGATGCGGGGGTCTGCCTTACCTGTGGCGATTGCGCTAATGCGACTGGGGTGAAGTCCCGATGCTGCGGCTAGACTGTGCTGCGTCTTGGCCTTCATTGCTAATGCCATTCGCATGTTCTCACTGAAGGTTTCCTTCTGCATCTCAGCGCCTCCTTTCGTTGGTATGCAACTATCATATTCCTATTTTTTGGAATGTGCAACCTGAAACAGGAATTTTTTTTAGAAATCTTGTAGACTGTTCCCATGACAGACATTAAAGAACTGCAATCCCAGGCAGATGCCTTCAATGATTTTGTAAACCGCGAAGTTAAAGTGTGGATGGTAAGGCGAGGTGAAGACCTGCTTACCCTAGCCGCCAAAACCGGTATCTCCAAGAGCAAGCTCAGCCGCTCTGTATATCGGTCGGAGGGCTCGCTCCCTGTTCGTGATCTCAAGACCATCTGCGCCGCGCTCAATGTGGACATGACGGTCATTATTTCTGCCGCAGACAATGCACTGCGAGAACAGATGGCGACTCCCCTTACTGATGCTCAGTTGGCTGCGCAGATTTTGGCGCGTGCCGAAGCGGCAACCAAGGCAGGCTACACGCTCGCCGCGCATCCTGCAGACGACATCATTACCGAAGACCCTGCCAGCGCCTAGCCCAATCCCAACCACTCCCCTATTCACCAACTCCTCATGAATCACTCAACCCCATATAGTCCAGATGCCCACGCCGCTGAGCTGGGCATCCGCATTATCGACGCCCAACCGCCCGCCGGGACCCTCGCCCTCTGGGACGAGCAGACCCGCACCATCATCACCACACCAGGGCTCCTGTACCGGCAACGACGCTGCGTCCTCGCCCACGAGCTCGCCCACGCCACCCAGGGCGACACCCATTCTCCCCTCGACACTATCGCCGCGCTGAAGCGCGAACGTAAGGCTGACCAGATCGCCGCAGGCTGGCTCCTTACCCCGCAAGCTGTGGCAACCGCCCTCGCTATCGCCCCTGATTCGCTCTCTGCCGCCGCCGCAGAACTAGAAGTCACAGACCGCATCCTCGAAGCCTGGCTGAGGGCACAAAAATAGAGCGGCAACCTTGTCTCAGCCGTTACTCTGAGGCAAGATTGCCGCCCTATACCGCATTCACACGTTCAAGGAAGAAAACAGGGTTCCACACCATCTGGTGCGGGCACGAGTATAGGTGCGAAACCGCGCCCACGCAACAAGGAAGGACACGCCATGGTTAGAGACCCGCTCCCCATCGGCACGCACGGGGTCATCAATCTGACCCGCATCCGCCCGAAGGTCTGGCGTGCCCGAACCAACTATAGGGACGCCCGCGGCGTGCGCCGCAACATTACCGCCCAGGCTCCCACCAAAGCCGCAGCCGAACACAAGCTCAAGACCAAGCTCGCGGCACTGCCCGCCGCGGGTGCCGCACTCAGCGGCTCCACCACCCTCAAGGTCGCCCTCCAACGCTGGCTCGACGGGCTCGACGGACTCGCCTCGAACACGGTGCGCAATTACACGCTGTGGGCTGGGCAAGCTTCAACCGCGCTAGGTTCCCTGCAGTTGAGGGAGCTGACCGCCGGCACACTTGACGCCTACCTCTCCACCATCAAGGCACCCACCGCACGGTACAATCAGCGGCTCGTGCTGAAGATGGCACTGGACGAAGCTGTGCGTCTCGGCGCGATTCCTCATAACCCTATCCTGGCAACCCGCACCATCAAGACAAAGAAGAAGGAGGTGAGAGCCCTCACCCTCGAACAGATTGGGCAGCTGCGCAGACTGGTCGCCGCCCTGCCTACAACCCGCACCTATAGTGGATACCTGCCCGATCTGGTCGACGTCCTGCTTGGTACTGGGTGTCGGTGGGGTGAAGGTGCGGGCTTGCGCTGGGAGGATGTAGACCTGGACGCGGGGACGGTCACGGTAGCCGGCACGCTCATCCAGAAGGGCGGCTGGCAGGCTGACACAAAGACGCACGAGCCCCGCACCCTACAGGTGCCGTCCTTCGTGCTCGATGTGCTCCGCAGGCGGCGCTCAGAAGCCCGTGACGGGGCTGTGCACGTGTTCGAGCAGGGCGGGGCACCACTCGCCTACAACTCGGCGAGAAACTACCTCCAGCGGGCGCTGGCGGGCTCCGAGCTAGAGTGGGTGACCTGGCACGTGCTCCGCAAGACCACAGCGACCTTCCTCGATGAGCGTCTCGGTTTGGCTGAGGCGTCTGCGCAGCTTGGTCACGCCTCCGAGGCGCAGACGCTGGCGGCGTATGTGGCGCGTGAGCGGCAGGCTGTTTTTGCTGACGTGTTGGAGGGGCTGGCGGGGGCGTAATTTGGTCGCTATTTACTCGCCATTTTGAAACCAGTAAACCCCAAAAATGAACCCATATTAAACCCTGGATAAAAAAGAAGAACCCCCGCATTTCCCCTAGTCAAGCAGGGGAAATACGGGGGTTCATATAGTTTGCACACCGGTTAAGTGTGCGCTCTCACATTAGAAAGCCTTGTTTACTAGACGGGCTAACTTCCTTGATATTCCGCGGAACTCAAGGGGTGTAACCCTGCCTAGTCGCTATTTACTCGCCACTTTCAGTAGAGCCATCAGACGCCGCCGAGGTGACACCAGTCGCGGGCTTGTCGAGCAGATACTCGGTGAGCTTCTCGTTAGCCTGCGGGTCGTAGTGGTCGCCGTTCGGGTTAGCAGGAGCGGCAGGGGCGGGCATGATGTTCACAGCCTGCGCGACAACGGCATTAGCGAGTGCGTCGATGTCGATAGGCTCTGCGTGCGGGCGAACATTCAGAATAGCCACTCCGAGCGCAAAGACTGCGGGGATGAGCGGCAGGTAGGTTGCGAGCTGTTCGCCGGTGATGATGCCGTTGGCGACGAAGATTGCGCCAATGGCGGCGGCGACGCCGTAGATTGCGGCTCGTAGGGATGCGAGCTTCTGTGCGGTCATGATGTGTTCTCCTTAAATTAGAATCCAGTGCCCCAGGTGGTGTCTGAGCGGCCATCATTGGGGCCAACAGCGATGTATCGGCGAGCTCCGCCCCATGAGATGTAGCTGAGCCACACGTAGCCGTTGTTCGCGACATACCCGTCGTAGTTGAAGCCAGTGCCGGGGAGGTAGCGGCCAAGTGCCGGGGAGTCTACCTCGGTGTCGGCGGAGACCTCCAGGCGGTCGCCGGCAGTGAACCAGCCGCGCGCGGGGTACCAGACGCCCTCTGGAAGCGGGGTGGGGCCTGCCGGCTGTGCGGCGGCGGCCTGCTGCGGGGACGGTGCCGGCGGGGCGCCGTTAGCGATGTTGGCGTTGCCGTTGCGGTACGCCTGCACTCGCTCAAGGAAGTAATCCCAGGGGAAGCCGTAGCCAGGGTCCGTGTGGTCGGACTCTCGGAAGACGCGGCTGATCGCGGCGTGGGAGGTGATGCCCTTTTCGCCAGCGGCAAGCTGCGCATCAGTGAGGATTCGGACAGGGATGCCGTGGCGGGCGCAGATGTCAGCGGTGAGAGCGGCGACCAGCTCCAGCATGGTGCGCGAGTAGTCGTCGAACCACTCATTACGGCTCTGTGAAGCGCGGCCAGCCATCTCAATATGGATGCCATGAGCGTTGCCGGTCGTCATAGCAGCCCACGCATAGTCGCCCTCGTTCACACACTGGAAAATCTCAGTGTCGCCGACGACGTAGTGTGCGGAGGTCCCCGCTTCGACGCGAGAGAACCAGCCGGTTGCGATGTTGCGGGCGACGGTTGAGTTCTCGGGGGTCTCCATAGTGTGGAGGACTACCCAGGGGCTCTTACGCTTGTAGTATCCGTCGCGGTGGTTGGGGCTAGGGGCGAGCTCGGTGACGAGCTTGCTGCCGGGTTCGAGGAGGAGCATCTTCTTTCTCCTTAGTTGAGGGTTTCGTTGTTGATTTCGATACGGTTGAACGCGCCGAGGCTCTTGGCAATGTGAGGGGTGGGGATGTCTACGGTCATATTCGAGTGACCAGTGATGTCGTGCGCCCACTTCTCGACTGCGAACCCATAGCGGGGCGTCTTGCCCTTATACTCCGCCTGGGCAATATTCGAACTCAGGATGAGGTGGTGTGCCCAGTTCGTGATGAAGAAGTCCGCAGCCTCGCTGGGCTTCGCTTCACCGCTCACACAGTCGTGCCAAGAGCTGGAGGCACTGCGGCATCCGATGACCTGTGAGGAGTGGCCGACGATAACCACGCCGTGGCCGCCATTCTCCTGAGCGGTGCAAGCGTTGAGCATGTTGCGGCCGCCACGGATGAAGAAGCCAGCGCCGGCGGCAGTGAAGCGGTGCATGTTGGAGGTGTCCCAGATGCCGCCGGGCTTGCCGTCGACTCCGTGGATGCTCCGACGGTTATACCAAGACTTGCAACCAATCAGAGTGGTATTGGTCGCGTAAATCTCGAAGCCAGCATTAGTGCCACCTGCAATATTCGCGCCCGACACATCGACAGCGTCCAGAATGTTGTCTGCTGCGCCGATTTCACGGCGACCCGCCGTCACCGATGCGACATGCTCCGGCGACTTGCCAATAACCACGCCAGGACCAAGCGTCCGGCGAACACGGACGTTCCGCAGCTGGCATCCCTGGTCGTCCAGACCAAGAACCGCCACACCAAACGCGGTGTCCCAGATGAGGACGTTCTCGATGCGGTGGGCGCCGTCCGGCTCCGGCGGCTGGTCGCCAAGCTCAGTGTTCAGGAGGATGCCGCCAATATTCGGGTGCATGCCGTCCTTACCCGCAGTCGGGGTTGCCGACGAGACATGCGACGGGCGAGCGTGAGAGCTCTTGATCCAGAGGTCAGAGACACCCATCAGCAGGTTGTCCTTGCCGACACGCGGGATGAACCACGAGCCGGCATGGATGATTGCGGTCTTCTGCTCCGAACCGGCACCAGTATCCGCAAAGATAATGGTCGACTCGCGACCCGCACCCTGCAGGTGCACACCACCCAGCAGCTCAATAAACGGTGCAGAAACACGGTACGCACCTGCGGGCAGGTGGACGGTGCCGCCGCCAGCCTCATGAACACGGCGGATAGCCTCGTTAATTACTGCGGTTGAGTCAGCTGCGCCGGTCGGGTCAGCACCCGCCGCGGCAACATCCACAGTCCGGTGAGCAGGCACTACAGGCGCCGGCGTCTGGGATGACTGCCCCTGCGGCGCCTCTTCAATAACTTCGACGAGATACCTCATCGTTACTCCTTTAATTAAGGAGAGGTAGGCACCCCCGATAATGGGGGTACCTACCTCAACATTTTGTGTCCGCCGGCTAGGTTGCCGGCGGCTTATTTACTTGGTCTGGCGCGGCGAGCTTCGAAGTCCACAGCTCCCTACTGACCCACTCCGCAACCTCGGTCGGAAGCGGAGGCGGCGGAGGCGGGGACCCCGCCTCAATATGCGCACCAAGACGGTTAATATGAGCCACCGCGATGCTCATGACCAGGCGTGCCTGGTCAGCCGTCGCATGGGCTTCCTGCTCCCGCAGACGAACCTCCGCCTCCAGAGCTCGGCGAGCATCAGTCTCATCTCGCAGGTGCTTCTCCAGGTCACCAATGCGGCGCTCCAGAGCCTCAATCAGCACCTTGTTTGATTCGTGCTGTGCCTGCTGCCGGCCATTCATGAACGCGAAGATGGCAGGGATTAGGGTGCCGATGATGACGCCACCGAGCGTCCATACTTCCGGCGGGAGGAAATTAAGGTTCATTACACCTCCATGCGTGCCGACTTATCGAGCACTACCGGCATTGCCTTCTTGAGGTACTGTGCCATAGCCTCGTGCACGCCCTCTCCGAAGTGCAAACCGTCCCCGAAATCGTCAGTCGTGAAGCCAGCGTCAGTGCGGTACACGCGGCGTGAGCCGCCGCCCGGCATGCCAGCCGCCGAGACGGCAGGGTTCCAATCCACGACGCCGCCGCGACCGAAAATGTGGGCAGGGTCGCCCTTTCGGACGAGCTTCCCATCGCCGTCCACTACAGCGCAGCGCACAATGTCCTCGCCGGTAGCGCCTGCCTCAGCCACAGCGGACCAGTCGCGCTTCATGGGCGCGCCGTCCAGCAGCCATGCGTCCCAGCGGTTGTACGCCTCGACGTCTGCGAGCGCGGTCTGCCCCTCTACGGTCGCCCAGCGGTCACGCGAGGACGCGCGCGGAGTAAGGGTCGTCTTAACGATGCCTTCGATGCCGAGCTGACGCATCTTCTGCCAGTAGGTCATTGCATCTGCGAAGCTGGGACCATTGATTCCAAGCTCATCAAGGACCATCGAGGCAGCTTTTACGCCTGGGACGTATGCCGTTTCGAAGGTTGTCAGCGCAGATGAGTGGGTGCCTCCGCCCGTGGCATTTTTCGCCCACGCCACGCCTGCAGCTTCTGCCCACCTCTGCGCGTGGGAGCGGAAGAAGTGGATGATGCTGTCGCCTGCAATGAGCCAGCTGTCTCGGTTGGAGGGAGCCATGATACGTGCTGGGCGCATGCCGGCGACCACAGGCTTCGCTCCTGGGATGCGGGGAGAGAGGCGAACGCCGTTCCAGGCTGCGGCAAATGAGGGGCCGTAGGCGTACCAGGAGTCCTTGCCGGGGATGTAGCCGTGCTGGTCGCCAGTGGATACACCGCCCTCGGGCGCGCCTGTATACCCGTAGAATCGGATTGTTTCACCGGCTACTGCGGTGATGGGGGTGGGGTCTGCCTTCACGGTCACGGCCTGCCCATCACCGGGGTTTCGGATGGTGATTGATGGTGCCCCGCCAAATGTGACTGGTACCGGCGTGTCATCGCCGACGGAGACCGCAGCTTGGATAATTTCGGCGGGGGTTGCCCCCGCCGAACCGCGAAAGATGATATCGAATTCGAAGACAGGGTTTTCGACATCGACGACGACTGGGATGTTTGCGGCAACGAGAACGCCTGGGGCGTGGGGCGGGTCTACGGTCAGGTTCATAATTGCACATCCGGCGCCAATGTTGCGCGTCTTACCGGTAGGTGGGTGTACAGCGCGAGCCTGGGGCGTGTTGGTCCCGGTGGGTACGCTAACCCATTTTGAGCCGTCCCAGTATCGGAGGGCTACCGGGCGTCCCGAGGAAACATCTATGATTTTCATCGTCATACTGCCTTCCTCAGCGCACCAGCGGCAGTCTTCATCCACTCCGCGTTTTTGGCGTCCATGGAGAATCCCAGACCGGCCACATTCCAGGTCTTTCCATTGCCTACGTTGTAAGACATCGGCTTGATGAGTTCGGAGGCCACAGCGGACCCGCCCCACGTTGCAGTTGCAATCAGCTCGCCGCCAATGTATCCACGCAAGGTCGTGCCGTCCCACGTGTAGCCGAGGTGGATAATATCTCCGTTAGCGGGCTGCGGGGGGGGCTTTACCGCCGCTACGTTGGTTACACCCGTGCCCGTGAAGATTAGGGGGGCTACGGTCCTGCCGTCGCCCTGCGCGGCGAACTTCATGCCTGGTACGGTACCCTTCTGAGAGCCGCCGAGCTCAAGGCTCAGGCCTGCCCCATCAACCCATTTCATGACTGCAGTCCAGGTGAAGGCCTTCACCGATGCGGGAGCGAACTCAGCCCACATCATGCCGCCGCGCGTAATCTCCACCGAAGTTGAACCCACACCGATACCGGGGGCGCCGAATCGTGCAGAATCATTGAGCTCGGCAAATTGGACCAGAGGAGAAGTGCCCTTAACCTTCGGCTTCTTGGTGCCTGCGGGATCGTCTAGGCGCCAATATGAAGTCATCGGGAGCACAGCATCTTCATAAGGGATTGCGACTGATTCGAAGGTAAAAGACCACTCCGTCTGAGCCCCAACCGCCAGGGTGATGCCGTTCTTAGCAGTGGCGGAGACGCGAACGGTCTTGGGGTACGGCTCAGCGATTTGGTGGGTTCCAGCTTCAACTGGAGCTGCGTCGATACGGTACGTTACGCCTCGATCTGCCGGGATTTCCACGGTCTTTGCCTGCTGACTAAAAGCAGGAGCAGCAGGGACGTGGGCACTGGTGTTGCTGGTGTCCACCCACAGAACGTTCACTCCGTACTTCGTCGGCTCAGGTTCAGCACCGCCGTAAACGATCCATACGCCCATTTCTTTCGCCAACGCTTCGGGCGTAATTTCTGCAGTAGGCTTCGGTAGCTTAGCCACTTCAGCGGCAACAGCAGGCGGGACAGCCTCAGCGACTGCGCCTCGGACACTTTCCAGCGGACTGCCGGTGAGATGCCCCTGTTCGTCTGCGATGACCAGGCGGTCGAATACAACCTTGCTGTCGTCTGCCATTAGTTCTTCTCCTTCTCGATGATTCGGGCGAGGCCGTTACCCAGGTCCTCGGCGACCCATTCTCGGCTATGCGTTGCAGGCTGGTGCTGGGGGGTCTGGTTAGGAACCTCGTTGATGCTGTCCCCTGCCGCGGTTACGAAGTTGATTTCCTGGCCTGGCTGGACGGTGAGGGGGATGCAGTCGATGAGGATTTGGCGGGCAGAATTGCTGCGGGCTGAGACCTGGACGTTGTACCGCGCAGGGGCGATGAGCTGCACGCCGCGGGCTCCGCCATTGGGATGGGTGCGGAGTACACCATTGACCAGATAGCCCTTCACCTCGCATGCGGTGTAGACGGTGGTGTCGTCGTGGCTCATGGAGGTGGGCGTGAAGGTGACTACTCCGGAGGTGATTGGTACGGGCTCACCGGCGATGAGCTGGTGGGTCGCCATATTGGCGTGCACGGTTGCATATTTGGCTGTAGTGGTGTCAGGCATTATCTGCTGCCTCCTGTTCCTTCGTGTCCTCGGTGGTGTCTAGACGGATTGTGCCGGCGGTGAGGTGTGCGTCAAGCAACTCTTCGCGCAGGCGGTTGTTCTCCTGTGTCAGGTAGATGGTCTTTGCGAGGAGCTGGTCGTGTGTCAGCGTGCTCATGACTATTTCCTTTCCTTATGGCGCGGGGGTTGCACGGTTGAATGGCATTAAGTACACGTCTGTCCAGACGTCAGTGGCGACGTCCCTGCCGATGTTGTATATGCGAAGCAGGCCGCTGTTATGGTTCACGCTGCTCATGGTGGTTACCAATGCTTGGGGTCCGAACGGCTGCGCGATGAGGTACGGCTGTTGTTCCAGTTCTGGCCATGAGAAGCGCACCTCGACCCACTTGCCAGATTCAATGCGGTACGGGCCGACTGAACGGACCCACATGTTCTTCGTCATCGACCAGAGGCCGTCCATGCGCATGTTCCTGTTGACGCGTAGGCTGTCGGTAATGTTCACACCACCCTGCGGGTCTACGAAGAAGCCCTTGGTCTCCGAATCAGCTGCGCCGAAAGGCTTCATTCCAAGGTGCAGTGCACCCTGCGGGGACATTCGGATGATTCCAATCGGAGCCCGCTGAGCGGCGTCCAAAGGTCGCATCTCAATGATTGACTCTCCCCCAGAGACAGGTCCCTGCGTGGTGCGAATCGTGAGGCCAGCCTTGTCATCTGCCGCTGTCGAGAAGACACCTCGGATATAGTTGTCGATTCCGTTGGAATCAATCTTCACGGTCTGCTCACCGGCGGCATTGAATGCGCTTATTCCTGTGTTGTTGAGCTTGATGCCCTGTCGCTCCTGGGTGGAGGTTTGAATCAGCCCGCCGGCAATCATTTCCGCAGCCAGCTCACGGGTCTTGATTTTCTTGGTGACCAGCTCTGGAGTGACGATGTTCTCGATGACGGTTAGATTGTTGAGGATTGCTTCCTCGGTAACCACAAGCTTTTTAGTCTCCGCGGACATGGAGCGCACGATGTTTGCAGCCAATTCGCCGGTAACGTTGAGCTGTCGGGTGTCGATGGTGCCAGGGACGATAAGGTTCCTACCGTCAATCCACGGGGTTTTCGACTGCACCAGGCGTCTCTGCACGTTGGTGGCGATAGCTTCTGTGTCTACGTTGGCGCCTGCCGCCTCTGCTTCCTGGATGCGTCGTTCGGCTTCTTCCAGGCGGGTCTCGGTGGCTTCCAGATTGGCGCGGGAGGCTTGCACGATCTTCACCGCGTCCTCCATACGAGTATCGAACGCTGCGAGGGTGTCCCCATCCCAGCGTAGGGAGTCACCCGCACTGGTCACGAAAGTGACACCCTCCCCAGCCGATGCCACCTTATTGCCAAAAGGAACAGAGGAGGGCGTGCGCAGCTTGGTTACCAGCTGTCGGAGGGTGTCTTTGCCATCTGGGCGCTGGTCAATGAATCCGACCATGCGTGCCACCTTTCTTCTACCATTGGGCTTCCTGGAAATCGATGGTAACCGTGGCGTCCAGGTTGCCGGAGAGCTTGATAATACGCATGTCCCTGGTGCCGTCCGGGATAGAGAGCCAGTTCCGAAGCGTTACGGTGGCAATGTCCCCCACGAAGAAAGAGCCGAGCGGATTCTTCTGCGAGTTCGCGGGGAAATCCAGGGTGACCTGGTCAACCATTGCAGAGCGGGACGCGAGCGCGCCTTGGGCTTTGATGCGCAGGATTGTTTCGTCTGCTTGGTCGTGGTCGTTCATGACTCCTTCGATGTATGGGAGTCCGCCGCGGATTGCGTTGGGGTTTTCGGCGTAGGCGATTGCGATCCCTTCGCCTTCTCCTGCTCCGGTGCACCAGATACGGTGGAGGACGTCTTTTGCACTTGAGGTGACTTTTACGCTGATGATTTCACCACCGGGTGCGGTGGTGTCGAAGTCTGGCGTCCAGGTTTGGGTGATGTAGGGGTAGTCTTCGGTGCCGTGGACGAATACCCATCGAATATGCGTGTGGGTGTCGTCTGTCCACTGGGGGCGCAACATGATATCTGGGCCGTTGATGACTTCGGAGAGTTCTTTCCACCGTTTGCCGATGAAGTTGTTGGAGAGGTTCCATGCTTCGTAGGTGCGTTGGCGTTTTCCGGTGACAGTGCTTCGGGTGCCGTGGATGATGGGTAAGCGTCCGGCTGGGCGGTCCATGCCGTGTTCGCAGAGTGCCCAGGCGATATCGCCAAGGGTGGAGTCGGTGTATTCGAGGGTTGCCCAAATGGTGCGGCGTTCGAAGATTTCACGGATGCCGGCGAATTTCAGCTCAAGGGTGTGTTGCTCTTCGGCGCCCCAGTCGGTGAGGATACCGGCGAAGATGGGGTATTCAATGCCGTCGGGTGCAGTATGGGTTAGCAGGGCGCCGCCGGATAGGGGCGTGTAGAAGCGTGGCTGTACGGTCGCCAGGTCGCTCTTGCGTACGGTGAAGCTGAAATCTTCGGTGTCGTTGAGCGTGATAGACCAGGAGCCGCCGCCTGCTACCTCTACGGGTGAGCCGACGGCACCGGATACCGGGTCTAGCCAGTAGACGCGGTATCCGGTGCGTGCCGTTTTGCCCATGTTTTACTCCTTTGCTACGCCCATATCGACCACTGCGAGCTGGTCGCCTGCTGCGTTCTCGCGTACCATCCACCAGGGGTGCCCCCATTGGTGGCGGACCTTGTAGTAGATGCGGTGCACTCCGGCTTTGACCGTCCAGATACGGGCGAAGTCCTCAGTGTCAAAGACGTTGCTGTATCCGCGCTCTCGGGAGAGGATTTTCTTATCATCCAGCCAGATTTCATAGGTGACCGAACCGGTATCGCTGGTGCGCGCCGAGGCGTTATTCCCGCCGCCTACCGCGTTGGATACGGAGGAGGAGAGACGGATATCGATATTCCTATCGGTTGGCACGTAGAAGGTTCCCTCCCCGCGCCTGTATTCGCCCCCATTAACTGCGGCACGGTCCACATACCAGGAATGGTGCAGCAGACCCAGCAAACCACCCACGGGGCGGGAATAGACGATATTGCCCGCCTCGGGTGCCGCACTGGTGGAGGTCATACCCGCGCGAATCTCACGCTTGGAAAGCATGACCGCATTCGAGGGTACCGAGGAGCCGATGCCAACGGTCGCGTGGATATTACCGCCATCCTGCAAAGTGTTCTGCTTGACATACACGTACTCGGTGCGGGTACCGGTCGCGGGTGCGGGCTGGGTAGTCAGATCCTGAGCCAGCACCGGAACACGCACCGCGCGCCCCGGAGAGAGATGGATGACAACAGCCCCACCGGCGACCTTGTACTTCATGGTGGACGTACCGGTCACCTCACAGCCGGAGATAACACCAGCCTCCGGGTACTCTGCAGCGGTGATGGTCTGAATGTCCTCGGGGGTGGTGCCATTACCCACCGCGTCGTTAGGGATACCGAAACCAGTAGCCATATTTGCTCCTTAGATGTAGGTGTCTCGTAGATGAACATCCACCCAGCCAGTGGACGGTGCCAAGGACTCCACACGAGGCTGGAAACCGCTGCGGGCAGGCACCGAATGCCATTCCCTGCGAGCAAGTAGGTACGACATGTCGAATCCGCCGATGTAGATAGCGCCCTTATGGCAATCCACCGTTACCGGCGCGGCGGAATGCACCTGGTAAGGGTACTCAATCACACGCCCGCTATTGACCAAGCGGAATCCCGAATCCCACTCCCCCTGCACAACATAGGTGGGGTACGCGGTGGCGTTTCCCTCGTGAGCAAGCGCGACGCTGGAGGGTAGAGCCTGGTCACCAAAGTGCAGTGTGCCCTCTGGTTTGGGTTTCTGTGCGAACAGCGGGTAACGTAGCCCGGTGCCCTGGCCTGCGGGGAATATTTGGGCGGTGAATTCCGGTCCGTAGAGCCAGGGCTCGGGAGCGAGGAGGGGGACTTCAAAATGTAGGCCCACATCGCCTAGTAGCTCGGTCTTTACCGCCCCATCAATTCTTACGGCGCAGGATAGCTCGCCCCAGTCAGAGGAGACGGTGAGGTTGCCGAGTGCGCCGTCCCAGAGCAGGGATGAGGTGAATCTAGCGGACAGGTCGCGGGCGCTCATGCCGGGGGCAACGATGGTGCCTTTGAGCGTGAGCGTTCGACCTGACCGGCGAGCTGGCACTGAGAGCACCCCGTGTCCGAGCTTGCGCTGAATATCGGAGCTCTCTACGCCCACTCCACCGTAGAAACCGTCTATATCGGTGAGCCAGATTTCCAGCTCATCTGCGGTTTCGTAGGTGGAGAGCACGATTTCTCCGTGTGGACCGGATAGAGCCGCACGCCAGACGGAGCGAGCGCCGTCCTGAGCGAAATCGACCATTAGACCAGCACTCCGTTCATCTCATAGTTGATTGCCTGCATAACTCGCTTACCGAATCGGTCTACGTCTTCGACGCCGGTAGGCGGTTCAACGTGGACGTGCAGCTGTGCCCCTGCACCAAGTGCAGGCGCGGGGTTGTAGGCGGTGTTGGCGGTGTTGGCGTTGATAGCCCCATTCAGATTTGCCAAAGCTGGCTCGTTCACAGCCACGTTGAGGTTCCATTCAATGTCTCGCGGTGCCAGGATGTCGTAGAGGTCATCCATGGAGGTCTGCACGGAATCAATGGCTCCATTTGCCATACGGCGGACAGAATCGCGGAGAGCCCCGGTTCCGTTCTCCACACCGACAGCGACACCTGCGGGGATCCAGCGGCCGACCTGGTCACGCATGACTCGTGACGGCGAGTGGATACCGAGGATGTCCTTAGCCCAGCCGGGGAGCATACTCAACAGGTTGTTGAATCCCTGGCGGACTGCACCGATACCGTTAGCGATACCTTGCCCAATGCCTGCCATGATGTCCGAGCCAATCTGCACCATCTTCCCAGGCAGACTGGAGATGGTGTTGATGATGTCGGAACCCAGGTTTCGGAAAAAGTTCACTACCGACTGGATGCCGTTGCTGACACCGGTGATAATGCCGTTCATGATCGTTGTGAAGAACGATTTGATGCCGTTCCAGGTAGCTTCCCATACTGCCTTGATGAAGTTCACGCCGGCTTCAATAATGCTGCGGACAACGTTGATTGCGCCGGTGACGATGGATTTAATCAGGTTCCATGCGCCTTCCAGAATCTGCTTCACGGCGTCCCATGCCCCCTTCCAGTCGCCCTTGAGCACACTGGTAAAGAGTTTGATAATGCCGGTGATAATGTCGATAGCTGCCTTGATAATCGGGACGATTGCCCCGATAACTGCCTGCACCACGGTCAGAACCATCTGGATTGCAGGCACCAGAATCTGAATCAGCATATTGACAATCGGCATGATTGCCTCAATGAGGCTCAGCACGATAGGAATAACCGTATTGATAATTGCTGCAATCAGAGGCAGAAGCGCCACTAGGATTGCACCGATAACTCCGATGAGTGCCTGGAAGATAGGAATGAGCACAGGGATAACCGCGGTGACAATATCAAGGAACGCAGCTGCCAGCTGACCGATAGCACCGACCACACTCACCACGACCGGAACAAGCTCAATAAAGATTCCGACGATCTGCGGGAGCATAGCCAGAATCGAACCGATAGCCTGCATAATGACCGGCATAATCGCCTGAAAAATCTCCGCAATCTGAGGTAGGAATGACATCAACGTGGTTGCCAGCTCCATAATTGCCGGCATCAGCTGAGACATCACCTGTTCGCCAATCGGTGCCAACTGCTGCATAAGCGTCGTGCCGAACTGGACGAACATCGGGATTAGCGGAGACAGGGACTGCACAATCTGCGGGATCCATGCGCCCATACGCTCGAAGAAAACGGCGACTACCGGAATAACCGGCTGCAACGAAGCAACGATAGCCGGGCCGAGCGTCTCAAAGATGGGACCCACCATAGAAGCGATCTGCCCGACCACGTTACCAATCACCGGGAGCATACGGGAGAAGGCCCCGCCGATAGCTTCCACAGCAGGCATAATCGCAGGCAGTAGCTGACCGAACGCGGTAGCAACCTTGCCTCCCAGCTCTACCAGCTTGGGTGCGACCTGAGAAATCACCGGCTGCAAAGCCTGAAGGATATTAGCGCCCAGCTGACCGAGCATAGGCACCACCGTAGCAATAACCGGCTGCAAAGCCTGAACAATGCTCTGGAACGCCTGAGACAGCATAGGCATAATCTGGTCGATAGCAGGCTGGATAGCCTGCATCAACGATTCCCACGCGGCGCGCCCAGTCTCCGTCTGAGTAAAGAAGTAGGCGAGCGCACCTGCTACGATGCCGATAGCACCGACCAGAGAGGCAAAGGGATTAGCCTTCATCAGACCAAATGCTTTGGAGAGGTTGCCTGCGATGTTTGCGGCGGCGGCGTTGAAGGCGGTTTGTGCTGCAGTTGCTGCGCGGACTGCAACCTCGTAGACGGAGGCGGCAGTTGCACCCAGCTGGTAGTTCCTTCCGAGTTCCGCGATTTCTCGGGCGGAGCCTGCTCCGCTGGTTAGCATTTTGAATCCTTCGGCTACGCCCATGACGGTGGCTTTTGCCGACGAAATGGCGCCCATAGCGGTGTTGTAAGAGTCGATGGCGCTCTTCCCCAGCCCGATTGCGGTTGTCACGCCTTTGTATGCGGTGACGGCGGTCCCGAGCGCGAGGACGAGCCTGCCGACTCCCTGCTGGTGGTTCTCAATAAACTGGGAGAGCTGAAAAAGACCAGTCGAAAGTAAGCGGATGGAAGACTCGAGAATATCGAACGCACTCGTTGCTACGTTTGCTCCGTCCCCTGCTCCACTGAAGCTGGGGAGCACGGATTTGAACGCAACCGCCAGAGAACCCACCACGCGAATAACATTCAGTGCAACCGAGACGAAGGAATGTAGCAGAGAAGGTAAGACGGTCCCAAGGAATGCCCCTACCTTCTGGGCTACACCGACAATGCCCGCGCCTTGAGTCTGAAACGCGGAGGCAAACCGGGCAATCTCTTCGCGGATAATCTCGAAGGTGACCGTGAAGCGCTTACCATCGCCCATGGTGGACTTGAAGCCCGTAGCAAAGGCGCTAATGGCTTCTCCTACCTTGGTGATACCCGCACCAATCTGTGTACCGATGACCTTGCCGAATGCTTCGACCGGCTTCATCCACCCCTGGAATGCCAGGAAGAATTTGGTGAGCGCCGGATAGATTCCGGAAAGGATGTTTGCACCAAAGCGACCAAGCGCAGCCTGTGCGTTGGCGAATGCACCGGGCAGGGTGTTACCCATTTCAGTTGCCACGGTACCAGCAGCCTTCGTCATTGCCTTCTCGAAGGTCTCAAAGTTGATCTTACCGTCGGAGGCCATCTTGAAGACCTCTTCAGTAGTCTTACCCAGTTCGTCCGCGAGTGCCTGGTAGATTGGGATGCCTCGGTCTGCGACCTGTGCCAGCACATCGTTCTGAGCCTTGCCGACACTCGCAACCTTGTTGTAGATTGCGCCCATCTCTTCCATACTGGAGCCGGAGGCAGCTGCGGAGTTGGATACGGACTTCAGGACTGCTTCCAAGCGTTCGCCAGGCTGAATACCGGCGGCAACTGCACCGGCGGCCGCGGTTGCAGCTGCATCCAAACCGAAAGCGGTGCCCTTCACGGAAGCGGAGGCGTTATCCATAATGACCTTCACGCTATCCGCATCATTTCCCAGACCGCGCAGCTTAGCCTGCGCAACGTCAATCGCCTTGAGACGGTTAAAGCCCTTGCTGAATGCGGTGCCGAAGACCGCGCCCAGACTAATGCCTCCAAGTGCTTTGGTGACCAGCCCGGGGACAATGGAGCCGAACTTTGAGCCGAAGCCAGCGGCTGCCTTTGCGCCCGCACTGTCACCTGCGGAGCCCATTTCAGCAATAATCTGGGCACCTGCACCCTTGGTAGAGGCGATAACTGAGACATACGCCTTTGCGAGTTCGTAGCCACCTGCCATATATGTTTCTCTCCTCTCCAAGGGGTAAGGTTAGCCGCGTCTGAAACGATGCTTTGCCTCTTCCAGACTGACCACAGTTGTACCGAATTTCTTCTTGTCTTTGTCTTCAACACCTGGCCTGGGTATCGGTTTGGGGCGCCGGCGGTTCTTCTGCCCGTCTGCTGAACGTTGCCAGTTAGCGACTGATAGCTGGTCATAGATTGCCGCCAGCAGGTGGTCGGTGATACTCCAACGCTGGTTGATGCTACGCATGGTCGCGGAATCTTCCGGCAGGTACCGGATCAAGGCCGCGGTCATGAGCACTCCGTAACGGTGCAGAGTTTCCAAAAATGGCGCCCCGTAGTAGCGGACACAGTCAACATCTATTTGCTCCCTATAGCCCCTGCGCAGGGACAGGAGCATCAGGAAGAAGGGTTCAGACGCTCCATCAGTTCCATAAAGAACTTAGAGTACGCGGAGAACTTCACCTTGCCGTTCTTATCGCGAAGAGCGTCCTTGACAGCCTTCACACCACCGTTAGTCACGATGGCATCGATAACGGTGAACATTGCCTTAGGGTTGCCGTTCTCGGACTCCACGAGGTCTTCCATCAGGTCTGCATCGTCCATGGCGTCCACATCGATTTCCCAGGTGATACCGCGCAGCTTGACATGGCGCAGGTCCTTCTTGCCCTTACGCTTGTGGTCCTGGGGTCGTGCGATACCGTTTTCATCAACGACCAGGTCGTTCTTGCTCATGTGTTTCTCCTTCAAGGTCTAAGGTGTGTGTTTCTTCTTAGCCAATGTTCTGCACTCTGCCTGCCGGTTGTTAGCGCCGGAAAAACACACAAAGCCTGCGCTATAGGCAGGCAGAGTACAAGCTTGGTTGCTTACTTCAGGTACAGGTAAGCCTTCGCACCGGTGGCGTCCGGGTACGCGGTAACGGTCACCTGGTAGCCGATGGCCTCATCAGTCTTGTAGGTGATTTCACCACGTTCGGTGACCTGACCGTCCGGAATGACAATTCGGATAGTCTTGTCGCCATCCAGCACATCCAGCACGTAGGAGTCATGCGCAGACTGTGCACCGGTGACCTTCACCGCGGTTGCGGTAGCGGTCGGGTCGGCGTAGTAGAGCTTGAGCACCTCTTCGCTGGTCTCAATCAGGGTGAACTGGAAGCTCACATTATGAGAGGTCTGAATCGTACGAACGATGTCGCCGTTCTGCCACGCCTTAATTTCGGACTTATCGGAGTCGATAGTCTGAGTTACGCCGTCTTCAGAGATATAGCCTAGGTCCTTGAACCTGGCATCGATTGCTGCGGTGGCGTTTGCCGGTGCTGCGGTCTTCACCGGTGCCTTATAGATTGCACCGGTGACGCCCACGCGCACATTAGAAGCGGTAAGAGCCATAATGGTTCCCTCCATTCATTGGATTAATTGGTTTTGATCGCGGACTCCACAACGGTGCCCCTATACGAGATTGCCCAGTTCTGCCGATACCTGGGCTGGTTCGATTCATCATCAGGCATCCACACAATTGCACCTACCGGGCGTGTCTGATAGATCGTGAATCCATCATGTACGCCTGCGAGCGCTTTGAGGTTTGCTCTGATAAGTTCGGACATCTCATATGCTTCTCTATCCCCTGCGGGCTTAGAGCCCCATACGTCCAGGACGAAAAAACGTTTCCCGTGGACGGGGCTGTTGTCTTCGCCTCCGGAGGGTGTGAGGTGCACGAAGCGGGCTGGGCGTACGGTGGGTAGTCGCCCGACGTGTACGTCCAGCCCGCTTATCTGGTTGATAATGTGCCGGAGTGTTTTGAAGATGTCCTCGTAGAGGACGACTTCTGCCATTTACCAGCCTCCTACAGCTTTGGAGAGCGATGCATGTTTACGCTCTTCTCTGATTCCGGCTGCGCCTGCTGGGTAGATGCGTGCCACTGCGGTTTTTGCGCCTACATGCACGCTGTGCTTGTAGTTTGCTCCGGCGCGGTTCTGGATTGCTTGGGCTTGCTCGTTGAGCAATGCCTGCATTTCGGGTGAGGTGCGCAGTGCGTAGAACCCCGGTAGGTGTAGCTTCACTTTGGTTTTTTCTGCCATTGTTTAGCCTTCTACTCGTAGGAGGTTGATACGCACTGCGTTCTTGAATCCAAACGGACCGGTCGAGTAGTCTTCCGGGTGCCCTACGACTTCGAACGTCCCCGCTCCGGGGAGCAGTACCCTGTCACCTGGTGAGGCGAAAGGTTCGGGGGCGTATAGGTCGTAGTCACGGCGAATGCCGGTATCCAGATCACGCATGAGCTGGTCGGCGCCTGCTGGTGCCCAGCCGTACACGGCGACTTCGATTGGGTCGCCCCAGGCTTGGGGTTGAGCACCCCAGCTGTCCTCCGTGTACTCCTCCAGAGGCATATGGCGTACTGTATGCGAGGTGGTGAGCCAGTACATTAGCGCACTACCTCCTCATCGAGCAGGTCATAGACGAATGCTTTCTGAGAGCCCACCTTTAGGAGCTTCTTCTCTGCTTTGGTCAGGAAGAGAGCTCCGTTGGGGTTGCTGAAGCTTACCTGCTGGTTGTACGGTCCTGCAGTCTGGGAAATACTGGAGGCACCATCTGGGTAGGCTGATGCTGCCATGCCACGCTTGACCATGGCGCAGGCAACCATGCTCAGCACATATTCGTCCAGCTCCGCCCAGTGGGGCGCCGAGGCACGGATGAGTGCCCCAGCATCCTCCAGGAGCACCTGGGCGGTTGCATCCGAGCCGAGAGGCATATCAGGCCAGCGAGCGCGTAGGTCTTCCGCAAGCACGAGCGGGTACCCGTTGTCCATGCTAGCCATCTATGTCTCCTTACTTGATGGTGTACTTAACGAATGCATCCTTGTCGTGCAGCAGCCAGCCGTACTCCGCCTCGACACGCAGGGCAACCAGGTTGTTCTCCCAGAGGGAGGTCAGCTGACCGTTGATGGTGACGGTTGCTTCGGTAGAGACGTCGTAGGAGATGCCGCCTACAGTGCCCCAGATTGCCTTGGAGAAGTCACCGCCGAAGCCGACGACGTTGCCTACACCAACGCCGTTACGCACACCCTTTGCGAAGAGAGCAGGACGGGAGAGCACGCTACCGGAGCGTACCGGGGAGGCGGTGTCCTGGGTCGGTGCGGAGATGAACAGGGGGCGGCCGGTGGTGTCTACGCTGGTGTTGAGCTTGGGCTCTGCGTAGGGGTCGAACAGGAAGCCGGTCAGTTCCTTGTCGTCCTTGACCAGCAGGTCCAAACCAGAGTTCAAGTCGGAGAACATGCCACCCTTGTTCTCTGCGGTGGTTCCCAAAGCAACGGTCTTGCCAGTGTTGGTCAACGCCTGGTTTGCGCCGAAGGGGCTGTTGGTGCCGTGCAGTACTGCCGCGTCGAAAGCCTCTGCAATTGCTTCGGCGACCTGGTCACGGACCAGGGACATGAAGTTGCCGGGGTTAGAGCGGACAACCTCTGCGGAGACCGGGACGATTGCCGCGATCTTCATGGGCTTCATGGTCTTCAGACCCAGACCTGCGCTGGTAGATTCCTTCTTTGCGCTTTCAGCAACCCACTTCGCGGTTGCCTTAGAGGTGACAACGGGCACCTCGATACCGGAGGCGCCCAGGGGCACCTGTCGCACCATCTGCTGAACAGCAGAGACGCGCTTAATGTCTTCGAAGTAGGCTTCTGCCATCTCGGGCTTGAGGAAGCCGGAGAAATCGGTGGTGGTGACTGCCTTAGTGACGGCCATGGTCACCCTCCTTTCACATTTTTTGTGTCTATAGTTCTTACAAACCCAGAGCCTTACGGAATGCTTCTGCGATTCCGTCGCTGTTCAGCGCCATGTTCTGGGGTTCAGCAGCACCGGTCACAACAACACGTGCCGGTTCTGCTGTGGGGGTCTGGATCAGTTCCGAAAGCTGCTTAGCGTGTTCAGTCAGTTCCTCTTCGGTGTCTCCGCGCAGTGCGTCGGCGGGGACACCATACTCAGATGCAGCCGAAGCTCGCCACGCACGCACCTGGTTCTCATGCTCCATATCGCTCAGCCGAGCCTCTGCGGTCTCTGCACGCTCAACGAGCTTGTCCCAGCCGGCAACACGCTCCTTGAGCTCCGCATAATCGGAGAACTTCGCACGCTCACGCGCCAGACGAGCATTGAGCACCTTATTCAGCTGCGCCTGGCTGGTAATAGGCTCAAAACCGTTACCGGGCTCTGCAGATGCCTCTGCGCCCTCCTGAGTAGTGCTCTTAGGCTCTGTAACCTCAGCAGGTGCGCTATTTTCTTCACTCATACAAACCTCCAAAAAGGGGTACACCAAAACCCCGCACACGAGAACCGTGTACGGGGTTTTGTCAATGGATCATCACCGGGCATTTCACCACCGCCCGTACAGTGGAAAACTCAAAAATGGGTACACAAAAGCCCTGTGCACGCACACCGTGCACAGGGCTTCTAATTATAATCTAACGCTCTAGGAGGTCTAGATGAGCCTCATAGTCGAACTCTTCAGTAGCGTAAGTCCACATGCTCTTCACTAAATCATCGGGCATCCAGTCATGATTAGCTAATCGTGCAACATCATACGGAAAAGTAACCTGATTCTTTACAAAATCACCAATAACGCAGGATAGAGACAACTCCCATTCACTGCCTCGGTTAAAATTTTCTGCAAATGCTCGTGTCTTCTCTTCCAAGTTCCGAGAAAGCATAACAGCAGACAGAATCTTAGTTTTTTGCCAATCCTGCATGTTATTTTCCTTCCTCAATTGGGTAAAAGCTTGTTACTGAGAATATATCATTTTCCTCTTTATAAGCACAGTACATAAGCCCGACACCAGGTACCTCTACATGGCTTATATATGTGCCTTCGTACAGGCCTGGTTGCCATCCCCTTCTATCTTCTTCCTTTACCGCAGCAAGAAGTAATAACGCTATCTCTTCAGGATCTAAATCCCCAAAAGTGGTAGGAGCATTACCCCCATGCCCATGCCGCGCCAAAATATGCTGCCAACGCCCAGGCCTCAACAACTCCAAATACTCAGGCCACCCTGACGAATAGTCCCGCAACACCTTAGGCATCTGAACGCTCTCACCCCGACCACGGTTATACATCTCCCGCCATGACGAAGCCACCTCTGCCAACGAAGGCGAATACCCATGCTTCCCCTGCTTACGGGCAACCACAGCATCACGCGCAGCCTCATACTGGGCATACAATGCATCAGGGTCATACCCGGCAATCTTCGGAGTCTTCTTACCCCACGCAGGCACAATCTGACAATCACAATCAGCATGCCACTGTCGAGCAGCACCCGCCGACTGGGCATCCAAATACACCCACCCGCGAGAAGCTAACATCAAACACCATGCGCATGTTTGACCATGAGGAATGCGCGCCCACCGCGGTTTCTTCGGGTCAGAATCAACGGCGCGAACAATGCACTC
>FLRZ01000884.1_pt1 | contig 239990 bp, 221 predicted proteins | sample 1550531 | NCBI WGS metagenome assembly FLRZ01 (sample SAMEA4031772, study PRJEB14383) | metagenome | biome: human; feature: oral; material: saliva | place: Philippines | collected 2014 | reverse complement strand
TTGGTTAATCATGAAGATACTGCGTACCCAGTTTTTATCGTTAAAATAACTCGACTTACTGGGTTCTATCTTCCCATCTATTTCACGTACTCTCTTTTGTACGTCCTTATAAGGATTCATGTTACTCATGTTTTACTCCTATTTATCAATCATAGAAAATAATAGACTACCACTGTATAAACAGTGGCAGTCTGATTACTTTATTGGTTACCTTTTCTCATGTTTACTGGAGATTCAGCTAAGTTTGGATTAGTTCTAAACTCACTAGAATAATTTACTTTATCTCTAGCAGTAGTTTTAGAATCCTTAGAGGAAATTTCTTTTTTGCCTTTCCTTAATTCATCTAAAATATCTGTCAAGAGTTTGGTTTGTTTCTTATTCTCTTTAAGGATGTCTTCTGCAACATTGTTAATGTTCTTAGAATGTTCTACTGATTTCTTAGTGGCTTGTTCAGAAACATTCTTCATTTCAGATACATTAACTTTATCCAGTTCGGCTTTAGCTGTTTTCAATGCAGTATCCAGAACAGAATGATTATCCATTTGTTCTTTATATTTTCTACGAGCTTCTTTGGTTTTATTCAAAGTAGTTTCTACCATGGTAGAATCGCTTCTTTCACCAAAGTGTTTGAGAATATTTCGGATAGAAGATTGAAGTTTCGCTACATTGTCTTCTGGCTGATTTGCTGAAGTACCATCTTGGTTTAGATGTCCATTAGTTAATACGCTAAGATCGGTCATACCTGTTAAATCGGATATGTCACCTGTATTAGTGGATTTAGTAATGTGTACTTCATTCTCACCTGATTGTGATTTAGCCAAAGCATTTTTCAATGAAGTCTTAGCATCTAAACCTTTTAAATCACCTGTAGATTTAGAACCAGTTTGTATTTTAGGAATACTTAGGTTTTTACCACTGGTTGATGTATTAGCTGCTTTTAGTTTAGCGGCAGCAGATTTATTACCAGATACTGGTGCTGGTGCTTGTGCTTTAGGTAATGATACCATACTGTTAACAGAGCCATTATAACTTGCTCCAGCAGGTGCTTTTGCACTACCATTATAACCTGGTGCTAACCTAACAGCAACAACCATATTTTTAGTACAGCTAGATTCAGTTACTGCACCACCATTATTACCAGCTTTAGCACCACCTTGGTTACCACCAATATATCTTACTTTACCACCTTGTTCACCTAAACAGAAAGCAACGTGGAAACCATTATGGAATTTAATTACCACAACAGCACCGTAAGGATATGTTCCAGGCATAGCTGGTTGACCCCAGTTTTTATAGGAAACTGCAGCAGCACTTTTTGTAGAACGAATACCTACAGACTCTAAGATATAACTTACAAAAGAAGCACACCATGGTGTTTTACCACCGGCTTTTAAACCTACTGCGGCATGGAATTGTCTTACAGTGCTATCACCTGAGACTTCATTCAAACCAAGGTATTTATAAGCTGCGGCCATCCATGGGGTACTACCGTTACCTTGTGGTTTACCAGCGTTTTCAGGTACACCATTAGCTGTTGCCCATTGTCTACCATATTCGTTAGCTTCAGTATTAATTCTAACTAATGCGGCTTGCTTTTCAGATGCAGATAATGATTTGTTTTCATTAACCATCTTACGAGCAAGGTTAAATGAACGCATCTTATCCATATACTCTTTATCTGGAGCCATTGTGCTTCTACTGAAACCAGAATTAGCCCAATCGTATCTAGTAGATTTACCAGCTACATTAGGATTAACACCTCCGCTAGGCATTGAACCAGCAGTAGTATTTGTACCACCAATAGGAACATCTACACCAAATGAACGGTGTTTAGCAAACATGTTATTAGTAAGTTGTGCGCGTACTTGACCAATTGTACCAGAATAAGATGGATTTGCTCTAGCTGCTTGTGGGAACAATGAAGCAAAGGAGGCATTATCACCTGCTTGTAGAGCTTTTCTTGCACCACCTAATCCTAGGAAGTGTGCTAGATAAGCATCACCTGGTTGAACGTTGTTGGTTACTTTTCTTAATGCTTCAATATTGTCCTTAACATATTGAGCACCTAGGATGGCATTCGCTGCACCATTAGTAGCAGGAGTACCAGCAGGGATATTATATTTAGGACCATATTGTTTTAGCATTTGTTTCCAAGTACCATCAAGGAATTGGAACAAACCAGTTGCACTAGAACCTTTTGCTCTAATACCAGGTTGGAAGCCAGACTCTTGTGCTGCCATACCTGCTAATAAACCAGGGTCTACACCTACTACTTTAGCTGCTGCGATAATAGTATCTTTTACAGCACCCCAGCTACCAGAACCAGTAGGTTGAGGTACATTGGCTAAACTACCACCAGCACCATCACCAGTTAAGGCTTGTATGTTTGCCATAGTACCATTAGCTAAGTTAGATGCAAAATCGCCAGCAGCTTCTAGGGCTGATTTATCACCATTCCACCAGTCTGAGACATTTTGTTTAAAACTATCCCATGCATTACCTGCTGTATTCTTAAATGTATTCCAAAGATTAGAACCGTAGTTTTTTACCTTATCCATGGCATTCGATAACTGACCCATGGTAGTAGACTCATTGGCTTGTTCAATAGCTTTAATCTTACCTTCAGAACTACCTTTAGATTCTACATCTTTTTTCAGATAGTTAATGTCTGCATCGGCACTAGACTTATTGGTATTTAAAGTATAACCTTCCCATGGTGAAACAGTACATGACCATACAGAACCGTATTTACCTTCACTGTTCATCATGGTTGTAGCAATAGCCATTTGTTCAGATGGTCTAGCACGTGAAATAACAAAGATATCTGTAGTATTCAATACCGAACGTACACCATTCATTAAGTTTAAGAATGCTGGCAAGAAACGACCACCAATATACATGGTCAGTCTTTGTAAACCAGAAGTATCGTTTTTATCAATACCAAATAAACCACAGGCTTTAATCACTAATTCTGCTATATCGCCTTTATAAGTTGCTTTACCTTGAGAAATAGTTACGCCTTCTTTAACCATTAATTCTAAACGAGCTAATGTACTAATACGGTCTGATTCGCTTAAGCTAGATAAACCATATGTTTTATAACGAATAGCGTTAAATGGGTCGTAACCTTCTTGCTGAGTAGGTGCTGTTTCAGCACTATCTGATTCAAACAAACCAAAGCTACTGGCTAAACCAGTAATAATACCAATGCCTGGAACAGCAGCAAGTAAACTAAATTTACCGGCTCCTTTAATAAAGTCTGTTACAGGTTTACTCTCAGTCGCACTGGCTGCTAATGCACCACCTGCGGCGGCTGCTGCTACACCTACACCCATTTTACCAATATCTTTAGCTTTTGATTTATCTAAACCAGCTTCTATTTTAGCAGTTTCAGCATCTTTCTTAGATTGCTCTTGTAATCCATTTGCCATTGCAGCACCTTGTGCAAACTTAGCACCTTCTGGAGTGGATTTAATCTTAGCTAAAATATTATCGATAAAGCTAATTGCTTGGTCACCTGAACTATTAACAGCAGCGTCTTTAAATGGAGATTGTGTAGAATTATACTCGCCTGGTTTTGGTTTAATACCTACGTAGTATTTGTATTCTTCTTGGTCTTTTAAATCATAAGCATCTTCAGCACTATACTTAGGATTAATACCTTTTAATACACTCATGGTTTTTGTAAACACAGGTTTAAACCTAGAGTTATACCAGTACATCCAGTTAGCTGTATGTTCTTGATCCTCTTTATCGACATCGAATAGTTCCATTACATCTTCAATGTCTAATTTAGATTCATCGATGGAAATCTGTCCATTAACATAACGAACAGCTTCGTCTAACATATTCTCAAACTTCAGAATAATCTTAGCTTTCTTCTCATCTTCATCTGGATTAAAACCATACATTAACAAACGTGCTTTTACTTTGTCATTGATTTTAGTATCATTCTTCAATAACTTATAAAGACCATAACCTACAGCACCTACAGCAGCTGTACCTAAGATAGCCCAACCAATTGGGTTAGTAGCTAAGAATGTAGCCGCAGTACCTAGACCACTGGCTAAACCACCTAGACCAATACCTGGAGTCATTGCAGCAGATAGGGCTAAACCACCTGCATCCCATGCGGCATCACCAAAGTTACCTTGTGCCAAATTACTAGCCATGGATACACCGGATGTTACCATACCGAGACCACCTAGGAATTTACCACCTAGTTTAGCAGAGCTAGAGAACATCTTACCAGCTAAACCACCTTTTGCTAGGAATCCACCGGCAGCTTTCGCACCTTGACCTACAGCTTTACCTCCACCTAATAATGCACCGCCGACTTTAGCGGCTGTACCTAACTTACCAGGTAAGAATTTAGCAGCTTTACCTAATACACCACCAGCTACTTTACCACCTGCTGATGCTGCTTTGCCGCCACCTTTCAGACCCATTAAGCCTAATACACCAGCACCTACGGTTTTAACACCATCCCAAAGTGTACTTAACAAACCACCACTTTCTTCCTCTTCACCTTCTTTATCACCTTTCTTTTTACCTTTTCCAAAACCAAATGGTAAAAGACTTGCAATCATAGAGGCCAATCGGAAATCTCGCTTAGCTTGTTTTTCGTCTTCGGCTTTTTCTTTCTTCTCTTCTGCTCGTTTCTTACGGTTATCAGCCATGCCATTTTCACGTAAACCATCACCATCTACATCACCTAAAGTGCCTGCAGGTAATGGGATACGTTTATCTAAGAGATTATAGATAGCATAGAGGTATCTGTTAGTATCGTTAACTAAAGCAAGATTCAGGAACATACCATCCATTGCTGATTTTACTTTACCAATACCTTTATCGAAACCAGATTTAAAGCCAGAAGCTGCACCTGATAAAACAGCCCAACCTATCTTGGCTGCGCCTACGGCTAAGTTAAAACCAAACCTAGCTAGTTTAAAACCACCGACTACAGTTTTAACACCTAAGTTTACACCTTTAGATACTAAAGTACCAGCCATATTGGATAGTTTCTTAGCTACTAATTTACCCATTGTACCAATCTTGTTACCATTTTTATCTACTAAACCTTTTTCGATTTCTTCTTGGGTAACAATGATTGTAGGTGTACCAGTTTCTTGCATTTGTCTAACATCGTAAATTGGGCCTATCATTTTACGAGCGTCAGTAACATAGTCATTTGCACCTTCATCGTAATACATTCTGTCTTTAATATCACGAGCTAACATTACTGGGTTTTTCAAGTCGCTAGGTAAGTATACATCTACTTGTAAAGCGTTAGCATATCCTTCTTTTACTCTACCGTAAAGATTGTGTTTCTTAGCTAACATATGTCCTGCTGCTAAGATAACGCCAGCTGGACCTAATAGTACACCACCTGCTGCTAAGCCACCTAATTTACGAAGCACTTTCTTCTCTTTAAACCAACTCATCGCTCTTACCATAGTTGGTTTATTTTTAAATCTTACGATACAGTCTTTAAACTCATCGTAAGTAAGTACTAGGTTTCCTTCTTCATCGTAAATAGAATCTTGGATATCTTCCCATTTTTTAATGACTTTACCTTCTGCTGTACGGTATTTACCCATCATGAAGTCTTTGGCTCTTAAGACAGGTTCAGGTGTACCTTGTTTATAGACATCCATGAACTTATCTTTAAGTTTGTTTGATTTATCAGTATAAAAATCAGTTACATTTTTCATGTACTTATCTTTATTATCTCTAAATAAATCAATAGCTCCGCCGACAATATTAGAACCCATACCAAAGGCTGCAGGAATACCTGTTCTAAATGGCCATGTACCAATACCCCAAAGGAATTCTGCATTTTGTCTAAGCAAAGATTTCTTTTGTTCTTCAATTGTTTCGTTTGGTTTAGGAGGACCCATTACTTGGCGTTTACGTCTAAAGATATTATTAGCGAACTGCCACCAGCGTTTACCTGTTTGTGTAGTCGGATCACTGTTTTCTACTTTATCGGAAATAGCTAATGAACTTAACGTATCTAATTTCTGTACAGCTACTTTTAAATATAGATTTGTTAATGTAGTATTATCAGCAATAATCTCTAAGTTAGATTTACCTTCTTTATTAGAACCGATCTGAGTATTCAATGTATTCTTAATAGAATCAAATGCGTTAGATGATTTCTCAGCAGTTCTTCTGAACATATTGATAAATTTTTGGATAGCTGAAGGACCACCCATGTTCTCAACATCTTCTTGGTTAATAACATATTCGTCTTTATGGACGACACCGGCTAATTCATCTTCTGAATTTCCAGAAGTAGATTTACCTGTATACCCACCAGATGCGAAACTACCCATTCTTTCTAAGTCACTTACTAACATTGAAGGAGAGGGTAGTAGTTTTCTATTTGGGTTGTAAGAACCATCATTATAACGATTCAGGATTCTTTGACCAAACATACTCTTACCAAATGCACCAGCTCTTCTTTGTGTTACATTGGCTAATGCAGATTTAGAATCTAGATTGGTATTTCTAAATAAAAGCTGGTTATCATTATCGTCACTATAGTAATTTCTCTTAATGGCTTTAAAGTCTTCGTTAGATAACCCACCTAATCCACTCATGAATTTTTCATAACCAATTTTACCATTTAAAGAAACCAAACCACTTCTTTTTAAGTAATCTAACTGACCAGTAGCAGCCAAGTTATTAATTAATTTAACATTTGGTTCTAATGATTTAGAAGCATTATTAATAGTATTACTAATGTTACTAATCTCGTCACTACCAGTATCAAGGTCTTTCTTATTTAGTTCTTTAAACTTATCTGCAATTATCTTAGCTTTTTCTTCACCAAGTAATGTAGAGAAAGTATCTGGGTTTGAAAGTAATTCTGGTGTTAATGGATTACCTGATTTACTATAAGAAATTAATATTTGACCTACTAAGTCAGCATCTGCTTTAGTAAAACCATTTCTATATTCTAGTTTACCAATCTTATTGCGTCCATGTAATTCTAATTTACTTAAGATATCATTACCAGTATTTTTAAATGTATTAGCTGCGCTTTCACCAATTGCTCTTACTGTCAAATCTTTCTGAATAACTGAACTCTTTTGGAATGAACCTGTAGCATGATTATAATCTAAAAGTTCAGCAGGAGAACCTGTTCTTAACATGGTGATTTCACGTAAGATTCTAGACAAGTATCCTGGAATAATAACATTGACTGATTTATTCATCAATCTTTGTTGACCTTCTGGTGTATTGAAGTCTTTATAACCATTTAAATTATCTACTGTAATGGCTTTGGCTTTATCAGAAGCCTCATCTACGTGCATCTTCAACCAATCGACACCATTTAATAGAAACTCTACAAATGAGTTTGATTCTTTTGCACCAGGTGTACCATCGAAGTTCTCTGTTCTAGAACCAAATAACTTGATTAGTTTTTCTTCAATTGCCTTATTACCTAACATCTTAGATAATTCAGGTCCCATGTTATTCTTAAAGCGATTTAACTTAACACCACCTTCTAGAATCTTATCTCCGTACTTATTACCTTTCATTCTCTTTCTTAGTGATTTACCGATTCTATCACCAGCTAATGCTAATAAAGAACCAGAAGCTAAAGAAGAGGCTCTACGGGTTTTAGATTCACCGAAACCATCGTCTTCTTCTGCTAAGTTATCCATACCATCTTCTAGGAATGGAAACAATGTTTCAGTAAGATCACTTAATGTACCGACATATTGGGCAATATTTTCGCCAATATTCTTGGTGAATCTATCCATGAAACTAGAAGAAATACCACCAAAGAATTTCTGTTTAGCCTGTTGTTTCAATGCTTCTGTATTTTTCATTTTAACATAATCAGGTAAACCAGTATTTAATTTAATATCGTTTAATGTTTTCAATAAGGTAATATTAGAAGTCGATTGGTTATGATAAATATCACTTAACACATGTAATTGACGGATACCTAATTCAATCGATTTACGATAATAATTAAATGTATTGGTATTACTAAATAATACAGATTGACGCAATGAAGCATCTACTGATGCGAGTACTCGATACTGTCCTTCAAAACGTGTTGTTTCAATAGCATCTTTAGCTAACTCTTTTTTCTCATCAATTGCTTTTTGTTTTTGCTGTACTTTAGTCTGTAAACTAAATAATTCACCAAGAGTTTTATTGATAGAATCGTCTCGTTTAGACTCTAATGTCTCTTGCTGGTTATCGTATGAATCTTCAGCTTCTCCAGCTACCTTATTTAATAGACTAGATAATTTGGTTAAACCATTTCTATCAGCAGCCGGAATAGCTTTACGTAAAAGATTTTGAGTTTGTTTCTTAACAGAATTGAGTGATTCTAATGATTCACCAATTGTATAACCTAAGTTATCTTTGGCATTAGACATTTCATCAAATACTTCACCGTATGCTTTAGGAAGTACTTTATTTAATACTGTCTTCATCCCTTGTTTAGAAATGATACCGTCTGAAATACCTTTAGCTACTTCGGCTGTAGCATTTAATGCAGGAGAACGATTGGATTTATTCTTTTCAAAATCCATTGATTCCCCATCACCAAAGAAATCAACATCATTCATTTCGTCATCGAAATCAAAGTCGAAGTCGAATTCATTATCCATTGCCATGGCTTTTTGGATATTCTTCTTTTTTCCAAACATGATATAATGCTCCTGTTTGTATTTTATTAAAAATTTATATACTCCAATTATATTATTGGGATTTCATAACTTTACGCCTAACGTGATGTTAGGCTACTCTCATTATAAGGAATAATTCTTATGGATGAAAATTACGCTAAGAAAGTAAAGGCAAGAACACCTTTTAATCTTTCTTTACTTAATCTAGATTCTGGAAATATTTATAAGCAATTAGGCAAAGTTACTTCTGGTAATATGTTCGATGGTGCGAACTATAACCTACACCCAGAAGGTCTTTGGTCTAATGAAATCTTTGGGCCTGTAGGCGACCCATTACGTTTAAAGAAACAAGCCTACATGGATTTAAATGTAGAGATTCTACATCCTTTAGTTTATCGTGAATTGATTTCAGCAAATAAATTACTTGACGAAATTATGGCAGGTACTGCATTTGCTGTTTTTGATGAAGAAACGAAACAGTTTGTTCGTTCTAATGCAATTGATGGTGAAACTGGCTATGATTTCTTCTTTAGAAATTTTGATAAGTATCAATTACCAGATACTGGTTCACCAAAAAGACGTGAGACTATTAAATTAATTGAAAAGAATAAAGACATTCTTAAGATTAATAAATTCATTATTCTACAAGCTGGTTATCGTGATGTAGAATTTAAAGATGGTCAGATTTCCCATGATGAAGTAAACCAAATTTATCGTGAGTTATTGTCTTTAGCTTCTTCGATTGGTAGTACTTCGCATAAATCAAACATGGCTTTATTAAATAATACACGCTATGCTATTCAGAAGACTGCTTTAAAACTGTTTATGTACTTAGGTGAAATTACAGGCCATGGTAAGAAGAAATTAATCCAAGGTAAATGGGCTTCACGTAACGTATTCCAAACTACCCGTAACGTCATTACTGCACCTAAGGCATCTGGTCGTTTTGCACATGATAAAGATAACCAAGGCTATAATAATATTGTCGTTGGTTTATATCAGCAATTGGTAACTTGTCTACCATTTGCAATTCGTGGTATTAAAAGTAGCTTCTTAAAAGATAAGTTTTCAGACCCATTACATCCTGTTAAATTGGTTAATAAGAAAACATTGAAAGAAGAAGATGTTTATCTTAATCAAGATTGGTTTGATGTATTCCAATCAGATGAAGGTATTCGTAAACTTATTCATCGTTTTAAACCTGATGCTGTTAGACATAAAGCCATTGAAGTAGATGGTTATTATCTTGCGTTAATTTATAAAGGTCCTGATAATACTTTTAAAATCATGAATAGTATTACAGAGTTACCACCTGATAGAAGTAAGGAAGATGTACACCCATTAACATTTATTGAATTATTGTATATCTGTACTTACCATGAAATTAACGATACTCCAGGTTTTGCTACACGGTATCCTATTACAGGTATTGGTAGTAATGTTCCTGGTAATACAATTGTCATGACAACTACTAAGACAGAAAAACGTAAGATGTTAAATGATAACTGGGAGATTGATAATAATATTCCAGAGTTTTTAAAATTCCCTGTATACGGAATGGATTGTTTCAATTCCATGAGTCCACCAGTGACAGCGTATAAGGGCCAAGGCGCGGATAGATGTCCATAAAAAAATAGCAATTTATGGACATTTAATACTGTTCACCTATTTATGAATTTATTTCAAGTTTTTTGAATAACTTTTATAGATAGGTAATTAAAATGTTAAGAAGACACAATGATAAAACTGATGATATCTTTCTGGAAACAGATAAAGATTATTACACAGTAAATATTCAAGGCGATATTTTCCATGTTGAAAAGTCAGTACCACCATCTGTTAAGCAAGTATTACCTTTTGAAAAAGAAGGTGAGTTCTTTGTAAATATTAAAGGCAAAGAAGTAAGAATTGCTAATATTGTTAATTTTGTATTTAAGAATACTAATCCTGATTTCTTTTGGGAGATAATGGATTGGGATATAATCTATATCGATGGTAATAAAGGTAATCTATATCCGTTTAATTTAAGTTGGAATAATACCAACATTAAAGACGATGAAGATGGGTTTAGATTAATTCCTGGATATACTAGATATAAAATTAATAGAGAAGGTGTGATTAAGAAAATAAGTAATGGTAAGATAGTATCTGACAATCTAGATAAATCGAGACGTGTAAAAATGCCTTATGTGAGAAATTTTGTACGTAGGGACTATGATTTAGAACCAAACAAACCTGGTAAACATAGACTACTAGCATATGCTTATTTACCAATGCCTAATAACTTTTTTGAATTAGACGTTAGTCATTTAGACTGTAATCCATTGAACAATAGTTTATCTAACCTACAATGGCAAAGTCGTAGAGAAAATAATCTACAGACTGTCAAACAATATCTAACTACATACCAACAACCTGTTTTGGTTTATAATTGCGATACTAAAGAAATTAAAGAATACTTTAGTATTAACGAAACGGGAAGGCAGTTAAATTTAGCTAATAGTGTTATTGAGACGAGATTGGTATCTAGAGGTACAGTTAGGTTTTCAGATGGATATGCTTTCATGTTAAAAAGTGATTTTAATGGTGAATGGCCTGAAGTTAAATACAAAAACAGAAGACCTATTATTTATTATCCATTGAAAGTTACTTTTAAAAAGACTGGTGAAGTTATAACATATAGCAGTCTTGGTAATTTGGCGAAAGCATTTGGTTATAGTACAACTACGTGGAATTATCGGTTGCGTAGACCACCGTTTAAGTGGGAAGATGAGTCTATCATTGTAGAAAAAGATATCGCTAACGGTAAAAATATGTCTGATTAACATTTTAATACTATACCAGTATTAAACTTAAATTCATTGTCCGCTTCTCTTAGAAATAAGAGAATAGCAAACCCCTCTAATTGACGGGAAAACTGTAAAAAGACTAATACACTAACTATAGGTAGTAATACACTATAGGGCTTAATCTAACTAATTAAGAGATAGTAAAAGAGATTAGTCAATACAATAACCCGCAGCGAAGCGCCCTTAATATTAAGGATGAACGTTCAGAGACCAGTCGAAAGACGTAGGACTCAAGTGAGTCCCAAATGGGGGGCAGATACAGTGGATTTGTAATAAAATACAAATCCTCTATGTATCCTCCTTAGTAACTTTGTAGTTATTTTGGAGTCTTAGCAAGTAATGTTGAAGATGATGATATGGTCCAGCTATTAGTCACTAGCTAAATGATGGTGATCAAGAAAACCTTATTTGTTCATTTACTGAGGAATCTAAAAATGAGATTAAACAGTATAAGAAAACTAAAAAAGCCTACGTTGGTAGCGACGGCAGGGTTCGTTATCCCTTGGGTTTTGACACGATTAACTTTGTTTGCCATAATCTTGGTACTTTTGAGGAAAGTGTGAAATGAGAATAAACTACAATAACTTTTATCTTAAGTTCGGTAATAGAACTGTAGATAAGTTACAAGCTCCTAGGATTTTTAATTTATCTAAATTTATTTTACCTAAACAAAATGCTTTCCATTACTTTGGTAGTACCAGTGATGATGTAGGGCCAAGTAAAACAAACCCTATGTTTGCGGAAACTGTACAGCGTATTCCTATTTATTTCTACCAAGACTTAATTACTCGTCTAGGTAACATGAATATACGTGCTTTCATGCCATTGGAAGTTATTCGTAAATACATTAAACAGAATCACAAATTTATTCCTTGTTACGACTTAAGTAAAGTAAAACCAAATCCATTAGTACCTGTTATTTTAAACTATGCTATTTGCGATAAAAGGTATAAATACTTAGGTAATGAGATTCGTATCCCTTATTATAAGAATACTAATATTATTAATACTTTTATTAAAGGGATGAAAGACATTTACGATGCCCATGGTGATTATTATAATCAGTTTATTTTCTTAAATGTACCTGATTTAAAAGACTTACCAAAAGTATCTGAAATGAAGATGGCTGCAAATACTGTAACCAATATGTTCTTTACTCGTTTCAATACACTAGAGAAACTGATTATTTTCGAATTGTGGAAATGGTTAGGTTTAAATCGTAATAAGTCTATCTTTAAAAATATTCCTTTAAAAATTCTAGATAAGATTAACTTTGTTTTTGTTAGTAATAATGTCTTTACTTATTACTCTTTAGGTCAATTAGACAGATGGCGTAAATCTGATGAAAATAAATCAGGTAAATTAGACCCAACTAATATGTCTAAAAACTTTATTAAAATGCTTATTCAATTAAACAAAGCTTCTGTAGATTCTAGTTTGATTGAATTAACTGAAGAAGAGGTATTGGAACAAGAAGCTAAAGAAACAGAAGACTTTAAAGGTTCCGATGACGAATCTAATAAAGATAAGCAAAGTAAGTCACTTACTAATACTAAGGTAAATGAAAAACCAGTAGAAGTAGATGATGAAGATGATACAACTGATGACACTGATGAAGTAGAAGGACAGGACGAAGATAATCTGGATATTAGTGAAAACATTATTACAGAAGACTCTGCTGATTTGACTGTTCAAAAAGACTTAGACATTATTGGTGATATTATCGACGATGAAGATGATGTCGATTATTCAGAATCAGTTGAATCTAAAGAGCAAGAGAAGAAAAGTAATATCAATATTAGCCGAGTAGTTTCTATTCCTACTGAGCAAGAAGAAGAATTTAACGATAGGATTGATACTAATTTAGATGTATCTGATATACTCAATGTATCTAAATTACCTATTGAAGAAATTCCTGTCTTAGTAACTAAACCTAAAGAGACAAAAACAGCTGAAGAGAAAGCCAAAGCTGCTTTAGACTACATTGCCAAAAACCAAAACATGACAGTATCGAAATACGATGGTATTCGTAAATCTATTGGTAAGTATCGTAATTTGAAATTAACCAATGACAGTAAAATGACCGTCGGTGAAATGGTTAATACTAAACCTGAAGAATTAGAAATTTCAAATGAAGATAAAGAAGTTTCTACTTTAAATGTCATGGGTAAACGCTATATTGAGAAACATTTGGAACGAGATGTAGCAGCAATGATGGTAGGTATTCAAGGTGGAGGTGCGATTGTACATGATATACGTAAACAAACTCATGAAAACATCATGGGTGGTTACGATGTATATTCCATGAAGATTAAACCTATTGAAGGTGAACAATCTACCATTCGTGTTAAATTACCTAGGGTTAAAAGTGATGGTAAGTTTACCGTTTCAGGCGTAGATTACATCCTCAGAAACCAAAGGCGAGATTCTAAACCCTATAATTACTTATAGGTAAGTCTCGTAACCCATCTAATTGCGGGAAACTACCGCTTTAAAACAATAATTACTACTTACAGATAGCGATATACTGTAATACTGATGACGTAATATTGTCAATCAGCATAGTGAAAACATTATTGTATAGGTACAATCGACGCAGCGAAGCTTCTCTCCGAGAAGTGAGTTCAGAGACTATCGAAAAGACGTTGTATAATATTAAGGTTTATACAATGGAACTGAGTAGAGTAGGGTGTCTACATTGTGTAGACTCTCCCAAACGGTGGGGGCTTGGTCTAACCAACCAAGTCAAGATATAGTCCATTTATATTAAAATATAAAGTTACCTATTCGTAAGATAAATGACAGCACTGTAGCGCTTACTTCTTACTTTGGTAAGACATTTGCTAAACGAGATACTACTCGTCAGTTTAATTACGAGAAATGGTTAGTTGGTCAAATCCGTGCTATAGCATTTAATCCAGAATTAGATTCAGTAAAAGAAACACGCAGTGGTAGTGTGTTTGATAATAATGTAAAAGCTCCAGATATTTACTCTTTATTATCCATGCACTTTAGAGCGGTAACCACAAAAGACGCTTTTATCTATTTTGATTATCACAAAGCCAATGAACGATTTGGTAGTGATTTAGTTAGAAGTGTAGAATCTAAAGGTTTATTCTTTGCTGGTAGTTATAAAGGTAAATTTGGTTTAGGTGTTAATGAAGATGGTATTTTCTATTCTGTTATTAACAATGAAGTAACAGAGTTAGGCGATATTGAATTCATGTGTGGTATTGATTCATCTAAAGCACCAGTAGAATCAGTAACTATTGATATCATGGGTAAACCTTTGCCAATTGGTTTAGTATTAGGTTATAAACTTGGTCTAACTAAACTAATTGCAGCATTAAAACCGAAATACTATAAAACTGTTAAGACAGGTACACGTGTTAAATTAGAAGACCATGAGTACATGATTAAGTTTGCTGATTTCTCTTTAGTATTATCTCGTAAAGATAGAATGGCTTCATTAATCTTATCTGGTTTAAGTAAGTGCGATACCAGTGATGTTGCAATATCTTTATTAGATAGAAAAGAAATCTATTTCAATCTATTGGAAACTATTAAAATTCCAGGACGATATGTTAAGGAAATTGATTTATACAATAATATGTTTGTAGACCCAATTACTGAACGTATTTTGATTGAAATGAATGAACCTACTGATTTTACTGGTTTATTGATTCGTTCTGTTGAATTGTTATTAACTCGCTATCATGCTGATGAAGTAGACATGACTGGCCAACGTATTGCCGGTTATGAAAGAATGGCTGGTGAAGTATATAAAGCTATTGTTAATTCGTTACGTGAACACAATAGGCACGGTATTAAAGCAAACTACCCAATTGAACTTAACCCAGAAGCAGTATGGATGTCTATCTTAAAAGATACATCTAAACAAACTGTAGAGAACTTAAATCCTATTCAAGATTTAAAACAACAAGAAGTAACGACATTTAGTGGTAATGGTGGTCGTGGTAAGAAAAGTATGGTTAAACGTACACGTATTCACCACAAGACTTCTATAGGTGTTATTTCAGAAGCTAGTGTTGACAGTAGTGATGCTGGTGTAACCACTTACATGTCTGCTAATCCTAAGTTTAAATCACTTTACGGTTTACCTGAAAATTCTGGTACTGAAGAAGTCAATAAGGATTTAAAACCTGAAAATGTATTCTCTACATCATCATTGATGTATCCTTGTTCTGACATGGATGACCCTAAACGTCAAAATTTTATTAATATTCAGCTTAGCCACAGCCTATCGTCATCTAATGGCCAAGTAATGCCTCTGCGTACTGGTTATGATGAGAAACTAGTAGAGCGTTGTAGTGATATGTACGCTTCTACTGCTGAACAAGATGGTGTTGTTACTGATGTTAGTGATTTTGCGATTACGGTTACTTATAAAGATGGTAGCACGAAACAAGTAGAAATCGGTAGACGTTATGGTTCGAGTGGTGGTTTTAATACTGCACACGATATTACTACTCATTTGAAGAAAGGTGATAAAGTTAAGAAAGGTGACGCGATAGCGTATAACTCTGACTTCTTTACATCTGACCCAATGAAGCCTGGTAAACTGGCTATGAAAACTGGTGTATTAGGTAAAGTGGCATTGATTGAGCATCCATATACTTTTGAAGACTCTACAGCTATTACTCGTAACTTTGGTGAAAACACTCGTGTTAAAACTGTAGTTAAAAAAGAAGTAGTTGTAAACTTTGACCAAAGTATCCATAGACTGGCTAAACCTGGTACTGTAGTTAAAATCGATGATCCATTATGTTACATTGAAGATAGTATTACCCATGATGGTAATCTGTTTGATGAAAATAGTATTGACTTATTAAGAAACTTAAGTAAGTCAGCTCCTAAGAGTAGCATTAATGGTGTTATTGATAAAGTAGAAGTATTCTATAATGGTGATAAAGAAGACATGTCTGAATCACTAATGAAAATAGCTAATGCTTCTGACAATAAATTGATTGCTCTACAAAAAGCTTTAGGTAAAAAACCATATACTGGTGAAGTAGATGATACTTATCGTGTAGATGGTAATCCATTGCTTGTAGATACTGCTGTAATCGTATTTACTATTAGTAGTAATCAAGGTATTAGTGTAGGCGATAAATGTTAACTTTAATAAAGTGAGTTAACTTGTCCTTCTAGGTAGTAATATCTAGTCGAATGTCCTCTAATTGCTGGAAGTCCCTTAGAGTCTATTTAACCACAACGTAATTAGAAATAATAAGCGTGAGGGTTTGAAAATAAATAGAATTGGGTAATCAGCAGCTAAGCAGCTAAGTGTTTTATTAAACATAAGCTGAAAGTTCAACGACTAACCGCTTGCCACGGTGTACGTTCAAGTGAACGGAAATGGGGACTTCCCTATTATCTATTTTATAGGTTATAGGGAAAAGATATAGTCTTAACTTACATGAAAGTGTAAGCAGTGTGTATTACACACGGATAAGAATTAACGTCTCTTATTGAAAATTTTGAAGCTCGTATTTTCAGCCCAGCTCAAGGCCACTGTAGGTTACGTATACGATGAACCACCACGTATTGCTAATAAGGATGGTTCTATGGGTATGGAACTTGATGCTATCTTTGGTAGTAACTCGGTTTATAATAGGATCGTTAATAGTCCGTTCCTAATGGGTATGACAAATACCTTATTGGTTGAGATGAGTAAAAAGGTAGCGGATACCTACTTTAATAGTAAAAATTAGCTGTATTTGTGACTAGAGAGGCTGCTTCCTTACGGGGGAGTAGTCTCTCTTCTTATTAAACGTTTAATGAATTTATTTACTAACCTCGAGGTATTTAAAATGAATAAAGAAATACTCGTCGATTCAGAAAACGCATTGGTCTTAGCCAGTGCTGCTTTTCTAGTGAGTCGTTTATCACTGCATGTAATTAATAATGTCATCGGTACTTTGCCTGAAAAAGACGGTGATGTTTTGACAACAGATGTCGTTGAAGAATTGGCATTGGCTGACTTCCAACGTCGTATTATTTCTAAAGGAGAATCTAAATGATTAGCACTCGTTTACTGGCTCTCTCTTCACAAACAGCTAAAGCTTCTTTATTGCCGCGTCAAAAACTAAAATGTCAAGCAAATAGTCCTTTGGAATATATCTTTAGAAACTGTATGCCTGAAGAAGAAATTATTGCTTCTACCGAAAGTGTTAACCAAAGTCTGAGTTTGATTTCCGATAAAGCAAATACCCCATTTGCTCTAAGCGGTAATTTGGCATTAGGTGTTGCTCTAGATGAGATGGATAAAACTTATGTTAAACCTCTTATTAACCAAGTAAACTTTGTACGTAATGTGGTTAACCCGATTGTAGAGGAATTACACAATAAAGTAGAAGTTACTTTAAAAGAAAAAGAACAACGCGGTGCTGTAATTAATATTAAGAAATTGGATATTCCTGATTTCTTGTATGGTTCATTGGGTCAATACATTAATGGTTTCGCTATTGTAGACCGTGTACAAAAAGGCCCTAGCTTTAAACCTACATTCGCTGATAACTTAAGTCGTGACCAATTGATTGAAATGTGTCGTACTAGCAGTGATGAAGTTAATGCTGGTATTATGGAATTAGCTACTATTTGGAATAACTCATTTGAAGGTGATTTATTCGATACTGCTTATAATGAATTGATTCTAGGCTCTAATGAGAAAGTAGGTGGTTTGGTTCCATCTTATCGCAATATGTCGGTAAGTGTTATTGGTTTCTTGGTTGTAGATAAAATTGCAAAAGAACCTACTAAAGGATTGAATTTAGATAATGTTAACTTGACTGTATGGTGCAACTTCTTCCGTGCAGCTTGTGCCCGTGTGATTCAGTCTGTTATTAACCAAATCGCTAATGCTATTTCTGGTAAAATCCTAATCCATGGTATTAATCCAGATACTGCTAAAAAAGAAATTACCGTTTATGGTAAAGTATACGATGAATGGGAAAGTCCAGATAAAATCGAAGTAATGGTAGGTATTCTGAATACTTCTAACAATACCCACTATCGTTCAGTTAGTAGCATTGTTGAAAACTTGGATAAACTGAAAGACCGTGGTTCTGTTATTTTATCTAGCGAAGTACGTGTAGAGAAAAGCCGTAAGATTTCTCGCCTCTTAGATGCAATTCAAGGTAATATTATTAACTTGGTTCAAGAAACCATTGACAGCGAAGAGACTTCTGACTTACGTAGTTTTATTCCAGACAATAAAATGTCTGTAGAGTATCGTAGTGAAATCAATAAATTCTTAGATGCTCACTACCCTGGTTCACGTTTATTGGAAACTCCATTACGAATGGTTATTGCTCAACTTATTTGCAAACTATTCTTCCACGATACTATGGCCGGTGTTATCATTCAACGTATTAATCAATTAGAAATTAAAAACCCTAATGCTACTCCAGCTTCATTGATTTCTAACACCATGATTGATTTACTGATTGAATGGGTTGCTGGTCAAATTGAACTGGTAGACTATTAATCTATAAGGACCAACTGATGAATAATCTGTCACAGCGTGATGCTGATAAAATCAAAGATATTTTAAAAGAAGTAGACAACCAAGTAATTACTACTAAAGGTTGTAAAATCATTTTCCCTGTACGTTTTGAAACAGTTGGTCTGGCTACTGTTGGTGTAGATACCTCGTTCTACGGTTTGTTTAAAATAGAGACACTAGATGGTAACTATTACGCAATCCACAACATGATGGGGTATCTACATTCAGACCCAGATTCTGTAGATATTGTTACACATGAGGAAACACAAGAACCGTATTATGTGTTAACTTATCAACCTGGTTCTGTGGTTATTAAAACAATGGATATTTTGAAAGATAATAACATTATCGTAAAAGTATTTAAGGAATTTATTAGTAGGGGTAAGGTTCCTTATTACGTAACGTATATGGATATTAATAAGATATTCGATACGTGTAACGAATATGCTGGTGCTTCGTTATCTGATACCATGGAAGCACCTACTGTACCTATCAGTATTATTGCAAGGAACCCAAATGACATTAACCAGTATTATCGTGAAATTATTAACGAAGTTGATATGGTTAATACACCACCTGTGTATGTTCCAGCCTCATCTGTAAACTTTAGTGCTACTAGCGCGTTGACTAAAATTACTGGTAGTTATTTCTACACTGGTGTCGTTTCCGCTATTAATAATCCTACTAACCAAACAGAAACTATTGATTACATCTTAAGATATTAAAAAAGAAATGGATATTTAACTATGTTAAGTTACGACATGAAAGATTCTAATTTTGTCTATAAAATGTCAAGATTAGATGGTACAGATAAACAAGGTATCCTACGACCTGATGAAGGTGGTTGGTATACTATCTGTATCGGTGCGTTAGACCACGCATCTAAGAATGTAAATAAATCAGGTCAAAATGAATACTATTCTTCAGAAGGTGCTGAAAGCTTCTTTGCTCCAGGTACTCTGTTTAATGATAGAATTCAAGGTGGTTTCGTTAAAGCAGAATATGGTCATCCTAAACGTGATGCTGGTATGACTGACATCCAGTTCTTAGAACGAAATATGCAGATTGAAGAAACTAAAGTATGTGGTACATTTGGTGCTATTTGGTTAGTGCCAGGTTATATCGACCCATTGACTAAAGAAAAATGTGTTGGTATCTTTGCTAAGATTAAACCAAGTGGCCCTTATGGTAAGTTCTTAGAACAAGACTTGCAAGAAAAAGGCTTCAATGTTTGCTTTAGTATCCGTAGTCTTACTACTCGTAAAAACATGGGTGGTCGAAATGTTAAAGTATTACACACTGTAATTACATTTGACTATGTAACTGAACCAGGTATTACTTGTGCTGAAAAACTAATCAGCCCATCCTGTGAATCTGTTAACCATGTTAATGCTATTGATACTTGTGATGTTGAAGTGACAGCTGAATCTGCTAAACGTGTAGTAGAACGTGCTGAAGCAGGTATGGTATCTGTAGAATCTTCTACTTTATCTGTTCTATCTGATATCTTTAAAAAATCTTCTGATAAACCAGTTAAACAAACTTTATCTAAATCGTTTAGTTGGTAATTCTGTAATAAGGAGATTGAAATGAGAGTCAATCCAAATATTTCAGAAGAACAAAACCTACTTAACCACATTAATGAAATCAATGAGTTTCCTTTAAAGCTCAATGAGATAGAATTTGGTACGCCACGTTCTAAAGTGAATCTACCTAATAGTTTTACTAGAGACCAGTTTAATGCATCTGAGGAATTTCGTAATAAATTCTTGAAAGATAAAAATACTGCGGTTAAAATTACGGCAAAAGATAATAGTGAAAGATGGGAAGGTTCTAGCACCATTCGTTCTTACAGAAGGATTCACGTAGGTGCTCAATGGTTAATCTATAACATTGATGGTGATAACTCAGATGGTTCATTTAGCATTACTACTGATAGTTGGAAGTATAGTACTCCTAAAGTAAAAGAAGTATTTGATGCTATTAGAAGTAGAGCTAACTTTAGAATGGATTCCTTGAAAGTAACAGTGGTTAAATATAGCCAGAATGGTTATAACTACGATACTGGTAAAATTAGGATTACTGCTAATCCAGATTCTTTAATCTATATTGGTTACTTTGACATGGATGTCATCTTTAAACCAATATCGTTTTTACCTATTACTTTGGATGGTTTCCATGGGGTTAAACCAACTAGATAACGACTAAATAACAGATAATTATATATTACTTAATAATATACTGAAGAGGATATCCTCTTCAGTATATTATTTCTATTATTAAAGGAGTATCTCTATGGATAAAGATAACGAATACGATGAATACGAAGATATGTTAGGATATAAGAAAGAGTATCTGGTTAAAGCTATTATTGGTGTAGTAGTTAACCAAAATGGATACTATATCTATTCTTTAAATGATAAACTACCTATTAAGAATAAAGCTGACTTACAGTATTTTAGAAAACTAACTGTAGGTCATCCTGTTATCATGGGTAGGAAGACATGGGAGACATTAAAAGGCCCATTACCTAATCGAACTAACTATATTATTAGTCGTAAGAATTCAAAAGAATTTCTTAATGAAGACCAAATGGTAGACCCATCTATTGTCCATATTTACAATATCGAAAATAAGAAAAAGTTATTAAGAGATATTGCTGAATTACACGATAGTGATATTTGGATTATTGGTGGTGAAGAAATCTATAAAGAATTCATTGATGAAATTGATGAATTCCATCTATGCCGTCAGAAAGAAGTTATTCAGACTACTGAAGAAGATAACTTTGAGACTTTAAATACAGCAGATACTATTTTAAGATTTAATCAATCTAGTACTAAAGATATCCCTAATAGTAATGGTGAATTAGAGGATGTTATTTATATTAGTGATGATTCTGCTTCTATTTATTTCGAGAGATATCACCAAGAGTTAGAGAAGAACTGTAAATAAGATTAAACATATATTATTATACTGAAGAGGGTTTTGTATCCTCTTCAGTATTTATATAAAGGAATTTAAAATGGATAAATATATTATTCCACTTAACATTATTCACATATTAAGTTATCGTTTCACATTGGATGAAATTGATAAACTTAATAATTATTTTATTAATAATTTTGATTTTAATCTACGTGATGTATTTGTATTCATGTTAGAAGATTTGGATATCTTTAAACTAGATAATGAAATCGAATTGGTTAGTAACTTTATTAGTAATTCATTAAAAGTAACTGATGGTATAGATATTCGGTATAAAGATATCAATGGGAATGAAACATATGTAGCTGAGTCTGTTTATCTAGATAATGATTTAGAAGATAGACTGATGGCTATTATTGATTGCATTGTTACATTTCTCTACTTTGTACCTCGTGACTTTGATTACTATTTTGTAACAGTCGATTTAGATAAACGCCATAATCCGAATATGGTGTTTTTAGAAATACGTGAGGATTAGAAATGAATTTAAACTTTAGCGATCTTTCTAGGATAGAGATGAGTGTTTCTATCCGAGAGATATACGATAGAGTCGTTGATGCCATGGGGTATTCAGCTATTGATTTGTGTTACAATGATATAAATGGTGAATTTTACGATAGTAAAAAACAGTATTTCCCATTTACTGTAGAAGAGATTATTGAGTACATATTCATCACGATGTTAATTGATAAAAGGTCATTAAAAGTATCTCAAATGCCTTTAACAGACGAAGTATTAGGTGATTATATTAATTACTCTGGTTATATAGTAATAGAAGCATTTGCACAACAAATGGATGCTATAGTCTCGGAATTAATAGAAAATGATGAAGTCAGAGAAGAATGCGGTATGATAGTAAATAAAGATGGGGTAGAGATAGAAATATCTGCTTCTACTCCTGTGGAAATTATTGACTTTATTGCTTATTTCTTATACTTCTTTAACCAATACTTTTACGCATCATTTCCAGAATTATCTAGATATATTATCGAGAGTGATAATAATAGTATGTCTATAGTTGTATCAAGTATTCAAACATACACTGATATATTCTATTATCAAGAAAATCCTTCTCCTATCTTGGCTAATATTTTAGAGAATAATATGTTGTGTAACATCTATTTTGATTTTGATAATGGTGAATTGTATAGTTTTAAAACTGGTCTTAATGACTTTGGGTATGGTTTAAATGAAGTTGTACAATCTGGGGATATCTCATGGCAAGACATTTAATCAATATAGAAAGTCTCTATGGTTTTTCTGCCGATGAATTAGGTAAACTAATTTATAAGAAAGACACTAAGGAGGATATTCAATTTATCTTAGAGGTAGCTATTAGTGGTACATATACTTTCAATAGAGCTTTAACTATAGAAGATGGTGAATACTTTAGCGATATTGCTTATAGGAAGTATTTAGATAGAATTAGTATTCAGAATACCGATGGCTTAGATGATTCTTATCTCTATTCAATGTATAAAGAAAACATACCTACTACTAATGGTGAGCTTTATATTAAAAATTTATTAAGGAACGTATTTGCTGAGATTATCTGTAATGGAATGTTTGATGTGATAGGTAATGTTCTAGTAGGATTTGAACAAGTTCTTAACCCACAATTAACTTGGAGTAAAACCCGAGTTATCCATTCAGGTATATTTGAGCTTAGTGTTGAGGTGATAGACAATGGAAAGAAATTTAGTTGAATTTCATTTTGGTATCCCTGTTGATTTTAGGATAGCTGCTAATTTGATATTTGGATATGGTAATCTTAAGTTTAAACAAACCAATATTCCGTCTTTGTATAAACTAAACTTTGATGTAATTATTAACGATTTCATTCGTAATCTATTTAATAGTCAAACTGGATTTTTAAATCCTACATTTGAACATGATTTAGATAATCCACATCTAGATGATTTACCTTACGAGTTAACATTGTCTAGCTTACAATCTTGTCTATTAAATACATTATACATGGATGAGCAAACAGCTTATACTATTTGTAGGCATATTGCTAATGGTTTATTTGAACTATCTACATGGATATCTAAAGAAATAAATGACTTAAGATTTATCGATATAGATGATAATACTACTTCAATCCCTTACCATGATTTGATTAAGTTTAATCTATCTGTATCGTATATTAGTGATGATGAATTAGTATTATGTGAAAACCCTCCTGGTTACGATTGTAATGCAGAATATGGTTTTCACCAAATGGCTGAAATCATTTATAACTTACCAAATTAGATTACTCCATTACCACCAAATGGTGGTAATGGAGTAGTATCAATGTTGTTTATTTTTTTCTGCTTGAGCGGCGGATTCTTTTAATCCATTAACTAAATTATCAGTAGCAGCTGCTTCCATTCTCTTACGCTTGTCTACTGTCTCTCTTATCATCTTTTGTTCATGATAAGTTAAAGACATCCACTGCTGTAAATTCATGTTAGTAAACTTACCAATATCTAGTAAAATGAATTCTTCTATTGCTGTTTGTAACAGACTTCCTTCACCATGAATATTATAGGCTTTCTTCATGGCTACAGGGTATAATGAGGAATGACATACTTTAACCCCATTCTCTTTATCACTTGTCATTGGTTCTAAGTTATAACAAGAATCATGTAACGACATTATCGATAGTTTTTTCAACACATCGTCTTTAATAGGGTCTGCCTTACCAGAAGCAATTACAGTATTAAACTCTTCATTGCCTTTGTTGTGGCGTATCTCTTCATTACCATAGTCTGTACCAGCAGTATCTTCCAGTATATCAGAACGTTTAACAAACTCAATACCAAACAACGGGTCTTTGATAGCACCCGTTGCATTAGGTATTACTCGTCTATTGTCTAGTTCCCGAGTGACTGATAAATCCGACCGGTCAGAATAAAAAAAAGCATCACCGGATTGATTGGAACAATAGAGTTACTGAGTTCATGTGTTTCCTCTGTTTCATTTGCTACAGGGACACCATAAACAATCTTGGTTTGCTGGTTAATGAACTCAATTACTGCTTCACGGAATTTCTTAATCAAATTAATGTCATTTGCTGAAATGTCAATGAAGTCCATAATGTCTTTATGGCTAGTAATAGTCGTAACGATGGCTTTATCTGGCTCACCATAATCGTTAGTAATAATAATTGATTTAATCAAATGACTATACTCACGCATTGATGTAGCTGTAATCTTACGAGCCAAGTATTCAGAACGAACATTTTCATCTGGAACCATAGCCAATGTTTCATTAATGGCTTCACGCAGATATACATCCCATGCTGTACCATGTTCAACGTAATTATCTACATTGGTAGGTGCAAAAGTAATCTCTACTTTCTTAGTTACAGGATGGCCATTCTGAACAACAGAACGTTCACTAATGATTCGTTTGAATTCTTCTACTTCTTCTTTAGATTTCCAATCTCGTTTATAAGATTCAATCTCTTCTACTGAATGCATAATGTTATCAGCATTGCCAAGATGTTGTTTTTGGCGAATAGACAATTTAGAATTCAGAGGGAATGAAATATCGTTAAGATTGATGGTACCAATTACAGACTCAGTACGGCCTTCTTTACCCAATACCAGTCGGCTATAAGTATAACCATCTGGATACTTAGTACATGCTAATGCCCATGCAATAGTAGGAATATCCATTGGGTCAATCAAAGTACGAAGCAATTCAGGTGTATAGTTTTTCACATTGATTCGTTCAATTTTCTTAATAAACAAATCAACCAATTTATTACCAATAAACCAAGTAGCTGTACCGTAGTTAGAGCCACCAATAGAACGACCTAGATTAATCTTAGATGTATCGATTGATGTTTGCAAATCTACTAACTCATGTACCAATGGTGCTGAGATTACTGCTACTAAACCAGAGTGTGGTAATACTACTTCGAAGAATGTAGACAAACCCAATGAGTCCATAATTGCAGCACGTGCGCGAATACCAGTAACATTACCAGTTTCTAAACGCATCATCGAACGATGTGAAGCTACTTTCTTTTCAGAACCTTCACGAGTATATGCTGTAGAGATTTCTACATCTTTATCGTTAAGTGTTTTGTTTACAAACTCTTCTTCACCGGAAATCAGTTCCATACCAGTGGTGAGTTGGTAAAGTTTAGTAGAACCAAAATCACCTTCTACTGAGTGTGGATTTTCTGTAACATATCGAAGAATATTTTCTCGAGAATCTGGTGGAATAGAAATAGAATCATTAAATTTCTCTAAATCTTCACGTTTCTTAAAGTCCACTACTTTCTCATCACCATTAGCTAAGCTACGGTTAGCGATAGCTGTAGGAATTGGTTTAGAAGCAGGTTTCTTTTCTTCATTCAGTGAGCTACTAGGTACCCAGTGTTTAACACCTGATTTATCAATCGCACCTACACGTGATTGTACATTATGTAGAATCTTAGCAGCAGATTGTTTTTTATCTTCTGTTGGTTTTGGTTCTTCTTTAGGTGCTTCAAAATCAATCTTAGCAATTTCTGGTGTATCTGCTTTTAAGGATTCAAACAAAGAAGGATCCATAATTCGTGATTCTTCAACTACAGTTTCTTTTTTCGGTTGGTTCTCTGACAACTCACCGTTCTGAATCATTTCTTCAATAGTCATTGAATCAACATGTTCAGTACTATCGTCACGATGAGCATATTCAGCAAGATTACCTACTTTATCAATGTCAATTGTATCGTGCATTGAGTCTACATTTTCATTATTACTACGTTGTGTAGGTTCAGTAGTATTACCTACTTTTTCAATATCGATAGTATCGTGTAATTTAACTTCGTTTTGGTCGCTCATTTAGTTTCCTTCTTTAACAGGTGCTGGACTAGCAGCATTTAAATTAGGGTTTGTATATTTATACAATTCTTCAGAGATAAATTTCTTAATATCTTCTGGAGCTTCTTCTGGATGTTGGTGGTAATAGTTAATTACCATGGTAGTATAGAAGTCGCTGATATGTTGTACTTCAGACAACAATGTATTACGAATACGGTTTGCACACACTACATAGCGCAATTTAATATCTGTAATCAATTCCAAGAAGAAAGCATCTTCTTGGTCTACTTCTTTCTTAACTGTATCGTCTTCATTCAGGTATTTAGAATAAAGTTTACGAATAGAGTTAAGTTCACGTTCCATGTCGGACATGTCAGATACTGTCATATTCGCCAATAGCTTGAATTTATCGCGTTCTGGAAGGTAAGGTAACATCTTTTCCTTATCCTCTGCTCCGAAGGCTTCTAGGGCGCGTTTAGGGGCCAGGATTTGCTCATTCAAGTGTTTGTGGATTTCCACACAAGATTCAAATGTGGTATCTACCAAAGTAGAATATTCTTCTTGAGTCATCATGCCTTTTAAATCTTCAGGCATTTTACGAACACGTTCAATTGGTTTTAATTCACCATCACGTGCTTTAACATAAGGTTTCTTAGGGTTAAGCAATAATACTTTCTCACGGAAGTGTTTATCATTTGTTTTCAAACGCAAACGACCACTGCTATACTTATCACCATTGAATGAAGTTTTAATTTGCTGACCATTTTTTAAATTGAACGGGAGGATTACATCAGTCATTTTGATTTCCTTATTTAAATGAATCTAATAAATCAATTAATGTATATTTATTAACATTCTTCGATTTATGTTATGAATTTAAAGATTATCACATATGTAGCTAGTCTTTAACTATTTACTAACTTTATTATAAGGTAGATTTATAATGGGTAATTTAATGTTAAATTACATTACCAGTACATGGGAAAAAGAAGATGTTGCCCTATATACTGATATAATGGAACTCGTAACAGGTGTACGAGATGATTATGGTGATAACATAGATTATATCATCCAAAACTGTAACGATGACGTTACAATGAGTCAATTAGATGACTTAATTAAAAGCTCTGTTCAAGGAATATTAATTGAATTATTAATGGAAATTGGTTTCTTTGTTTCTGAAGATTATTACTTAGATAACGAGATATTGTATAAGATTTATAAAGAAGCTATCTATATTGAAGCTAATGAACAAATAGATTTCTCTCTTTCTATTTTAGAATCAGATAGAGATATTATTGTTACATTCTACGAATTACTAAATGTTGTTGGTTCTTTGGATATTGATGAATCTGATTTTAATAATCACATTGTTAAAATATTACCAATGACTAAAGAGAAATTAGTTAACTATTTACGAAATAAAAAAGAAACACAACCAGAAGAGCCTAAAGACTTAACTAAGATAGCTTTGCGTGTTAAAGAATTCTGTCGTGCTGTTAACGATGAATCTTTCATGGTTATTGATTTAATTAGAAATGGTGTGAATTTAGGTCTACCATTTCGTAGTTATTTAAACATCTATTCTACTGCTCTGTTTGATTTAGATTTAAAAGAACAGTGTTATAACTTATACTTATTCGCACTGATTAGTGAAGATGGTACAGACGAGCCTGCTGAATGTGTAGAAGATAATATCGGCGATTATGTATTTGATTTCGGTGTTGTTGATTCTATCTTAAGAGCAGTACGTGAAATTCAAGTAAAAACAAGGACTATTTAAAAATGAAAGAAATGAATAAATATAGTTATTTCATCATGGGTTTGAAAAACAGATGGTTCTTAGATTCATATTGGATTAAAAGCTGTTTCTCTGTATTTAAAACCAAAGATACCACACCTTATTTGGTTAAAACAAACAGTAATGGTTTTTACTTTATACAAGATGGTGAAGAAGTATTGATTACAGGTACTAAAGATATCACTAAACCATTACTTAGAGTAGGTGAAATGATTACTGTACCAATGGGTACATTCCCTGGTCAAAAAGAAGAGATTAAGACTTCTTGTGGTGTTCTATTTCAAAACTACTTAATGATTATTGACCCATTTAACGGTAAAGTACCCTTTATTAATAAACGTTTCTTCCCTAGTGATGTAGAGAAGTATTTCTTACACAAATGGGAGCGTTCACGTGATGATATTAGTGAAGATAAACCAGAAAAACCAGATGAGGTATTTACTGAAGAGTTTTTAAAGTATACAGAAAATACTTTACACTTGGTAAACTATACTCAAACCTTTGTTCCTTCTATTACTGAGAAGTCTTTAAGCACTAACCCATTGTTAGAGAAACGTAGAAAAGAACTCTATGCTGAATATGGTGATAGATTAAACGACCCTGTTATTGCAGCTAAAGTAGATGCTGAATTAGTAGCTATTGATAAGGAATTCATGAAAGGTGATGAATCCATGGGTTTCTTAATCAGTGGTAAAGCATTTAACAATACTCGTAAACGTTTGAATAATAACTTTGGTACTCCGTCCACCTTGGACGATAAACCAGGTCAATTCGTTACACGTAGTTTAAAAGAAGGTGTAGATTATAAGAATCTATCTGTCTACGTAAATGACGCGTATAATGGTTCTATTGGTCGTGGTCTAGAAACACAAGAAGGTGGTGTATTGGTTAAAGACGCATTACGTTCTGCTGCTAACTTAAAAGTAGAAGGTGATGACTGTGGTAGTACACATGGTGTATTATATAAGATGCCAGATGATGTAGATAAGTGTCTTAAATATATTGGTTACTGGTATATTGTCAAAGGCACTTCTCACCAAATTACTAATGAGAATATCAAAGACTTAGCAGGTAAATACTTATTGTTTAGAGCACCTAGTATGTGTACTTCTAAGAATAATAGTTACTGTAGAAAATGCGTAGGTCCTAATATTTCAAATTATGAAAATGGTATCGCTACAGTTAACTCTAGCTTGGGTAGTGTCATCATGGGTCTTTCCATGGCCGTAATGCACAATAAAACCGTATCTACCAGTAAATGGCGTAATAGCCTATTGTCTTAAGATCTATTTGATTTGTATTAGGGTGTGTCGAAAGATACATCCTAATACAATTTATTTTATTTCAAACATATACTACTAAATTGAAAGAGAAGAGTAATCTTCTAATAATTTAATTTATAATTAATTAACGGAGTATTACCATGAACGAATTACAAAACACTTTAAATAAAATCAGTCAATTTGAAGAAGACATTATCGAAAATTTTGAACGTCGTATTAAGTTCCAAGAGAAGTTATTAACTCAAGCTATTACATTTCGTGAGGAATGTGTAGAAAAAGGCTTAATCTCTCTTATTCCAGATAGCGATAAGAAGATTGCTAATCTACGTGAATGCATTGCAAATCTTAGTGAACAAATGATTCAAGCAATTGAATCAATGTAATATACATTTTATAGAAAGGAAGAACTATGTTATTTAATTTATTCTCTAAAACACCGACTCAACAAGAGTTGGGTTTAATGGTATCTAAAGAAGAGGTAGTAGAACGCATGGTTAAGAACTTCGAAAGAAGAATTAGCCTGATGAATCACTCTATTCGCGAATCCATGGAAAGCCGAGATGAAGCACTTGAAAAAGGCTTGATTGAGGTAGCTATTAAAAAAGAAGCCAGTATCAAGTTCTTCCAAGAAAGACTGGAAGAAATTCGCAAAGAGTTTCAAAAAGAAATTCTCGAATTGATAGCATAAAGATAACGCTACACTAGACAGGTATTTCCTGTCTAGTGTAGTATTTATCCTAATACAATATATAATTTTTTTTCTTTAAATAGTTTAGTTAAGTACTCTCTAACCAATCTATTGTATTTAATTGGATTACTGGATTTATGTGTTGTTTGTCCTTTAACACTAATCCAAGCATTGATTGGGTTATCTGAAATGAAAGTATTTACAGCTTCATCCAATGTTTCAAATAACACACCACTATTGTTATAATCTTTAACATATAGAGTAGGTGTATATTTTGGATGAATATTAAAATAGATAAAATCTTTATCTTTAGATAAACAATATTTAGTAATGTTTAAATTAGCATGTTTTCTATTTAGCCAATCAACAATTAATTCATCATCACTAACTGTCTCTTGTTGTTCCCATACCCATTTAGGTACTTCTAATCTTTCTTTATAGAGAGTTAAACTAAGAAGAGATTGAGTCATTTTATTTCCTCATTGCGTCAAAGACAAGATAAATCAGTGCTAAAACTGCAATTAGACTAATAACAATTGTAATTAGCTGTTCTGTTGTAACCATTTTATTTTCCCAATAAAAAATAAAAAATGTATATTAATACTAATACCAATAGGAACTTAATCCCATAGTATACGTCATCACCTACTTTACTTTTAAAAGCTACTCTTTTGTCTTTTAAGTATTCTAGAGTAGGTGCTATGGTTACTACTATTGTCTCTATACCTGAATAGAGTTTACGAATAAACTTTTTAAATAATTTCTTATAATCCATTTTTTTAACCAATTAGGAATTTATCAAACAAAAAATAGATATAAGTATAAGGATGATTATACCTATAAGTAATGTAGGCATGATAACATCTGTTAAAATGTTTTCCTTAACATAATTTCTATCATTGCCAAATGATTTTCTTTTTAATACGCCCATTATAGTTCCTTTTATAAAAAGACATAAAAAGCATAAGTAACTAGATAGGACACTTTGATGTGTCCTATCTAATATACTCTATTGAATTGGTCCGCGAGGTGGGATTCGAACCCACATGACCATTACAGTCGTCGGATTTTAAATCCGATATGTCTCCCTCGTTCCATCACTCGCGGATTATATTTTGGTACGCGCACCTGGAATCGAACCAGGGTCATCTGCTCCACGCCGACGCTCTACTAATAAGCTAATGGTCGCCAATTATTCGCCCATTCTGGAATTGCACCAGATTCTCTCGACTCGCAAATATTCTACCACTAAACTATACACGCAAAAATCGGTTTAAACTAGTTTCATCACCGAAAGTTTTATAACACACTAGTACTTTGCCTATTCATTACATTTTAAAGCAGCACCGTACGTCAGAATAGGAATTGAGTACGAGTACTTCTATTTGGTGGAGGGAGTAGGATTTGAACCTACGAACCTTTCGGGGCGGATTTACAGTCCGCTGGATTTAACCACTCTCCAATCCCTCCAGTTAATTTAATAACCCCATGCTTCAGTATATATAATAGAATTCATGGTATTATCTCCTAATTGGGTGTACTCTTACAGGATTTACCTGCATCTACCACCGTAGGTTACGTTTGTCCGAAAGCATTGATACAAGCGGTTTGAAGTAGAAGATGTGCTTTTACGTAACTGTTGGCAATTGTTTTATTTTAAACTAAAGAGTACATTGGCTCCTCGACCTGGGTTCGAACCAGGGACCTGCGGATTAACAGTCCGTCGCTCTACCGGCTGAGCTATCGAGGAATATAAGATGGCGCACCTAGAAAGATTCGAACTCTCACTAAAGGCGTAGAAAACCCTTGTGCTATCCATTACACCATAGATGCTAATAACTGGTGCGTGAGGAGAGACTCGAACTCTCACTCCTTTCGGAACAGGCACCTAAAGCCTGCGCGGATGCCCATTTCGCCACTCACGCTCATTTTCATATATAGAGATAATATAGAAAATATTATTTACTTTTAAAAAACAATTCTTCAATATGTATTTTAGATTATTTCAGATATATACTACTACAATGAAAGAGAAGAAGAATCTTCTCACTTAACTATATTTAATAACTTATTTAAAGGAAATTACTATGTTATCTTTTGAACAAAAATCTAACTGGATTATCAATAACCAATCACGAATTGCTAAAGTAGAAAAAGCAGTGATTGCTTTGGAAGAAGCAATTAATAAAGCAGAAGCTCACAAATCTTGTGCGGAATATAACTTCCACAAAGAATTAGGTTTATTCAGCGGTACGCCTGCTGAATACAATCAATTGTTCGAGAAGCATGAAAATGATATTGCTAAATGCTGTGATATCATTGGTGACGCGATTGTAAAACGCAGCCGATTAAATTCTCTGAAAACTAAATTAGTTCTTCATGAGAAAGTAATCTTCGCTTTGCCACATACTTGGTAAGGTGAAGATTAAAAAGAAATCCCGATTAAGGGATTTCTTTTTTTTTGCTTTTTATTTCTTTTCTTCAAATGATTTCCAAATCCCGATAGATGTTGCAATCATCATCATCTTGTCAGAACCTATTACAGTATCATCTAACTTCCAACCTAATCTAATTCTAAGGCATTTATCCTTTTTAAATGGATAACGGTAGATTAAATAGAATTCCCAAACACCATTTTCATTGTATTGGAATAATACACCTTCACATCCGTGATCTGAAGTATCTGGATTACCATGGTTAATTAAACATTTACCAATTGGTCTACCTAAATAGTAATAGTCAAACCAATAGCCTTTATTACGCCATAACCATGCTGTACGACGTTTAAACTTAATAAGAGTAGTATCACCAGGCCATCTCTCTAAATGCCATGTATCGCCGTCTATGGGGTTATCATGTGTTAACCAAGGTGTAAATACTTTAGGTACATTCCCTTCTTTATTGGTTAAACTAAATAAAGCAATAATAGGGCCTAGTGGATAAGAGAGTAGACTTACTACTGTAGAGATAATAAACAAAGGAATAAAAAGAACAAGGTTCTTAATGAGTTTAAAATAAATGTGATTCATTTTTTATCTTTCTTAAATGTTAATGAATAGTGACAATAATCATACAATTTAAAAAAGAAACATAAGGAAATACTACTCTCTACTCCAAAATAGGAGTAGAGAGTAATACTTAGGAATAGGGGTGAAACAAAACCACCGAGCTATCAGCCTCTAGGAAATGAAAGGATATACACCACTATCCTAAACAACCTTTAGTAGAGGGTTTGAACTAGCTTTACAGCTTTTAACTTTCTATCTTTAATCCGTATAAATAATCTTTAAGCTTTAGTATCTTTCGAACTTTAAACTTTTAGCTTTTATCATCTAGCATTTTCACTCGCTATGGGCAGTATATAGTTACCCGCAGGGCGACTTAGGTGTGTTACACACCGTAAGTTACCCAAATATGTATATTTCCTTAGGATGATTCGAACACCCGACAAGAAGATTAATAGTCTTCCGCTCTACCCACTGAGCTATAAGGGATCGTAGTATGCAATTGATATTAGCATTTTAGATTATTCCGAATCTAAAGACGGAGTGTATTGGTTTTATCATTATTCGATAACCAATGGTTTTGTTTCTTTTAAAACAAGGTGTATTTCAATTTTCTATTTAAAGTAGTGAAGGAAGAATAGAAAAACTTGCAAAAACTATACTTCTTTCATATAAAGAACTACTTCTAAATTTTAATTTATTCAAAAGTAGTTCTCTATTCTTTACAGAACTCTAATCGTTAGAATTAGAATTCAATAATGGTAGTGGCATTAGATTCAGACAAAACGTAGTCTACTTCTTCAATAAAAGTATCAATACGTTTACGTTCTGCTTCAATGTAATCATTTACATCTTTAATGCCAGATACTTTAACTTCTACAATCGCTTTTTTCAAACGACGTTCTTCTTCAGTCAATACTGTTTTCAGATAGTCTTCTGAAACATCTTGACCTTGTGAATTTTTAATCAGGTTTTCACGTACAGAAGCAAACTTAGTATCAGCACTGATTTTACTTTGTTCTACACGAGATTCAGCATTACGGTTTTCACGAGTAATACGGTCCAAGAAGTTATTGCGGTAAACAATAGTATTTTTGTATACCAATGCGTCAGCTACAGTCAGCTCTTCACCACCAATAACGACTTTAGTTACTTCGTTAGATTTACGCACTGCTGCTTTGATGTTGTTCAATTCAGCGAACAAATCATTGAATTGGTCGAAGTTAGCTTGAGTCATTTTCAGATTATCTTTAAAGACATCTGATTCATCATCTACTTCACGTTTCATCAAAGTAACAACATATTGGCTTTCTACCAATCGAGCCAGTTGTTTTTCAATAGTTTTAGCACGAGTCAGTGCACGGGTAATAGACATTGTAGTCATTTTGAATTTCCTTTTAACTAAATTGAGATTTAAACTTTAAAAAATAGGAGAGAGAGCGAAATGAGTTACATTTCAATAATTAGGTAATACTAAAACTATTTTGTTTTAGCGTGTGTGATACCTATTTGGTCTTGGTATACGCCATTGTATCCTGTATTGTTTTCATCAGGAGTATGTCTAGTGAAATAGATTGTACCAATACCTTCGTTTGCATATACACGCATGTGGATATTGGTTTGGTTATAAATCTCTAATACTAGTTGACCTGACCAACCTGACTTCAGTGTAGTAGGAGCCATATTCATTCCTACACGAGCATAAGAGGATTTACAGTAAAGTACACCACTGATGTCATTAGGGATGTTAAATCGCTCTACAGTGTGTGCCAATACCATGGTTTTAGGTGGGATTAGGAAATATACTGTACCATCTCTTTCTCGAATAGGTTCAATAAAGAGTTTAGTTAACTCTTTTTGCTCACTCAAGTCTTTCTTAATATCCAATACTGGATGGGCATGATTATCCTTATTAGGATTAATCTTAGCAGTAGGAACTACCAATTCCAATGGTGTTTCAGCAATACGGGCATCGTAACAGTTCTCTGCTAATCCGTAAGAAGCGACAATACGTCCATCCACCATATGTACTTTTTTATTCACAAAATCAGTAATTACAGGAAAATCAACATAAGCTAATTCCTTAATCTCTTTGCTATTCAAATACATTTATCTTTTTCCTTTTTAAGTATACAAATATTCTGTTAAAATATTACCTAATAGATTACGGCACTTAATCTCTACATTACTTACATCGTAACTTAGTTCAGACATATCCAAGTCAACACCTAATAGTCTAGGGAATTCATATCCACAGTAATAGATTTGGTTGACTCTTTGTCTTTTTAATTCTTCAATTTGTTCTTTAAACTTCTCGTCTTGATTATAACGAGAAGCAATACCTGTTTTAACTACGTAAGAAACAATATCAAATAATCTTTTACCACTAGGTAATACGTTAGTGTGTTTAGTAGTAATGTACTCTATCAAATCTTTTTTAGTCGACTCTATAAAACCATTATAGTCTCTTGGTCTTACAGTATCACTCAGTAAATTAAAATCTACATAATCGTAAATGGCTTCCAGTACATTGGTATACTGTTTTAATTCACCTAAAGGAGAGTCCATAAGTACTGGTCTCTCACCTACAATACCTAATGGGCTAGAGCCTTTAAACCAATAAGCATTACCATGTACCTTATCTTCTGTAAACATAGCATTAAATCGATTAGGACACTTACTGGAGTCAATACAGAACGTAAATAGTACTTTGGTATTAAATAACTCTTTCTCTATTCTTTCTTGAAATTCTAGCCAAGACTCTTCATTTAAAAAACAATTGACAATAGGGATTCTTAATTCGTCAATACAATGACCAATTCCATTGTCTTCAAAATAACCTTTTTCAAACTTTTTTAAAGCATGGATAAAGACATCCATGTTAAACTCAAATGGTTTATCGACAATAGCATAAGGAATGCTCACTAGATTCACATTCTCAGTACTAAAACACCAATAACCATTTTCACTAAAGTAATCATCTTCTAGTTCTTTAAACATACCATACCAAAGAGGATACGTTTGTTTAAAGACTTCTGTAACTCTTACTGAATTCTCATCAGGTAATCCTTCGTAACATACTGGTACTGCTAAGTTTGTTAAACTAACATCACAATCGAATAAACTTCGCTCTATAAATCGGACAGACATATCTTCTACCTTCTTAAGTTATGTTTTCATTGATAAGCAAAAGAACATAAAAAATACACTATACTCAGGTGGCCACCTGAGTATAGTGTTTATAAAATCAACTTTAGGATTAACAAAATCAAAAATACTAATTCAATACTTTACTAAGCACGTCTTATCCCATAATTTGCTTTTAAGAAACATTCTCCACATAACGTGCGTTTACAAACGAGTTAAGACTTATTCTCAAGACCAGTATTTACAAGGTTCTTAACCTGAGTTAAATTAACCATCAAAAGGACACTATTTAGGTTTACTATCGTATCCTTGTGGTTTAAACCCTAATCACCTTATAACGAGCCTTAATCAAAATCTTTCAATCGTTATCTTTACGTTTAGGTTAGTAAAGGATTAAACTTTCATAGAGATTCATAAAAAAGGATTGTTCAATTTCATCACTTAGTTTTTAGTTTCAGTATTCAAAATTATGTTTAAGCATATATATAGACCTACAAATAAAAATAAAAGCGCGCAATACACACTTGGGTGGCTGCGCGATGCAGGAGCGCCGTGCGTCATGGTGGATACCTGATATAAACCCATGTGGTAAGTCTTTATTGTCCTTTAAGCGAGAGCTTGTTGGATTTATCCTTATCCTTATTTCTCTTATCCCTATTTGTTGCCCCTGCAACCATCTTCTAAGTACGAATAACACTATCCTCTTTATCGCCTCTTTAGGCGTATGCTAAAGAGGATAGGGTTAAGAGGATTAGAAGATATTAAAAACCCATACTCACTCACGGATACTAACGTCGTAGACAGAATAATGGATACTACCACTTGTAATCCATTTATTCGAGTGAGTGAGTATAGCAATAGTTGTACAACTCAAGAAATCAAATCCCACTACGGATACTAGTGCCACAGGCGTATAGAGGTATACCTTCTTGGATATACCGTCTATTCGAGTAGTGGGATTTGTGTAAGGGTTGAAAACCTATTACAAATAGTCTTTGGTTTATCCAAAGACGTTAGTAACGTGCGTTGCTTCATTTGTCTTTTATTCCCTTTTATACTCTCTTGTTTAAGCAACGTAGTTACATGGGAAAGTTTTACTTTCCCTCTCTTATCTTTCAGTACAAGAGAAAGCTTACGCTTTCTCTCTATTTGTTTTTTTATTTGTTTTTATTTTTTATTTTATTTTTTTCTTTCTTTTTAGAGTATATATATATGAAACGAGGAATGACCTTTCGAGTGAAGTGATAACGGAACGAGGCGGGGAGTGACGAGTGGAATATATATATACTCTTTTTCTTTCTTTTTTGGGGGGAAAGGGGGGTGAGGAGGAGGAGGGTTGTTAGGGAGGAGGAGGAGAGGGGGGAAAACCCCCCTTTAAAATTTAACACAAAACCATACGCTACAGCGTAGGGTTTACCCATTCCTTAATATACGCTCTAGCGTAGGGTATAATTACCCCTATTATCCATTCTAGCTAAGCTTATGAATGATTACTTTATAGTCGTTCTAATGTACATTTAACCCTATAAGGAATATTAAAGATGTCTAACCGTCAAAAACAACGCGGCAATGTCCGCAATAACATTAACTCTGCTAATGCAGAACCTATCCAACTAGAAGAAGCTGAAGAAATCCAAGAAGTCTCTAACGAAGAATCTCCTTCTATTGAAGAAGGTCGTGAATATACGACCAATGACATTCTTCTTCCAGAAGCTACTGAGGAAATCCACAATCCTTCTGTAGACCTAGAACAAGAGCAAGAAGCAGACCGCCTTCGCCATGTAAAAGGCGAACTCGATGTAGATGAAGTATTAGGTTTAGTATCTCTTACAGCTCGTATGTCTTTACTTGGCATTATTGACTACATTGAGAAGATGGAATCTTTCAAAGGCGTTATCCGTGTTCTAATGAACGATAAAGGCTTTGTGACTAATCAAGGCCCTATCATGCAAGCAGAACTCTTCCGTAACATTATGGATATTATCACTAAGACTTCAGACTTAGATTTCCGTTACGCTTTTGACTTACTGATGCAGTTGTTCGTAAAACATGGTAAAGAAGGTCAACCACTCAATATCTTCTCTCTCATGCGTTTCCAAGAGAATATTCGTCTTGACTTAGTAGAACAGCAATGTTATCCTAACTTAATGACTATGCTAACTGTATTGGCTGACCCTACTACTCGTAGTAGCAAAATCAATAAAGAAATTGACATGGGTCGTGCACTGCAATACGGCTTTAGTGAAATGGCTCGTAATCGTCTGTTGGCTTACTTCGGTCGCTAATCTAGCTATAATAGACTTATCTACACTAGAGGAATATTCCTCTAGTGTAGTGAGTCGTATTTAATGACTTATTTTTAATCAATAACAAGGAGTCCACATGAATATCAATGAATGGAACAAACTATTAATCAAAGCTGGTTGTAAGACAGCTATAGCCCACCAATGGGCACCTTACTTTGCTAAGCATTGTAATACCTTTAAAATCAACACACCTAAGCGTATAGCCTCATTTCTAGCCAATGTAATGGTAGAGTCTATCTTCTTAACTACCATGCGTGAGAACTTACGTTATTCAGCAAAAGGCTTAGCCAATACATGGCCTAATCGATATTCCCAAACAGGCAAGAAAGGTGGTTTACCTAATGCTAAAGCAAATACTATTGCTGGTAACCCTATGGCGATTGCTAACCACTGTTATGCTAACCGTATGGGTAATGGTAGTGAGTCTACTGGTGATGGTTGGCGCTATGCTGGTAAAGGCCCTATTCAGTTGACTGGTAAAGACAATTATACGCGTTTCTTTAAAGAGAATACCCTACCCCTTAATACAGACACTGATAAGCTCCTAGAGCCTGATTTAGGGGCCTTAGCAGCGTGTTGGTTCTGGGGTAAAGCCAATATTAACGCTAGTGCTGATTCAGGTGATTTTGATGGTTGTTGTGATAGGGTAAACATTGGTCGTAAAACCAAACCTATTGGTGATGCTCATGGTTATACTAACCGTAAGAAAGTCTATACTGTTCTTTTACCTTACTTAGAGAATAATCTGTCTAACTTACTAAAAGACGGTAATAGTATTCCTAATGTACCTACTATGGAGATTATCAGTAACATTCAAGAGATTGAAGAAGCTGAATATAATGGTGAGATAGAAGAATCTGTAGAGACTTTTGAAGAACTGTAATTTTTAAAATATAATTTTTTATTATAGTTTACTCTATATGAAAGAAGTAGTAACAAATAGCAATCCGAACCGTAAATGCTTTCCCCTTTCGTTTGTCATTTACCAGAGGAGATTGCTATCTTGGTGGAATATAGGACGAATTAATCTTTTCCATACTTAACATCCAAAGTTAAGACCTGATATACAATTGGTTTGTATCATTGTCCTTTTCCTTTATACTACTTCTTTCAACCTTATTCTAAATAAGGGTTTGTTACCTTAACAACACGTATCATCCGTGGTGTACGTAATAAGCAAAGCTTCAGAGTAGTACGGGGCCTTAGGGAAACGAGAAGTAGACACGTCCTTCCTGTCGGGGATCGGCAGGCGCTGAGCATGACCAGAGCGTAGTCCATACATTAACATCATTATCAAAAACAACACCTTTAACAAAAAAATCAAAATCAAAATTAACAAAAAAAATATCATTAAAAACAAAATTATCATTATCATCATTATCATTAACAACAGTAGTATAGAAGTTTTTGTTGGTCGGCTCAGGGGTGGTGTCCCTGGGTCGGCCAAGAGGTAGGATATGAAAAATAACTATAAATTAAAAATATAGAAACATATACAATTATGGTGTAAAGACACAATAGTCTTTATTTTATATAAAGGAATTACCGATGGAAAATGTAGGTGAGATATTCTCTACTTTTGCTATTATTATCTTTATTATAATAATGGTGATTAATCGTGGATAATATCATGACCATCTTAGTCTATATTATCTTGATTATCTATTTCTTGATAACAGGATACTTATTTTATAAACTCTATATCCCAAAAAGGAAAGACGACAAATGAAAACTATTTTTCAAAACTTATTCTCACTGTTTTGTCGAAAACATCATCTTGATGATATCAGTAAACTGGAACATATTGATAATATTCTGATCAAAGCCAATCAGTTAGATGGTAAAGATGGTTTTACTTTATCTAACGGCGACACACTTATTGATAACGAGAAAGTTATCGTAGTAAACTGGCACATCTATTGCCGCCGCCACCAGATTGAAGAAATTATGGCCGGCGTTCTTAAACACCTTTGTCGTATTCGTGTTGAATCTAGCACTGATATTGACGTATACGGCAATGAGATTAAATACTTCCGTGAAGAATATCGTTTTACCATTGAATCTGATAAAACAAATGTATTCATCTTTACATTTGAAACTGCTGAAATGGTGTAAAAAAATGATTAAAGAAGTATTGATTAAAAATCGTTTACAAGAATGTGCTTTTGTAGACGATAACTTAGAAGAAATTGAAACATGGTTATTAAAACATGGAGTAGAGTCTTCTATCTGTAATACAGAAAAGAACATTTACGTTGATTCTTATTACGGAGAAATGAAAGCGGTTAAAAGCGATGTGATTGCATTTGTTGATGACCACAAGACAGGTGAAATCATTAAGAAACCTATCGTCTTCTCAAAACGTGGATTTGAACTACTCTTAGAACAAACCCGTTAATCTTAAATCTTATATAAAGGAACAAACATGTTTACTAACTTGAAACCTATCTTCGTATCCTCTTTATCTAATGAGATGTATGGTCTTTATAAACTCTGTAAAGAAAAAGGATATAAAGAATATCCTGATTCTAAGGAATACTCACAACCAGAAGCCTACGGGGTATATAAAACACTTACCCAAGAATATCTGGTACCTCTTTATAGCGAGTGTACTATTGACCCTATTACCATTGAAGACGGTGAACCTACACTGAATATTGGTAGCTTATTGGCAGAGTATTCTACCAAACATGGTTTTACCAGTACATTTAAAAATGACTTTTTGTTTATTATCAAAGAGTAATTTTATTAACCTTCTGTTTAGGGTTTAACAGAAGTAAATAACTTAAACTCACCCCCCCCCCTAAACTAAACACTTTACTTGTAAAAAGGAAATCAAAATGACTAAAATGACTAACATCGCATTGGCCGTACTTGCTGTTTCAGCTTCTGCATCTGTATTGGCAGATAATTCGGTAACAGGCACTTACCATGTTACCCAAGGCGATAAAATCACTGTAACTGGTTCTGGTAATACTTCTATTGGTACAGACCTGGTAAACAAAGGCTTGTCTAACAGTGCCTTTGGTATCCATAACACTGTTGAAGGTAAAGACAGTGTAGTAGGTGGTCAACGTAGCGTAGTGAAAGGTGATATGTCTGTAGCTATTGGTCACCATGCACAAGCTTTGGAATCAATGAATACAGCCATTGGCTCTGAAGCCTCTGCAATTGCCCAGTCCTCTACAGCGATTGGTAAAGGTACTCGTACTGAAGGCATTGGTTCTACCGCCGTAGGTGCTCACGCTTATGCTAAACAAAACTCAGATGTAGCAATGGGTTTGCACGCTAATGCATTGGGTGGCCAATCTACCGCTATTGGTCAAGCTACACGTGCAGAAGGCGGTCAGTCTACTGCCATTGGTTCAGGTGCTACTTCTACTTCTCGTTTCTCTGTGGCTGTAGGCACAAATGCTAAAGCCAATAATGAGCATGACGTTGCTATTGGCTCTTTCTCTACTACAGAGAAAGCTGTAGGTACTTCTAGCGCCATTATCAATGGTGTAGAATATGGTACATTCAAAGGCCACAAACCTGTAGCTACTGTATCTGTAGGTAAAGAAGGTAGCGAGCGTACCATTACCAACGTAGCAGCTGGTCGCGTTTCTGCTGAATCTACTGATGCTATCAATGGTTCTCAACTGTACTCTGTTGCTACTAAAGTAAGTGACAACGCAGCAAATGTTGAAATCTTGAAAGAAGCAGTAGCTTCTAATGAAAGCAACATTGCGATTAATGCCAACCACATTAGCAGCAATACCCAAGCAATCCAAGGTATTAACAATACCATTAACCAACACACTACTTGGAACGAAGCTCAAGATGTACAAATCAATGAGCTGCGTAAACTCGTAAATGGTTTGCATGGTGACAATGCCGAAATCCGTAAAGAGCTTCACGATAACCGCCGTGAGGCACGTGCTGGTATTGCTGGTGCTAACGCCATTGCGGCTATTCCACAACCTCACGCTCCTGGTCAAACAGCTATTGGTGTAGGTGCAGGCTACTTCAAAAACGAAGGTGCTGCAGCTGTTGGTGTTTCCCATATCTCCAATTCCGGTAAATGGGTATCTAAAGCAGGTATTAACGTAGATACTCGCCGTAACATTGGCTTGGGTCTTGGCTTGTCTTATGTATTCGGTGGTGTAAAAGTACCTGTACAAACTAAAGAAGTAGTACACGAAGTGGTACGTGAAGTAATTGTGCGTGAAGTACCAGCACAACCTACTACTAAACGTATTCGTGGTTAATTGAAGTAAGCTACTAGAGTGGATTTAAATCCACTCTAGTAGTATTATTTTTTATATAAAGGAACGTATATGTTTTTTGATGATAGGTTAGAAAACCCTGAGCCTAGATATGTAGAGTTAGACAGATATTACGATAAAGATAAATCTGTAGATAATTTATTCCATAAAATTAACTACACAGCTGATAGAATTATCCGATACTACGATAAACAATTTAGTCGTAAAGGGTTATCTATTTCTTTAAAAAAAGAAGCTCGTGATGGATTGGTGTATAACACCATCTTAATCAATAAAGTAAAACATAAATTTTTATTCTTTAAAAGTGAAGAAAATTTTATGGTGAGTAATCTACTCAATGAATTCTTTACAGATTTACACAGGCGCTACTTATTAACTACACCTTTTAATGATGCTGAGTTAATTAGTGGTGATTGTACTAAAGCTTATATGTACGCTACACTTATTCTTAATAATATTGTTACAGACATTAGTGATGAATGTATACGTTACAGAGAAATCTGTTCTGACTATATAAATCTAATTGGACTATTGAGCATTATTGAGAATATTGGTAAAGTACCTTTAGGTGATGATTTTAATGAGAAGTATCTATACGATTACTTAGGTATTCCTGTTACACATCTTAAACACATGAATGGTGTAATCATTAAAGTTTTAACTGAATACATGACGTACTATTCACCAGTAATTGAAATTATGGTTTGTGATAGAGATAGAACTTCAGTTAAAGGATACTTGAGATTATCTTCAAGTAACCAAAGTGAATCAAATCTGATGGATTTCCTTAGAACAAATATCTATAGTCAAGTAACTATAACATCACGTGTTAATTAATATTTAAGTAAATAGATTACAGAGGTAGGAATTCCTACCTCTGTAATTACTCTTTTTTTTAATTAATATTGTGATAGTTAATAGTTAATAAAGGAATATAAAATGATTATTGGTGAAAACAATATATTACAAACAGTATACGAAAAACATTTCCACAGAAGACAAGACTCTAGAAGTTATGTGAATGAACAGCTTAGGTTAAAAGTAGATAGCGCTTATGATAAACAAGCTGAAAATACAGTCATGGAGTTTATTAAAGAAACAACACCTGCAATAAACTCTGTAGCAGAACAAATTGAATATGGTAAAAGAATATCTAAAGAAATATTGCCTTTGTTACTAAGGATATATCTTAATAACTATATCCATAGAGCAAATGATTTTAATATTAATGGTGATGAAGACTTAAACTTTGATCGTAATAGAGATATTGTCTCAATTCGTGAACAAATTTACGAACCTTTACTTTATAAACATATCAATATTAAAGGCGCAGGTAGTTACACACCGTATGCTAATATTTCATTTTTTGGATTTAACTTTGCAGATTATAAAATTAAAGAAGAAGCTATTGTTCAAGGTTGGTTAAGAGACTCTACTAAACTGAAACCTAGTTATCGAGATTCTGTTAAAGAATTTGGCTTAAGAGTTAACTCATTGTTATTCCCAATTAACGAGCAATTTAAAAGTGATTTAGCTTCTTATAAAGAAAGATTAGAAGCTAATAAAACTAAACCAGCTATCGATTATACTCCAGAGTTTTTTGATTTAGTTAAATTATTAAATACTAACAGTGCGATTAACAATGTGTATTGTAAGTCAGAAAGAACAATGCCTGATGGTATTATTGATAACATGGATGACTTAGTGATTACTTGTAACCCTATTATTTATTTTAGTTATTTTGATATTCTTAAAATGCCTTATAATCAATTTAGAGATAAGGTATTAGAGAAAGTGAATAAGTTTAAAAACAGTAATCCTAAAGTAGTTGAGTCTGAAGTAGATACAAGACTAGCTCGTCCAAATAAGATAGCAAATAGAGATGGTGTATTGGTAGATTATGTTCCAAACAATATTTATATTAAAAAGAATGGTTCCTGGGATAGACTTAATATTGCATTCTGTAAATTAGCTGTATATATCTCTAGTACCTATTTGGCATGGTTTGGTTTTGGCACAGCTGATTCTGATGTACAAAGGTCTGTAGAAAACAGAATATTTATCAACCAGGTAAAGAAACTAAAAGAACTACTGAAAGTTTATATAGATATTGCAAGATTTAGTGGTGGTTACTTATCTAGTTCTAGTATTACTTATCCTAATCCTTGGTTTAAAGCAGTAGATTATACTAATCGAGATGCGGGTAGTCGTATTAATACAGATAATGTAATTACGAATAAAGACATTGGCGAATATATCTTTAATTCATTAAGTCGTAAGATTAGTAATTTAGTATCTTTATCTCCTACGCAACAAACTGGAGAAGTTTTCTTTCCAATATTCTGTTGTGGTAATGAATTAAATGAAAATCAAGTAAGATTAATGGATACTGAACGTTATAGTTTTAATTTTACTTTATTGTCTAAAGAACTATATTGTTATAGTGGAGATAGTTTAAACATAGCCAATAGAAGTATAGGAATTCCTATGGTAAATGAGAATAGGCTTAACAATAGATTCCATGTTCGATGGGGTTTTGTAGAAGATATTGGTTATATGGCTAATGTTTGGAATTTGTTTGAACCAGTTAAAGGTACATACTTAGAACCACCAAGTGAAGAATTAGATAATCTTAGGAATGGTTATACTTGGTTTATGCGAGAATTCAATAGTCGTTATTCTGTAGAACAACACAAGTATAAAACACTACTTAATGCAATGTTTGATATTGTTAAGATGTCTGCTTTGAGTAATTTACACTATGGTGTATTAAAAGGAAATGCATTAAAACAATTAAAGACTAAACTTAATATTACTCAAGATGATGAATTTAAAACATTCTTTATCTTAACTAAAACTAAAGATAAAAATGGAAATACGCACAATATTCCATTATCAGATTTCTATAATTTAATACTAGATGATAAGTATACTGAACACAAGTATAAAAATAAAGTATCTGATAAAAATGCTTTAATGTTTAGAGGCGAGAATTGGCGTAATAAATTATCTTATGCTGATTACATGACTGATTTAAGGAAGAAAGTAGAAGCCTTACCAGACCATGTGATTGATAGAGAGAGTATTGAGTTAATTGTTAAATATGTATTTTTCTCAGTATTACACAACATATGTACATCTGAAAGTGAATCAACCCTACCAGATAAAATCATTACTACAGATACAGTCGATGAAGCCTTAGATAAATATTATCGAGCTAACCTATTAGAAAATATTTATACTTGGACAGGTGATATGAATTTATCTTATAAGTATATTTAGAAAAGGATATTAAATTGGAATACAGCATAATGGTTAATTTCATTCTTAGTATTCTATTGGTATTAGCAATAGGTATTATTTGGACACTAATATGTAAACTACCATAAAGGACTTAAGATGGAATTAGTAGCAAATATTACATTGGTATCTTCACTGGTACTGACTTTTGTAGCATTTATTGCTACATGCGTTATTGATCTTCAAAATTAATATAACTAATAAAGAGATATGGGTTACACCATATCTCTTTATTTTAAATTAACACTTAAGGAGCACGAAATGATTTTTAAAGAAAGCACTAATATATTAGAATATTTAGTAAATAGTTCTCAAGTAATTACTAAAATTAGAGAAAATTACTTACAAGAATACCGTAGTTATCTAAAGTTAATGGAGGCACCAAATTACCCTGGTGTATACCACATAGAGATGTATCGTGACTATATTGACGAAACTATTAAAACTAAACTCTCTAGAATATTCTCTTTCATTAAACCAAGTATTTATAAAAGATATGTCAATATGGCTATTATTGGTTTAAGTGAGTTAATGAAAGAATTAACTATACATAATGATGAACTTAATCAATATAGAGAGGAATTGCTGTTAAATTTAGGCTTTTTATTAATCTTAGAATATAAATACGATAGCCCACTAACATTACGCGATAGAGTTATAGATAATTATTTTAATGAAATCGCAGAGTTTAAATTAAACTGTTTTTCATATTGTTTTTCACGTAAAAGAGAACTAGTGCAAGATGAACATAGTGGTGAATACTTTATTAAAGACTTATTGTGTTTAGGTTACTTTGATGTAGAAAAATTTGAAGGTTGTTATAGGCTAAAATTCCATATCGATAACATGTTAGATAATAAGTTAAATGGTAAATTTATATTATCTAATTATGGTTTTCCAGATAAAGAAAAAACATTTGAAATTGAGTTAAACTTAGACAGTAATAAAGAAACTATATTTTTCAATAAACTAAAAAGTAGTGTTAAAAACAGAGATAAACTTAACTCTAAGTTAGGAATTGTTAATGGAGAATATAATTTAAATACAGATATTAGAAATTTATTATTTCAACATAAACCTGATGCTTATATAGAGTTTGATTGTAAAGGAGATAATTGGTTTATTAAAGTAAATGACCCAGTAAATCCTAGAATATATTGTATACCAGATAACAATATAGAAGCAACAGAAGTAAAGGAAAATGGAATTATCTATACCATTATTAAAAACTTTTCTTATAATCAAGGAATTAAATTAATGTGTAGAATGTCCGATGTTCCTTTTTTGAATATTAAATAAACATATACCATTACAGTGAGAGATATTTATATATCTCTCACTATTTCTTAACTCTTATAAAGGAAACCCAAAATGCTTATTACTACAAAACAACGAGATGAAATGATTGAAATCATCAGAGAAATGAGTCGTGAGATTTTTAAAGATTATAAAAAGATTTCTGATTCTAAAGAATTTAAATTAGAATTTGATTATTACTTTAAAGATTGTGTTCGTATTTATATTAGTAAACTAACAGAGAAAACGGGTTTATTTACTACTGAAATAGGTGTGTTTAGTACCAAATCTAAATACGAGCATTTTTCTTCTACTAGTGTAGGAATGGATTTACTGAATTCATTTGATAAACTAGGTATTGAGAATTTCGATTACGAAGTATTCAGAAAAGTATTTGTATATGCTATCTGTTTATATCGTGAATATAAAAATTCTTCTATAGATTATGTCGTAGATGCGCTATTATGCGAAGGCGATAAACTAGAACGCTTAGAATACTATAAGAAGTTTGTCAATATCTGTACTATGTTCTATCTTACTACTGTTGATTTTAAACTAACTAATGTCGACGATATTGATAGTAATAGTGGCTATAAACTCAAGAACCTATTTAAAGCGCATGTTCCTTCTGAACTAGGTGATTTTATCAAATTAGGTATAGATATAGAAGACTATAAAACATTCACATTTACTATCAATACTATTAAAGGTGATTTTACATTTGCCTTATTTTTCCAAGCTAAAGAAGATGATAAAATCAAACATATTCTAATGTCGATGGTAAATAAACAAATCGAATGGGTAGAAGAAGGTATTACTAATACATTAATTGGTTTCGATACTAATGTACGTGACTTCTTACTAAATGATAATGAGAGAGCACTTACTATCAAATACAGTAAAAAGAAACACGGTATAGAAGTTATCTTTAATCACCCTGATGGTGTGATGTATTATCTTATCCCATCTAATCTTATAAAAGCATATAGTGAGAAAGAAAATACTTTCTCAAGTGCTTTACCTCTTACTACTGTCGAATTAAAAGACGAGGGTAAGATTGGATTACCGTGTACTGTATACGAATTAGCTCTTGCTGATTAAAAATATAGTACTTGAAAATATTATGGATTAAGTGAGTATACACTGGATTAATCCAGTGTATACTTATCTTTTATTTTTTAATTTAAATGGAGTAACGAAATGGAAAATACTTTCTTGGAAAAATTAAACAATACTAAGTTATTTAAACTTATGTCAATTGAGAAGAGTATAGTAGAAGGTAAATTAGTTGAATTTACAGAGACTGATATATCAGACTACAATACTAAGATGATGAAAGAATTAAAGGATTTAGTCGAGTATTTAAATACAAATACCGACCCTAACGAAGATGTTGCATCAGACATCGTTATCGAGGAAAATCCAGGCTTTAAGATTCCTACAGTTAAAGTAAATAAATTACTAGGTAAAGAAAATGAATTTACTTATACGGATGATTATCTTCTTGAAGTAGGTGATGTATTTGGTGAATTCTCTGGTATTTTTATTTTTATTAAAGAATTAGAGAGCCTAGAATATTCTATTCGTGATTTATATCGTAATGGGATTTCTAAAAAGATTAAAGCACTTTTAAAATGGACAGTTAACAATATCGTTTTCTCTATTGCTAATACAACTTGCAAAACATGGAGTAAAATAATCAGATATAACTTAGATAATAATCAACTAAGTAATATTGGTCAATTATTGGGTGTGAGTAATCTTAAGTCTAGTAGGATAGATTACTATTTAAAGAAAGATTCTAATTACCATAAACTTAATACCAGTTGTAAACAAGAGAGTTTTGTGTGTTTAGGTGATTACATTTTAAAAATTAATTCCGATGAGATTTTGTCTTGTTTGAATAATGCTTCTAGATTAGGTTTTAATAAATCAGAGTCAGAGTATTTTTATACAATGGAATCTGATTTAAGAGAACTAATGAAGTTTGTAGATAAAGTAGTTATTAATAACATTGTACCAGTTACACTGTCAGATGACCCAATTGACAGATATAATGGTTCAGTCAAGATAATAACACATCATTTCCATACTGGTAAAACTTTACAAGTAAGTACATCAAAAACGCTTTCTTTGATAGATGAAGTAGTATTTATTAAGAAATCTAATGTCCTTGAATTTACGTATTATAAAACAGGAGTAGATTATACTAATAGGATTAGACTTATCCCCGAGATAGCTATTAAATATCTAGCTGGTAATGACACCATTAATATTAGATTAAATATCCAACCAAGTACAATTAAAGACTTTTTTATGTCTTAAAACGAAAGGAAATTTAAAATGAGTAACCTGTTAAGTGAAATTTATTTAGACATATCCAATGTGTCTAAATTCAAAACAATGTTTAACTACTATACTGGGGTAACAGACAATATTCTAAAAGAATTACGTGAACAACACTATAGCTTAAAAATAGACCAACATCCCTATACCGAAGATTTAAATAAAGTTAAGTATTCTCTTAACGTACCTGGTTTAAAAGAACCAGTTAATGGTGAATATATTATCAGCAACAAGTTAGCATTTAATTCTAAAATTGGTAATTTTTTAGCTAAGATTCATTTCAATAATCTGTTATCTAATAGCTTAACCAAAAAGTTACAAAAAGCAAAGAATGATGTTATTCTAACAAGTAATCTTGAAGCTAGGTATAATCTAGAAATACTATTAGATTTAGTAGAGAAAATTCACGTTAAAGAACACACACAACCTACAGTAGGCTATATTGTTTATATGTCTGTTATTCATCAAATGGCTTTTTTACAAGAATTTGATACTTCTAATCTTATTGAGTTATCTAAAGTAGTAGGTTATAAAGATGTACCAGTAGTAATTACAGTAAACAATATATTCAATAATCCTCCTAATTTACTTTACAATTTAGACAAAAATAGAATTGAAAAGACTAGAGTCATTAAGTATATTACTATATCTTTTAAAGACGGTATTTCTAATTATTCAGTTAGTTTTTATATGTCTGATTCAGAAATCCCAGAAGGAGTATATAAGAGTATGCATATTGATATTATAAAAGGACATATCGTAGATAAACGTAACAAACGATAAAGGAAACTAAAATGCGTACATTAAAAGATTTAGAACTAAGTCTTTTAATTGAGTTAAAAGATAATGTATCTAAATATAACGAATATAAGGCTATATGGGAAAATTGTTTAGATAATGTTAAGAAATGTAGAAAAGATTTTTTATTAGTTCGACCAAGAGATTCGGAATATAGAAAAGAATACTTTCTTACATTATTACTTAAAGCAATAGAAGAAGAGAATAAAGCTAGAGATAAGTTTAATAACGTATCAGATAAGCTCGTTACGATAGAATATAAGTTAAGTGAAACTAAACGTTTATTAAAACGTAAAGAAGAAACCAACTTGTTTAATCTTAAAAACCATCAACAATCAGTAACAATCATCAACTTATTATAAGGAGTGTTTAACATGGGTACAGTTGTAGAAGAAACCGTTGCCCCGTTCCTGTGAAGAATGCGGACAAAATCAACAGTAAACAAATGAAAAGGAATAAACAATGAGTGAACAAGTGAAACAACGATTTTCAGTATTTAATCAAACACCTAATGATGCTACTAGAGAAGCAATGTTCTTAGGTCAATCTATTAACTTACAACGATACGATAAATCTAAATATCAGGTATACAATGATTTAACAGAAAAACAAAAATCATTCTTCTGGCGTCCTGAAGAAATAGATTTGTCCAAAGACCGTATCGATTTTGAAGGTTTACCGGAGCATGAGAAGCACATTTTCCTACGAAATCTGGATTATCAGTCACTTTTGGATGCTATTCAGGGAAGAAGTCCAGCTATTGCATTCCTTCCTTTGATTTCTATCCCTGAATTAGAACACTGGACGATATTCTGGACCGCCTTCGAAGGCATCCATTCTTACTCTTATACGTACATCATGCGTAATGTATTGATTGACCCTAGTGAAGAGTTTGATAGTATTGTAGTAAACGAAGAAATTAAGAAACGCGCAAGTGCAATTTCTCAATACTACGATGATTTGATTGAGTATTCTCAATACTATAATCTCTTAGGAGAAGGTGTTTTTGAAATTAAGAAACAATCAAAAGATGGCCTGATGGAATCTTACCATCGTATTGAAATTAACAAACATGAACTGATGAAGAAGATTTATCTCTGCATGTTTGTGGTGAATGTACTTGAAGCCATTCGTTTTTATGTATCTTTTGCGTAAACAATTTATGCGCAACTTATTAGAAATAATAAGAGAAAAAACTCTCTTAATTGCTGGGAATCCCTTAGAGCTTATTTAACTACAACGTAGTCGGTGACGACAAGCGTGAATGTTTGAAAATAAATAAGATTGGGTAATCAGCAGGTAAGCTACTTTTATTATACAAAAGTAGAAACTTCAACGACTAGTCGAAAGACGTAGGACTCAAGTGAGTTCCAAATAGAGAGCAGATACAGTGGTTGAAAAACCTCTATGTATCCTTCTTACTAATTAGTAGGGAGTCTTACCGAGTAATGTCGGAGATGGTGATATAGTCTAGTATCCTATCGAAAGATAGGGAATACCTCAAAGTAGGTATTGTATGGCCTAACGACCCATATTAAATGTAACGGTAGTTTTAGTTTTGCCGAACGTAAGCTCATGGAGGGTAATGCTAAAATCATTAAATTAATTTCCCGTAAACTTCATTGCGGCTTCTACCAGTGATGGTAGTCGAATAACTCTGCTAAACGGGGAAACTCTATTTATAGACAATCCCGTAGTAAAGAAGTTTAAATTATGCTATTTAAACTGACAAACTCTAACGACTATCGAAATCCTAATTAATTATTAGAGAGAGTAGAGTAGTGGACAATCGTTTAGTTCGCCAAACGCAGAGGGTCTATTTTAACAATAGATCGTGATATAGTCTGACCCCAATAGTGATATTGGGCGGGTGTCTTAAGCACACCGGCTACGATTAACGACCGTAGTGGACAGCTTCGGATGAAGCACTTCACCTAACTACTACCCAACATATTATCAATACATTGGCATCTGGTGCTGAAGGCAAAGAGTGGAAAGATATCGCTGAAGAAACTAGAGAAGAATGTATTACTATCTTTAAAGAAGCAGCTCAACAAGAGAAAGATTGGGCTAAGTATCTATTTAAAGACGGTAGTATGATTGGTTTGAATGAAGCTATTCTTTGTCAATATGTTGAGTACATCACCAATCACCGCATGAAAGCAATAGGATTAGAACCACTCTTCCCAGAAGTGAAAAGTAATCCTATTCCTTGGATTAATGCCTGGTTGACTTCAGATAATGTTCAAGTAGCACCACAAGAAGTGGAAATCTCTTCCTATCTTGTAAGCCAAGTGGACACTCAAATCCAAGATGGTGATTTAGATATGGAACTTTAATGTAAGCTAATTAAGATAGAGGGAATTATCCCTCTATCTTAATTAAAGTAGGTAACGAGCTACTATAAAAAATCGTTAGTATATTAATTTATTTTTGAAAAGGACTTTAAGATGTCAACATTAAACGAAGAAAAGAAAATTGTTCTGGTAACCGAAGCTAACAAGTTAGCTGACTTTATTTCCCTGACAATTAGTCAAACGCCTAAGGGTGTTTCATTGTTCTGTTGGAAAGATAAGAAATTCTTTAAAGAAAAAACTGCTGCTTCAACAATGCAGATTAACTTTGCAGAAAACTGGATTAATCATCTTATTGGTAAAAACAATATTACCGAAGAGGCGTGGATTACTTTACAAAAAATCTTCTTTAAATTAGACGTAAGTGACCTTTGTTATTTTGTAGTTAGGACATCATCTGCTTCTGACGTTAACGATTGTTATTTAACATCTCTTAAAGAATTTATTATGGACTATTATAACCTTGGCGATGAAGAAAGTTTTAAAGTATTTATCGATAAGGTTAAGAATAAATTACTTTATGATTTCATCTCTAATAGTACTTCGAGTAAGGATAAAAATTCACCAATTAGACTTAATGGTTTGAGAATTGCTGATACTAAGGTTAAGTATAATGGTGGAATTATTGATTTTAGTGATTTTATCTCAGAAGACCTTTTATTCAGTAATCGAGAAAATGTCTCTATCCCAGTATATTTTAAAGAAGATAAAGACATGTCCGTTTTTGACTTTATTAGAGCAGAAGACATTGAGCAATACAGAATTGGTAGTGTAAAAAGTATCTCACTTAGCATTAATCGAAATAATTTTTCTAATGGTATTAAATGTTTTGCTAGTGTTGCTGAGGATGGTAAAGAGAAACGTACTGTACGTAAGTATGTGGCTGATTCTATCAAGGATTTTCGTTTTACTTCTCCTGGTAGATACATTGACAAAACTAAACTTGACCCTAGTTTGTACAACGGTTTACGTGAAACACCTGTTGAGTTAATTCCTATCTTCGAGAATAAACCTGGTTTACCAGTTATTACTAAGTTTATTCTTAACATCTTATTTTAATTAACCATACACTAGGATAGTTAATTCTATCCTAGTGTGTATTTTATAAAGGAAATATCGTGTCTAAATCTAAAAAATTTTATGCTTATGCACCTAAAGCCAGACATCTTCCTATCACTGAAAACCCAGATGATGGATATCTGTATTTAAAACCTATTTACCTTAAATCTAGAAGAACTAGAAGAAAAAGTGTTCTAACGAGAAATAAGGTAAAGAGAGATATTGAAAAACTTAAAGAATTATTCTTTATAGATTAAATTATAAAAGCGACTACTCTATACTCCTGTTGTAGCAGGAGTATAGAGTAAATCATGTCGCGGAAAGGAGGTGAAAAAATGGATTTGTATTTAGTTCAGATTCTGCGGAACAAAGTTCTTAGTGGAATAGAATTAACCAAGGAAGAGCAATCGTTCTTGGAAAACTACAAGCAGTCTGAAAATGACGCGCTCGATAATTGGTTAGCAAATAATTACTAACCTCACCAAAGAAAAGTAATATTAGCAGTATTGCTTTTCTTTTTTTTCCTTTCATATAATATAAATCATATTATTTTAATTCCAAATCATTAGTGAGGCTAGTGTATACTATTCTAACTGATGTTATTTTTATAAAGGAAACTGAAAATGGATAATGAAGTACCATTTAGAACAATGAATTCAGGATACTTGGATAAAGATATATTTAAGTTAAATCCACTTAATCAGTTCTTAATTAAGAACTATCCTAGAGAAGAATTAGGTAGTTATTGGACTGCTTATCTTTTTACACGTTTAGTTGAATCGCGTGATGGCTTAAATGATGTATCTTTAATTATTACACCTGAAGAATATTACAATATGTGTAACTCAAGTATTAGTAATTGTTTTGATAAGTGGGTAGAAATGTTTAAGAACGATACTGTATTAGAATCTAAACATATTATTCTAGATAGTATTCCAGGTACATCAAAACATCTATCCATTGAATTTGAAGGGATTCCGGAAGATGTTAAGATAGCACTTGGTGAAGGACTATCTAGAATAACTAAAGAATCAATAGAAAGTTAAATACATATTATTAAAATGGAGAAAGGGATTTACTTCTCTTTCTCTATTTGTGTTTTATTAACATAATCAGAAAACAAAACGACAATCCTCTACTCCCGCACCAACAGGAGTAGAGGGTTATACATGTCGTAGAAAGGAGGTGAAATAATGGACTTGCGAATAGTTCAATTAATTCAGAACAAAGTTCTGAGTGGTATAGAGCTTTCAGAAAATGAAAAGCAGTACCTAAAGAAATACGAACAGTCGAAAAACGACGTGTTCGATAATTGGTTAGCAAACAACCGCTAACCTCATCAAAGAAAGACAGTGTGACTAGCATTGTCTTTCTTTTTCCCTTCATATAAGGGATAGAAAATATTTTATATAAAGGAAATTGAAATGAGTAATTACGTTTGGAAACAAGTAGAGAGTATTCGTCAGGATATGGTGTCTGTATTAAGAGACTCCGGCTTCGAAGTGATGTTGACACCCAGCAAACTCACTATCAACCGTGGTAATGAGAAAGTAGTAGAAGTCAATACGAAGAGTACAGCACCGAAAGAGTTGGTGGATGCAGCTAGTGATAGCCTGTATTACCACCAAAATATCGCCATGATGATTACCGCCATGAACGCCGTTATCTATCTAAAAGACGATATTACTAATGCGGTTAAGGGTAAGGCACACCGTGAATTTGGTCTGTACGTGAAGATGATCGATTATCTACGTAAGCATCCTACTTCTCGTAATTTACCTGTTTACTCAGACGAGGAACTCATTGAAGAAGGCGAGAAGTTCTTGAATGAGACTGAAACTGAGATTACTTGTCCTAAGCGTTTTATGGATATTATTCCTGACGGCTATCCTTACCCAGATATTCACACACCTAAATTGAACAAAGAGGACGAGCCTGAAAAACCTAAAGAAGTAGAAGTCACTGACGCTACTGTCGATAAATACTGTAAGAAGGTAATGGAATCTTTGGATGACGTCGCTTGGAAGTACAGTGACATTACGTATAAGTGGCGTTATGGTGACGGCCCTTATCAAGAAGACAGTGTGCCTGGTTTGTGGTTTACTGTAAAGTTTGGTTTTGCTAAATACAGATTCAAGTATACCTTGCCTTTACAAATGTGGGCTAAGTTGCAAAATCACACTGAAAAGTTTGTTGAAGAATATGGTTTGGATAAGAAACTCACCAAAAAACTCATCAAGACAGTATTGGTTAGGATGGGTCTGGACTATCTTTTCAATAACATTACCATAGTGGATGAGGTTACTGCTAAATTCACTAAGGACAATATCCGTAAAGCATGGAAAGTGATCGAAAGTGATATTGGTATAGTATACATGCCGAATGGTAAGTATAATACAATATTTACCCACAGTATCTCCAATGATCGCACAGTGTACATCGTTAATCGATAGGAAGGAATTTAAAATGAGTATTTTATCTTATTTGTTGTTATTCAAAAAACCTAAAGAAGTACAATATAAGAATCATCTGAATATAGGTCTTTATCCTTTAAGTGAATATAACCAACACGTAGAAAAACTCAAACGAGAGTTGAGAAAGATTGACTTCATTAAAGAAGTTAACTTTAATCGTGCTGGTTCTTCAGACGATGCAGCGATTTATATCAAAACCAATATCGATGTACACCATATTGACGTAGATTTTGTAGAAGCATTTACGAATAAAGAAATTATTATTTCAGAAGGTGAGTATTTTACTATTTATTCAGACGGCAAGAAAGTATATTTCTTCTCAACCTTTAATCGTGAGTTGAATAATAAATTTATATACGCAATTAAACGAGGTAAAATTGTATGCTTAAAGAAAAAATAATCTTCCTAGACATCGATGGTGTTCTTAACCACACAGCATTTCGTGGTGCTTGTAATATGTTAGGAACATCATACCACGATAAAGTAGACCCTTCTAATCTAGTGATTTTTAAAGACTTACTTAGACAGCACCCAGATATTAAGTTCGTAATCTCTTCATCGTGGCGACGCTGTAGTAAAGTCGAAGACATTTCGAAAGTGTTTGAGGATTCTGGTTTTAAATTACCTATCCATGAACGCTGGCGTACACCTGTATATATTAGCGAAGAGGAAGTCTTTAAGATTAATCGTGATTATATCCAATACAATACAGATATTGTAGAAGGTATAAAAGATGAAGACATTCCTAAGCATTGTCGTGGACATGAAGTATGGAAATGGTTAATGTGCCAACCAGAAGATAGTGAGACACAATATCTTATCATCGACGATGATAAGGACTTCATGAAAGCCATGAAACTATTGTGGATTAGAAATGGTGAAAACCAAGGTGGTATTAATTTACGATATCTTACTGAAAACATCATTCCGTTTTTCAATGAAGAACCCACAGGCGTGGGCATGTATCGTAAAGAATAATTTATTTAATAGATAGGGTTACACTATGGGAAACCGTAGTGTAATCTTATTTTTTATAAAGGAATCATTATGTCAATACGTAAAAAGGTTAGGTTAAGCTACCGTTACGAATTTGGAATTGGTGACTTATCCATAATTGTTAAAAAACCTACACATAAATCTAAACATGCAAAACGGCGTTTCGTAATAGCTAAAACAAGGTTTAAGAGACATATTAAAAAAGCAATATTAATAGATTATCAGGATGATAAATCAAAATCTAAATAAACTCTTTTATAAAGGAAACTTAAAATGAATAAAGTAAATAGCTTAGCAGCGTATGTAACCTTAAATAACAAACACAATGAAAGTGTTCGTGAGTTAAGTATCTTTTTAGGTTCAATTACCTTACAAAAAGAATCACTGATTAAACACACAGTGTACTCCCTATCATTTGGTTCTGATAACATTTATCACAATGAATTAGCACCAGTTTGTAAGAAATTAATTGAGCACTGTATGTGGCATTATTCAGAAAACGATGTGTATAAACAAAATCTGTTTTCAAATAAGATTACAGATTTACCCTACATTATCATCAATTCATTGATTGGTAAATGCGATATGTATCGCTTTATTAAATCTCTCTATAATGTAGAAGATAATGAAATGGATGACTTTGTACGTGCTGTAGTATTTAATTATACCAGCACTACACTCAAGCGTGAATCTTTAAATAACTCTGTTATTGATAAGCGTAAAAAAGATTTCTTAATCGCAGATGGTTTTAACATTATCGAACCACTTCTATTTAACGACCCTATGGTAACCAATACGTGGAAGTTAAAAAGAAATCTAGAAGATATCCCTGTAGTAGTAAATATAGACCTTAATCAACCATTATCTCAAATGGAAGAAGATGTGGCTAAGTCTACAGCTTATCAGATTAAGCATATCTTCATGGATTGTGGTGAATTACGTGCTACGATTGAACAAACCCAACAAGGTTTCTTCAATGACATTGAGCGTGGTGTGATTAACTCCCTTATTAACCATCGTACTTATGGTAACTTCGATGATGTTATTTTAACTCCAGTCTATATTCACTCAGCAGGTGCTAATGACCCTAAAGGTGAAGATGTGGTTAAGATTATTTGTTTTAAATTGGTTAAAAAGGCCGATATTATTTAAAGGAATAAAGATGTCTTATACTTTAACTAAAGAAAACCATGAGACCTTTCCCAACGATATTAAACAGTATGATTTCGTTGAATCAGTTAATATGTTGTTTAAAGAAAGTGATGGGTATATAGCTGTTATTAGATTTAAAGAAGACGTATTGTTATTAACACCACATAATAACCGTTTCTGTTATACTAATAATATAGCTATATACGAAGAAGAGAAAATTGAACTCTATAATTCTACTGGGTATAAGATGCCTATTATAGAATACATGGAGACATGGGATTATTATTAAATATTTAAAGGAAATCAAAATGGAACGTATTGAACAAAAAGCATTTGAATTGGCTTCAGCTATTGCTGAATTGAGAGAAAATAGTGGTTATCATGATTACACAAGTACCATGGTATCTATTTACACCCCACCTGAAAAACTAGCTAAACCAGTTTCTAAATTGGGTAAAATCTCTCAACAATGGCTTAGCCGCTTAGGTGAAATGAAGAAATCTAAAGACTTAGATGTAGATAAGTTAAAACGATACTTCTACGGTACTTCAGTCTACGCACTTGCAACAGATATTGCAAATATCATGTTTAAAGAAGACGAAGATACTACTGTGGTGGCTGACTTTATTAAGTTTATCTATAATTTAGATACAGATGATAAATTTAATAGGTTCATGACCTATTTCTATCGATACTATGCTCATGTGAATACCTCTAACACCTATAGAAATCGTAGAGATACTGCTAAATGGCATTCTGAAATTGCCGATATTATGTTTACAGGTAAAAGTGACCGTGAGGCACTTGAAAATATCTATAAACACTGTATCACTAGAACAGATGGTGATACATTGGTTAGTAGTGTTTCAGATAGCAATATGCATAAACCTAAGAAGGCAAATATACCTGTAATCACTAAACCAGATATCATTAATTTTAATGTAAATAAAGTTAAGTTAAGTGAAATCAAAGAAATGGTTATAGGTACAGTAGATTACTTCTTAGAAGAAATCATCGCAGGTAAACCTACTTTGAGAGCATGTGGTATAGAATTAGCTGGTGCATATGGTGTACATGGTAAAGGTAAACTAGAAAGTTACAGAGACAGAAAAAACAAAAAGCAATACGTGTTATATCCGATTTTCATCGATGATGACACATTAGCTCACCCTTATGTGTCTTTAGAAATCTTTAAAGAACTTAAGACTAAAGTAGTCTTTATCTTAGAGATTGTTTAAGAAAGGATATTACAATGCCTAGGAAAACAAAATATCTAAATATTGACCAAAAGCTTTATGATGAAATCATTGGTTCTCTAGAATCATTTCTAAAACAACATAATGCTAGATGGAAAAAGAGTCAAGATATATCAACTTTATGCGAAGGAGATAAGGTATTAGTTAACAATAATTCTGTAACTATTACAGCAGAAGTTACTTTAGATTATTATGCTCAATGGGCTGAATTCTATAACCTCGCAGCATATGGTTTTTGTAGTTTAGCTGCATGTAAATTATCAAATCACTATTTTAATACTAATACTACATATAGTTCCAATGATGGATTTCGTATCAACATGACCAATTTAAATGTAAATATTGGTTTTGTTGATGAATCCAACATAAACTATACTTATCGTATTAAGATAGACTTTAAGAAAGGATGATAAAAATGTCAAAAATAAATAGACATTCCTGTAATTCATTTTCAAATGAAACTTACCTTGGTTTTGAAGTAAGTGTATCTAATCAAAGAAAAGGTACAAAATTTAAAGCAAAAGGTGCGTATTGCCGAAGAGATAATGATGGCCCTAGTCCAGCTGGTAGAATGCTTGCAGATAGACTTAATAAAGCCTGCATTATTTTATCTAAGAGAGCATTTCTTTAATTATAAAACAACATAAACGACAATCCTCTACTCCTGCAGCAACAGGAGTAGAGGATTAATCACATTACAGAAAGGAGGTGAGAATAGTGAATTCAAGTTACTTTATCCAAGTTCTTCAATTTAAGAAGATGATGGGTACTATAACTGAAGAAGAAAATGAGTGGCTGGAAGCTGCGCTAACTGCTGAAAACCAAACATTAGATTCTTGGGTAGAAAACCATTGTCATTACTAAGAAGACACTATCTTCATTTCGTCCCTTCATATAAAGAAAGGACTAAGGATAATTCCTTAGCCCATTCTTTTTTAGTTAGATTTTACAAGCACCACCGGCACAACCGTCATCTAAGCTATCCTGAGTGTCATCAGAGCCATCGTTAGTGTGGTGGTAATACAAAGTCTTAACACCATACTTATACGCAATCAATAGCTCTTTTAACATCTCTTTCATCGGTACTTTACCATTTGGATAGTTAGCTGGATTATAACGAGTATTAGTAGAAATAGATTGGTCTACAAACTTCTGCATAATAGCAACTAGTTTTAGCATACCAATATTATTACTATCGTACCACAAGTATTCGTAATCATATCCTAATTTTTCATATTCAGGTACGACTTGTTTCAGAATACCGTCTTTAGAAGCTTTAACAGTAATAGGGCCACGAGGTAAGTCAATACCATTAGTCGCATTACTTACTTGGCTACTGCTTTCAGATGGCATCAAACTAGTCAGTGTAGCATTACGTAAACCATACTCTACAATCTCTTTACGTAAACCTTCCCAATCTAATCTATAGTCAAATGAAGCAAACTCATCAATAGACTTCTTATAAGTATCAATTGGTAAAATACCTTTAGAGTACTTAGTATTTTCAAATGCCTTACATTTACCTTTTTCTTTAGCTAATTGTACAGATGATTTTAAAGCATAATATTGGATAGCTTCAAATAACTCATGAGTTAGTTTATGGCCACTAGCATTACTATATCGAGCACCATTTTTAGCTAAGTAATAAGCATAGTTAATTACACCAATACCCAATGGACGATACTTATCTACAGAATTACGAGCTGCTTTAACAGGATAGTCTTGATAATCTAATATAGAATCAAGAGCACGTACAATTAAATCCATTGATTCTTCAATATCTTCTAGCTTATCTTTATCTACCATACCTAGGTTTAAAGCACCTAAAGTACATAAAGCAATCTCACCTTCTTCATCTAGAATATTATTCAAAGGTTTAGTGGGCAAACCAATTTCCATACAATTCGACGTTAAAATACCATTGAAAATAACAGAGTTATTTTTTGGCTCAAATACGCAGAATGTATCGTGTTTACCTTCTAGCTTAGTAATAGATTTTACAATAGAAGAATCAATATTATAAATAAACTTAGGTGTACGTGTTGGAACTTTTGGTAAACTCCACGTAGCTAATTTAATACCTTCTGTTAATTCCTTAGTAGGTATACGTGCACTATCTTCCAAAATCCACTTATGTTCGCTAGTACAATCTAAATAACGGCCATCTGTTAATTCTACACGATACAAATCTTGATTTGTATTAGTCTTAACAAATTCAATATCTTCAGACCATTCAAAACCATTCCAGATAGTGAATTTCTCACCTACATGTTCACCAATCTTAACCATACCTTTATCAGTCATTACTACAGTATCGCCTGATACACACAAGTTGCTGGTATAGATTGTAGCTTCTTTTTCAATGAATGAAGAATGTGCATTCATGTGGTCTACATTCATGATGTAAATACGACCAGTATTAGCACGTTCTGACATCAATAGTGTAAACAACTCAGTAGCTTTAATAGTCTTCTTAGGAATCAGAGGATTATTTTCAGCTTCTAAGTATAATTTCTCAAACAACTCTTGGTCGTTAAAGTAAGCATCATACAGACCTTCTACAGAATGAGGAGACAATAATGTAATGTCTTTATCCTCAATCAAACGTTGATACATTAGTTTATTAATCTGTACACCATAGTCCAATTGACGAATACGGTTGTCTTCTACACCACGGTTATTCTTTAATACCAATAATGATTCTACTTCTAAATGCCAGATAGGATAAAATAAAGTTGCTGCCCCACCACGAATCCCCAAATATCTTCAATACGGGTCGTTAATCCGTATTCTGTCTATTTAAGACAGCTCTATGTTACCATAGACGTTGAGACTATATCTTCTTCTCCAGCATTACCTGGTAAGATTCCTAATATAAGGAAACCACATAGAGGATTACATTAATCCACTGTGGCAGTCACTCTATTTCCCCAAACTCCGTTACAGAGACCTCACTTGAGTGGTACGTCTTTCGACTAGTCGTTGAACCTTCCCTAAAATACATTTAGGTATTGGCTGCTGATTGTCTATACTTTGTATAGATTTCCCAGCAATTAAGAGTGATATTTTTAACTCTGTATTTCTACAGAGCTGGGCAGGATTGTTTACCCTGGGAACATGATTTTACAGCTGCTTGGAACATTTTCCAGAAAGGAATAACACCAGTGTGAATAGCTTCACCTTTACGAATTTCACTACCTAATGCACGAATACGACCACCATTGATACCAATACCTGCTCGTTGGGAGATATATTTAACAATAGAGGAAGTAGCTGCATTAATACTGTCCAAACTATCATCACAGTTTATAAGAGTACAGCTTGAGAATTGCTTGGTGGGAGTACGTACACCTGCCATGATAGGAGTAGGTAATGAAATCTTAAATAATGACAATGCATTATAGAATTTCTTAATATAATCTAAACGAGTTTCTTTAGGATAATCAGCAAACAAACAAGTAGGAATTAGAATAAAAGCAACTTGTGGTGATTCGTATACTCGTTTAGTTACTCGGTTTTGCACCAAGTATTTACTTTCCATTTGCTTAATACCAGCATAAGCAAAATTCATATCACGATTGTGGTCTACAAAAGATTCAATTAAATCGATTTCTTCTTCAGTATATTTCTCTAGAATCTCTTTATCGTAAATGCCTTTTTCAGACATTGATTTAATGTGTGTATAAAGGCGAGGTGGTGTGTATTCACCATAAGCAATTTTACGAATATTAAATACAGCCAATCGAGCAGCCATATATTGATAATCAGGATTCTCTAAACTAATTAAGTCTGCAGCTGACTTAATCAAAGTAGCGTGGATGTCTTCAGTACGAATACCATTGTACAATTGAATCTGGGCTTTCAATTCTACTTCAGATGGAGAGACATCCAAATTCTCAGCAGCCCATGTCACCACTCGATGGATTTTCTCAATATCTAAATTCTCTAGACGTCCGTCTCGTTTAGTGACTTTAATCATTTCTGATGTCATTTTTCTAATTCCTTTTTAATTTAAATTAAGTAATTTAGTAAAAGTATCAACCATTGCAGCTTTTATTTTAGCAATGTTTTTCTTCACACAGCAAAGATACAAATGTTGATTAGTACAATTACGACGTGTTACGAACTTCAACCAACCAAATGAATCATCTTCGGATAGATAATTACGTAGATAACTAAGTGAAACTTTCCTACCATCTAAGTGGTAATAAACATCGTTATTGAATACATAAAATTTAATGAAGTAGTTAAACTTCCGCATTTTTAAATACACTTCTTTTACGACTTCTTCATCAATCCCCATGGGTGGATTAATGTTATAAGGATCGATATAAAGTAATAAAGAAATAGTATCTTCATTAGAGATTTTTAAGTTGTCTCTTACGAATATAAGACATTCCTTAATTATCTTTAATTGCTCTTTATCGGAAGCATTTTTTAATTCTTCTCCCCAGTCTTCTACTACTAGGGATCCTTCTCTCCAATATTCAGTTATTTGATTTTCCATGTTGAACTCCTGTTAATTGCTACGTAATTGTAGGGTTAGTTGAAATAAATTAGTTCATACTTTTGTCCATTGAATATATAAATTTTAACTCTTTACAATAGTGGTGTTACATTTTATTTTTATATAAAAATATACTATTATAGTGAAAGATTAATCTCAATCTTTCTTTTATCTATTATTAACTTACGGTGTAACACACCTAAGTCGCCTTTCAGGTAACTTTATATAAAGGAATCTTAAAATGGAAAAATTTGAATTAACTATGCGTCATACAGTGGCAATCGTATCCTACATCGCTGCGTCGATGGGTTACTCTAAAGAAGAAATCAAATACATTGCTGGTAACATGAAGTTTGGCAGTGATGATATTGGTGAATTCCAGGAAATTCTAGCAGAACCACTCGATGATATCCACAGTGTTAAATACAATGATGAAGTAAAAGATTTAGTTGGGTCATTCAATTTGGCTGAACGTATTCAGATGGTGATTGATTTGATTCTGAAGAAATCAAATCTAGAAGATGGTGATGATTTACCCATGAAATCGTATTTATCTGCAACTGTAAGTGCATATAAAAATTCACCATTTAAATTCAGTAACTTTATCAGAAATCCTAAGGAAGAACCTGGGTTGACAGCTCATGAAGAACATCTCGCCGATGAAGCAATACGTAAAGCCACAGAGGAAACAGTACGTGAACTTAAGGGTAAAGAAGTAGAAACCCCTAATTTCAAACCTGATGCGGATGCGGCTAATAGCGAAACCGATGAGCTTGATGAAATTATCGCTAGGCTTAAGAGCACACGCGATAGACTCAAACTGGGTGAAACTAAACAGGATAGTAAAGTTGATTGGAGTGCTATTAAAGAAACACCAGAACCTTTTGAGCCAGTGAAGTTTACTGAAGAGCAACGCCAGCGTCAACGCGATATTTTGAATAACCCAAATGGTGCTACATCTCGCTACGATCAAATTGGCAATGATAAAGTGAAAAAGCTAAGTGAATATGTAATTCGTTCTAAGAGTGGCAATAAATATGTCCCATATAGTTTTCTTTCACCTTTAGATGATAAACCATTATTCGATCAAATGTTACACGATCGAACTGAGACAGAAGCTATGATTTCTCGTAGTATTGAAATCTATCCGTCTATGGACTTATGTAAGGATACTTTATTTAAGGTAAATAAACCTGAAGAAATGTTCTCATTTGTTCGTGTAGATGGTGATCGTCTGTATCGCATTAACGATAGTTCTGTACAACCATGGATTAGAAGTAAACCATTGGGTACTATTCGATTAGTTAAAGAAGATTTTGGTTTGTTCACTTCCGTTAAATTAACTGTTGAAGTTAATGAATCTGTTATTGAAGAGATTGTCGATAGAAATTACGTTGACGTCATTTCAATACTTAAAGACATTAACAAGAAACATGGTACATCTATTAAACCAGATGATATCAATGCTGACTTACCGGCTGAAAATCTTGGTCAGTATTTATTGAGAAATACATTTGGTCGTTTAGTAGATGAAGCCAGAAAAGACCGTGCTCACTTCATTAAGACATTAGTACGAGATTCAGCTATTGTTGTTATCAATGATATGGAACTCACCAATTGGCTTAAAGGTAAAAATCCTACTAACAAATAACCATTAACTAAAGAAAGGGAAGACGATATGGTTATAAACGATAATTTGTTGCATGTAGAGGTAATGAGAGATATAGTCAATACTTCTAATTGTAATTTAATGGATCTTCTAGAGGAATATCAATATCTAGATATGCATAGTTACACCTATACTGAATACGAAATGCATTTAGATTTTGTAAATGCATTAATATTTGGTATAGAGAGGACAGCAAAAGTTCGTCAAGAATAAGAAGAACATAATAATATACTACTCTACCCAAACAGGTAGAGTAGTATATTTTCTATATAATCTTATTTTTTTATATTGATAATAACCAATCATTATACACCTAAGTATTCAAATTGATTAAATAATCCTCTCCATTTCTTCCTATATTCTTCTGTGATCATAAAATCTTCATAATACATTACACTATAACCATCATCTAGATTATATCTATCCCTATGTCTTAACTTTTCTCTAATCTTATTTATATTCGTATTAGAGAACCTACTATCACTTTCTATTTTAAAGTCTTCATTAGGTAATTTAATAATAGGCACACACCCTTCTTTCAAGAATACATAGATTCTTCCTTTATTGTAACTACTCGTAGCTAATTCAAATATCGGATCTAACTTAACAGGCAATCCCCAATTATTTGGATCATCCATCTTCTTAATCCTGTGTAGATTTCGCATAATAGGATGACCAGTATGCTCAAACGCCTTTTTAATGGTCGCAGGATTAAATCCATTAACCCTACAATACTCGTTAATACTAGGATAGATAATCTCTTCAAATGGGTCTCCTTTATAATCGATAGCTACAATATTCTGCTGTATACCACCACCCTCTCTAGGAATGTATCTTATATTCTCAAATTCACCATCACTTACGAGAATAATCTGTGTATTATCACTCCATAAAGTCCATTTATAGTTAGGATTCTCTAATCTTTGTATTACACCGTCTTCCTGCATTCCTAAAGCCCTAGAAGCAGCAACCATAGTAGGATAATATTTTATCTCACCAGTATCATGAAACTTAATTTTAACAGGTTTAACAGTAGATACTAATCCAGTATCCATAGCATGTTGTACATTATCGCTATGTGTAACTACTTCTAAGTTATCTAAACTATTATTAGTCTTTACACCATCGATGTGATTAGTAGTATAAATCTTACCATCAGTATTGTTGATATCCTTAAAGTTAGTAGTGATTAATTTATAATCGTCTGGTTTAAAAGCCATTAATACTAAGTGATGTACTTTCTTAGTCTTTCTTTCTCTATCATCAGTATAAACTGAAATGACATTATAACCGTCACGATTTGTAGTAGGCCTAATTATTTTTTTATATGGTTTACTGTATACATCCCCTTTATCATTTACCATGTAATCAGAGAAACCAGGAATAGTCTTAAATCCCTTTAAATCAACAGTAGGAAAGTATTCTTTCATTAGAGAAGAACGAGTAAACCACTTAGTTTTACCATTGTTATACAGGCAGATATTCTCACCATTAATCACTCTATCAGCGGGGTCGTTAATAATAGTACCATCTTCGTAAATAAAATAGTTTTCAAAGCCTTTAATTTTCTTGAATTTAAGATCACCAAAAAATAACATTGTGGTATTCCTTTCAAATGGAAGTTAATAAATAAACGAATAAAAAAATGAATATAAATAAACTAAGTATAAGTATAAAGAGTATAAAACATAATAATAACTACCCTTGCCCTCACTAAGGAGAGCAAGGGTAATCATTTACTATGTTCTACTTACTCATATATTGGTAATTAGAATATTTTAACTGTCTCATTGATGACGTTATTTATATTGCGCTTGGGCCAAGACCCTAACTGTATCTACATAAGAAGTCCTAGCGTTAGCTACCATTGCATCAATACCTTGAATAGCAGCTTTTTGGTGGAATTCATTTGCACCAATCAAGTTAATGTTATTCAGGTATTTTTGTGCGAAGTAGTCTACACCAGGGCCATATTGGAAGATACCAGTGAAACCAATAGTCAATTCACGAACTTCAGATGGGTTATCTTTGTCGTGTTTCGCTTCATTATCACCAGAGTCTTTAGGCCACATGTTAATACCAATCCAAGATTGAACAACATGACGGTGGTTAGTATCTGGTTCAATGAACAACATAGACATGGCATACATGTCTGGCATTGAATCGTATTTTTCAGCATCTGCACCAGCTACAGTAGAAATAGAAGCATATTTAGTTTCTGGGTTCATCATCAACATGTTAATCCAGAATTTAAAGAAACGACCAATAGCCAAACCTGGACGTTCCCATACAGACAGAGATACGCTAGATTGTTCTTCAGTTACGTTAGTGAATACTTCGTATTTTTGTCCACTACCACCGAATGATTGAGAAGATTCTACGTTAACAGTCAGTTTGTGTTGCAAACCAGTCCAACGGTGACGTACAGTTTCTACTAAAGAACGAAGTGCACCAATGTGGTCTTCTTTATTAGGGAGTAGTTTAAAACCAATAGGTGGTTCTAACAAGAACGTCAAGAGTGGACGTGAAGTATATTGGTGGTTATTGACCCAAGAATGCCATTGTTTAGCATAACCAAAGTTACCACCTTCAATTAAGTGGGATACATTGGTTTGGATACCATCGGCAAATCCACCATTGCCTTTCGCCATAAAGACGGGTTGTACGCGAGCCATTATTGTAATCCTTTTGTACATTAATTAAAAAATCAATAAGTAGGGTAACGTATATTAAGTTACCCTACTATCATCCTTACGCTACAATAGCAGGTGAGTTCTCAGGTTTATCAGAACGACGCATATTAGTAGTATTGAATACTTGAACAGTACGTTGACCATCTGCGTATACGATACCTTCAGTATGCCACATATAGCCTTTTTCTTTATCAAGTTTAGTTACTTCAATACTCCATTCTACTTCGACTTTACCACCGAACTTGTAGTCTTTAATTTGGTCGTAGTACCAATCAGTAGCTTCTTGCAAGAAGCGATCTTCCGGCCAGTCTTTACCAGTAAATGCACGATGGCCTTCGTAACCAATTTTGTTCAGTTCTACGTGAACCAACATTGGACGCAGAGTAGTTAAAGTAGAGCTGTCATTATCGTATACAGTACGGAACGCAGGGAAGAAGTCTACTTTACGGTCAGAACGTTCAGACCACATACCACCTGAAGCCCAGGTTTCATTACGGACTTGGTAAGGTGCCCAAGAGTTAGTCACATCAACTAGGTATTTGAAGAAGTTGTTGGTACCTTCAGTATAGTCGTAAGTGCTATTAGCACGACCAATACTAGCACCCCAGTATTTGCTAACAATACGGCACAATTCGTAAGACTTAGGAACGCGTTTCTTATAAGAAGAAACAGTTTTATCAATTCGTCCAGAGCCAGCTACGATTACAGCACGGTAAGCACCAGTACCGTAGATAGAAGAGTCAGCAAACAAACGTACAGCAGAACGAATAGCTGCTACACGAGTATTTTCTTCAGCAATGCTAATAGGTTGTTCTTCACCAGCTACGTGGGTGCTAACGCATACCCAGCGGTCTTTACGGGTAGCAATATATTTACCCATTTTCAACTTAGTTTCTAGAGGGAAACCAGTATCCCAGAAGGTAGAGTCATTGTAAGATACATTGTCCATGTATTTACCATTAGGGTCAGCTACTTCTTCCAACCAAGCTTCTACAGCTTTAGCAAAGTCAGCATCATTCATGTCGCCATCAGTACCACCTTTAGCCCACATCACGCTGTTGCTACCTAGAATAACACCATTGGTACCTAACTCACCTTGACGGTAAGTTTGATAAGGATCACCATCAGAATGGCGGCCACCAAATAGGTTAAACAAATATTTTTTAGCACTTACATCAGTACTGGTTACACCTGAGAAATCACCACGTTGTTCAGCAGAAATCTCTTTAGTAGTAAAGAGTTCCAGTACAGAGTCGATATTATTTTGGTAAACATACAGACGAGTAAATGGACCAAATGTAGGTGGCAATAATGGATTAGCTGGAGTCAAGTCATTATACAATTCAACAAAGGTTTCACCTAAGTGATAATGCAAACCTGATTTAGAAACAGCTTCTGGTTTCAAGGAGAAGTCAATCTCACGAGCACCAGATACAGTAGTCGCTACAACAGGATTAGAAGTAGGAGTTTCTTTAGTAACCAATTGCATACGGAAAGGATAGCTTCCAGTGTCAGAGAATGCAATGTGGTTAATAGGAGAACCGTCTTTGCTAGTAGGACTCCAAATAGAGATACCGGACAGATTACCATGTGCACCTGGTGAGTTAGTTACAAAGTCAAATAACGGAACACGTTTTGAAGTTGCACCTTGACCATCAGTCAAGTCACCAACAGATTCTGAACCAATACCAAATTCAAAGTTTTTGTAAGTATTAGTACCAGCAGTTACTTCAGTAGTAGGGATTTCATCTGTTACGAAACGATAAAGTACGCCAGGGATTTGTTTACCTGTAGTAGTAAAACCACCACGGCTATCTTTAACGAAGTTACCTTCACGGTCACGTTGGTATTCATCAACAGTAGTTTCTACGTATTCTAAAGAAACACGTACAGAGGCGAGTTTTTCAGCACCTTTTGGCACAATACGTTTAGCAAGAATAGTACCACCATCTTCTAACACACCTTTAATAAAAGGGGATACGTGGTTAAAATAAGGACTATTTTCGCGAAGCGTTTCAGTACCGTAAATTTTAGCAAATGCAGCACCATCTACCATGACTTCATCTAGAGTACCTTTTTGACCATAGAACAGGAAGAAAGGCAAATGCATTGGACGAGGCAATGATTTTAATGTTTGCACTTTTCCTGATTTATCGTCAGTACCAAGATGGAAGCTATAAGGGGTAGCATTGGATACGTAAATATCAACTTTACTCATTTCAGAGTCTCCATATTTTGGTTTATAATTTAGTGTAAAAGTCGTTTTACCATTTTAAACTGAATAGTAAAGAGTGTGTGCACACAATCCTTTTAAATGGTATTTGAAATCAAACGAGCAGTTCGACATTCATAATAATCAAAATGAAATACTGATATATATAAACAGTATTAAATTTATTTATAATTAATTTACAATAAATAAAAGTAGAAAGTATGAATGTAGCCTATTTGAAACAGTAGGTATTTTAGCTAAAATAAACATTATTTTTTAAATATTAAAGGATACTGAAAATGATTTATCAATCTCCTTACGAAACCACCATTGGTAAAGTATTAAATATTAAAGGTGTAGAGGAAAAGATTCGTACTGCATTAGCACAGAATTACCCATGGATTAAAGTAGATGAAGAGAACCGTACTATTCTAATCTATCCAAATGACATCATTCCTAAATTCGACCATCCAGTAGTAGTAGACTTAGGTCGTAATCTAAAATATGTTGCAACAGATTTAACAGCATTTGTACGTGAAATGCAACCAGGTGAATATACAGTAGGTAACCGTAGTCTTTATACATTACAAACATTACGTAGTGGTTTGACTTCTGATTTAGTAGAGAATGGCCCACGTGCGATTAAATCATTGTCTCAAAATGCAATGAAGACTTACTCTGATTTGATTACCAATGCTATCTCTATGGCATTTCATTGTGGCCCAGATGATATCGTTACATTGCGCGTATTAGGCGCATGGTTATACTACTCCATGCTTAGCGAACAAGAAGTAATTGGTGACTTAGAATTGCAAGCAGTAGTTGCTAAATTGTCTCGCGATATTAATATTCCAGCTACTTATATTTCACGTTATGTAAATGGTTTGGTTTATAAGTCTGTAGATGATTTTATTAAAGATGTACATGAGAAGATTGATAACCCTACACTAAAAGGTTTGAACATCGGTATGTTCTATACTACTATTGCTAAGAATTTAAACAGTGCAGTTTGGGTAGGTCTAGATAAGATGGAATTACTTTCTATCTCCATGGAACACATTCCTACATTTATTGCTGTTTTGGCAATGTGTTTGACAGAACAACCATTTAAGAATGCTGGTTTGACTAAAATCGCATTAAGAAACTTCTCAAGAGATAAACAACAATTCGTCCTAGGTGTCAATGGTATTGTAACTGGACGATAAGACACTGAAAGGATAAAAGAAGATGAAGGTACCTTATCTTATCGGTCATTTTATCTATAACCTTTGGGGTGCACCTCACCAAGATAATCAGTCTATCATTAGACCAGCTAGGATTACACCATTTGGTGGGGCGCGTAACCACGTCCATATTTTCTCGGAAGACTATAACTTACCTACTAAACACGATAGATATCATGCTTATGTGTTAGGACAAGTATTTGAACCTATCGTTAATTTGCCATTTATAGAATACCCAGATCGTTCTGACTGGGTGAATATGGCAGAATACTGTAAAGAAACTAATGTGTTATTTCAGTTTTATACTGTAAAAGGTATCATGATTCCTTTAACACATATTTACTTTACCACTACAGTAGAAAAGAATATTGTTATCGTCATCCGAGAAGAAACAAAAATCCCTTGGGATATGGATAAAGAAGACATTACATTCCGTACTTATCGGAATGCATTACACACAACACCTGGCCCAAATCAACCTGCTGATAAAACAGATATCTTATATCTTAAATTAATCAGGATGTCTCAACGTACAGCAATTAGTGATTTCTATCGTCAGTACGAGAGAAAACCAGGTAAGATTTTTACTTATATTAACGGTTACATTGTAGACAACCCTATCTCTTATCCTATCTTGGAAGGCGATGTGGTTGAACTTATCTACGATTCGACAATTTATAAAACAGTAGAAATTAACATAAATCAAACACCTACGTTTAAGTCTTTACTAGACGGTATTCGTAAGTATTTATTTACGCATGATAAGTCTTATCGTTCTAATACATTTGAATATTTTGACGATTGTGATTTCTATTTGTCATTCTACCACAATAACACGCCTAAAATGTTTAAAGGCGTGCTACTACATCGTAACAATATATCCAATGTACGACAAGTAACAAACTGTGACTTTTCAATTAGCACTAACTTGGTTAAGGAATTAATCCATGACCATGAGTTTATTGACCAAGCACAAGGTAGAATTGTATTTCAAGTACATTACCGTAAACAATATCGTAATATTAGATTCCCTTATAATGCACATCGATTACACGAGTTAAATAAATTACCTTATCGTAATCGTACAGCTGCCTTACTTGGTGTAAATTCAAATATCCAAGAATGGCGTGCTGATGTATTAGAGAATTCTGATTTAATGAAGTTAGTCTCTTTGGATAAACCTATTTGCGACCTTGAACGTATTCAAAATGCTTATGGTTACAATGCTGTTACATGGTATACTGCAAAATCAGTACATCCTTATAAAGACTTTGTAGATGATGGTTTAGGTGGTAAAGTAGTTAATGTGCCTTATACCTTTAGACACAAATCTACTATTTTCGAATACGATGAAAATGGTAAACTATTGAAATGGTCTCGACTAGGTAATTATAACCAATATCCAGTTGAAGATTCACGTACACGATATGTTGAATTTATTGGCGGTGTAGGTACACGACAACCCTACCATTATTTTGGTGAAGGTAAGAACAAATTTACTATTGCTACTAAAGACTCTGAATATCGATTCTACGGTTGTAAGAAAGAACTATTGAACGAAAACCAAAATGATTATACTGTTTGGGAAGACATTACTGATAGAGTAATGCTAAATAAAACATACGATGAACAAACAGATGAAACAAAGATTTGGTTAAGTGATAAATACGAAACACCATCGTCTCGTGAACCTATGTACAATACAGTAGATAAATATTTTATTTATCGTACAGACGATGATTTCTTGTGCCGTGATGTAGAAGCAAGAGTAGTGAAGAATAACTTATCCTTTACACTTACTCAAGTTTATTGGGATATTGACGAAGAGAAGTTAAAAGAACAACCTGTTAAAGTACCTTATGGGTATTTAGATGTATTCTTAAACGGTTATGCTTTAATTGAAGGTATTGATTATTTCGTAGATTTCCCTAAAGTCCACATTATCAGCAAAGGCTGTATTGACTTTAGTTTAGACAAACAAAAGATTACATTTAGAATGTATGGTTTCCCTGATACGAAAAACCATACTACAGTAGATAAACGTACCATTACTCAGCTGACTGGTATTTTAAATGCCAACAGACAAGTAGGTTATGTAAATAACGGTATGTTATCGAAGAATAATAAATGGGATATTTTGGAAGAAAAGAATCTTTTAGTTAAAGTAGGTAATGGTATTATTGCAAAAGAAGACTTAGGTTTTTCTGAAGATGGTTCAGTTATTCCTAATCGTAGAGATGTGTTAGAAGGTAAACCATACGAGATAGTTGATGTGATTTCTGGTAAACGAGATACTTATCCTAAAGATGCTTATCAGTTTAAGAAAGAAGCTGAAGTATTAGATAAGAAGATTTCTGATTACATGACTATGTTATTACCAGAAACAAGAACAACCACCAATCCACCAATTCATGGATTGTATAAACTATTCTCTCCATTACTAAGTCGTTTAATTTACGATTTATCAGAGAATCTGGTTAACTTTCCTAACATGGAATCTAGATACTTAGACCAAGAGGTTATTGACTTTATTGAAGCCAATTATCAAGAGTTCTTTAAAATTGAACCATCGTTTAAACTGGATTTGATTAGTCTGAAACACGTAACAATCCACCCAGTTTATAAAAACACTGTTACTGATATTACTTATCACCAAATGAGATGGTTAAAACAAGTCGTTCGTATTTATTATCGAAACAGTATTGAATTATCTCATTTTGTAAGAATAGGAGAACAATATGCCTAGTCCAACGGACATCCCAACTAATCTACCTGTGTATGCCAGAAACCATGCTGTGGATACATCTATCGTAGGTATTGACGGTGAACCGCCTATTTACGATGATACCCAGACATGGCGACGCTGGGCAATGCACGATATCTACTTAGGTCGAGAAGGCCACCGTAAGTGGATTCCTAAAGTCAACGACTATGTTGAAGACATTAGTTTAGAACCACCTAAGGTTTATAAAGTAATGTCTATTGACCCAACTACACAAGTACCTGAATTACGATTGATTCAATCTAATAAGATTGCAGTGGATGAAATGACTTCAGAAGAAGGACGATTCTTCGCTGGCGGTACATTAGCTACACCTTGTTCACGTCAGATTTTCTACGATAACTCTGTAGCACGTCCTACTTTAAAGATTCCATCCCAATTCCATATTCAAGGTACGACACCACACCACGCAGTTGCCTATAAAGGTACTATTGCTGGTCAAGGTGGTTTAGCGATTTCAGCTCGATACGACCAAAGCTTTAATTTTATTGGTAACGAAATTCCATTAATGCCTGTAGCTCAACGTGATTCTAATAATCACACCCAGTGGTATATCCCAGACTTCTACTGTACACATGAACTAGAAGAAGGTGAGATGATTCTTATCTTAATCTACGATGACCGTGGTGGTTTGTGTTCACGTACTAACTGGATTGTAGAATATTCTGCATTACTGCGTGACGTATCTGATGCTGATAAGTTTATTAATAACATTTCTCTTGAATCGTTCTATATCGATTCTACAGATGAATCTAATCTCTTGATTCCAGAACAAGTATTGAAAAACTCTATTAACTTAATGGGTAAAGTACATTACTCAGATGGTTCTACCATTACTTATCCAGTAGATGGTAATAAGTTTGAATTATTGTATTTGGATAAAGCAGCTGAATCTGTAGCTTCTACTAAAGGCTCTTTGTCTTTAGTGTACTACTTGGCAGACAATGAGAAATCAGTACATGTTATTAATAACAATAACCGACACTTAATTGTACGTTCGTTTAATTATACAATTGTTGAGCGAGATGGTGCTTACTCTGTTAAACTCTATCCTGTACCTAAGTGGATTAATAACGATATTGGTTATCAGCTTGACTGGTACTTATTTACCTTAGATAGAAACCAATGGTTGGATGTAACCAATAGTGTATACATTACGCAGAATAGTCCAAATAGAAGCTTAAATGGTAAACTGTTTGGCCCATTACAGCAGCTTGATGTCGCTATTGATTTAGGTGTAATCAACAATACATTTAGAGAACACATTCATCCACAGACAGTAGATATTCGTCTATTAAGACCTGCATCAGATGCTTCTGGTGATAGATTCTTGTTAGGCTTTGATGCTTACCAAAATCCAGCTTATGGTGAAAATATCTTCTGTCAAGTACGTATTGCTTCTGCTACTGACTACAGATACAATATCTCTTGTGGTCAAACAGTATTGGAAGAATGGTTAGAGAAAGTATATTACACTACTAAACCACAATATCGTACTAGTCGTGAGCCTAATGCGCCTAAACCTAATATGTTTAAGTTAATCATTAAAAACAATGAGTATGAATTCCCAATCCGTAAATGGAATACAGAATTGCAAATCAGTGCTCAAGTAACTGCAACAGATGTTGTTAAGGTATTGTTCTTCAGTAGAACTCAAGACAATGACGTTTATTATTCTATTGCTCCAATGCCAGTAATTATTACTTAAACATTTTTATTAAAAACTACCCTTATATGAAATAGAAAGTAGCTTTGCCTCCTATTTCGTGCTCTTTATATCTTCCCTTGAGATTTAGGTTAGGATATAGAGGAACTCCGCCCCGCACAATGCAGTCATCTGTGTTTTTGATATTTTACATGTAACTACGGGATAAGTGTGAAATAAAAAAGAACATCGTGCTAGTTAAGATGACGCGAAACTGACGAATGTATACATATTTCTCCAAGCCTATAGCCTCTAGTACTCCTAGGAGTACTAGAGGGACTAGGGTTTATGTCTTATAAAGAATTCCAATAATCTAAGCTATCGATATCAGAAGAATAAGTAGTATCGACATTACCGTTATAACTACCATAACCAAACATATCATTCCTACCAAAGTAATTAGCTCTATTACTTAGCATAGATTCAACACGAATAGAATCTAAACTACCTAAGATATTATCTACAATAACAGGTGATTGTTTCATCATGTTAATCTTACGGTTTTCTTTCAATTCATTAATCATATCGGACATACCAATAATCTTATTACGTTCCTCTGGGTCTAATCGTTGCTCTAATAGACGAATAGATTTCTCAATCTTACTAAATTCAAAATAATCATCAGTGTTATTTAAATCATTATAAAGAGATTCAATCTTATTACGAATATTTTCTTGTTCACGATTATAAGCTAATTTAACTGGGTCTACAGTAGTACCTGCTTCAACAACATCGGACAAGAATCTTTGTTTAATGATATCGTAATAGAATACATTACGAGCATTGAAGATAAACCAACAAGCTAATAACCAACTAATTACTTGGTCATCGTGTTTACCTTTTAAGTGGTCAATACGGCCATCTAATACAACAAGACCTAATAGTTCATCTACCAATCTAGCATCTTTAATTTTATCTGCTACGATATCTACAGCACGATACAGTGTTTCATTATACAAGTTATTACGAGTATAACGACCAGTACCTGTAGTCATGTAACCAAATAAAGGTCTATATTGGTTAGCAATAGACATACGACTAGGATGTGAATCCATAGTATCAAATCGTCTAGGGTTGGAATCACGTTCATTCACTACAATGTTAAACACACGTTTAAATGGGTCAATATTGTAACTAGGTAATACTTCAATTAAGTAATCGATAATGCCTTGAGCAGAAGATTTATTCTCAGGCACAATCAATATCTTAGGATAACGTATCATTAAGTCAGCCAACCATTGAGCATAATTGTACAAGTTAACATTATTACAATCAGCACAACCAATAATCTCAAGATTAACTGCATTAACAAAAGTCAATGTTGTAGAGTCTCTACCTACATTAGAACTACTGTCCATACCTACAATAACAGGAACTGTATTCATCAAGTGATTAATTTCATCTTGGTTATAATACCACTTAACAGTTAAACCATTGGTACCAATATCTCGATATACTGGTTCCATCTTACTGTTAGTCATCATTTGCAGTTGTTTGGTAGTAAATGGAGATACTTCGTTACCAGAAGTCCAAACATTATAGTAGTCTCGAAGAGCTGCTTCAGGAGATACTCGGTTTTCTACAATCTTATTAATCAACCATTCGTCACTATAACCCATTTGACGATGAGAGAATGTTCCTTGGATACTAAATGTACCAGTAATCTTAGCAATCTCAGATTGAGGATTAGAGTCTTTACGAACCATTTTCTCAAATTCAACCACATCTTTACAATCAAGATATTTTTCATCCCATTGTGCAGATTCAGTAAATAGCTCATATGCCCATTTACCTTCAGGTGAGTCTTTCTTACCAGCAGTTGTGGTAAAGATAGAACCAGTAAACTTACCTTCACGCATTGCATCATCTTTTGCCGCGTTCATCGCAGAACCCATGGTAGGAATAGTAATAAAGTTATTCTTACAATACGCAATCTCGTCACAATGTCGAATCTCTACAGTATCACCACGACCTTTTTTATCTGCATCTTCTACAGAGTCTTGTGCTACAATAGTATTATAGTAATTACGTCTATCTAATACAGTAATCGTCTCTTGGTTATTGCTGTCTTTCTTAGTCATTCGATTTAACCATTTAGGCATACGCTCAAACAGTTTACGTAAACGAATCACGTTCTTAACAGCCAGAGGTCTATCTTTTGTATACAGTAGCATACGTAGACCAGTACTGAAGTTTAGAAGATAAGTCATCAGTACGTCTGTCGAATAAGACTTACCAGTCTGACGTGGTTGAATTAATAGATATTGACAGTTATTAAAGAATGACCAGAATAAGGAGATATTTGCCCTATTAGCTCTAAATCTATTTTTAATATTACCTTCAGGAGTAGGAGCAATTTCTCTAAAATAATAAAATGGATTAATGGCACATTCAGCTGCAATCCAAATCTTTTGTTCTTGTGTTAGATTAGGGTCGTAAGGGTCTACAAACTCTAATCGTCTATCGTGTAACTGTAAATGAAAGTAGTAGTTCTTAATCCCCATCTTTTTATAGATGTTTGCTAAATCAATAAACGACTGGTTTTTAGTCGAAGTATGGACAATAGCATTAGGATATTTAATCCAGTCTTGTAAAAATAATATCATGATATTATCCTTTAAGTATAAAGCATATTTCAAAAATATAACCAAATCGTCGTATATACGTACAAAATAGAAATAATACTATCGAGGTGTTAGCCCCGATAGTATTATTATTTTTTATTTATTGTTTTTAATTCTGGTTATTTGTATATCTAAATAAGCTGAAATTACTGCATTAATTTGTTTTTCTTCACCTAGTAATCTTGATAACAAACGAGGTATATAAACAGGTTGTTTCAAAACAGTGGATGTAATAGGTAAATCCCAAGACTTAACACAATCAACTCTATAAAGAATAATGTGTTTCTTTTTAAAGAACCACCAACCAGTTCTCTCTAACACAAAGTGTTTCTTAGTAACATGTATTTCTAAAGGAAAACCTTCGTAATTAATAATTCTTACATTGGTTTCACCATTAGGTTCTTCTACTTCTGTGTATATCTTATTACCAGAAAAGTAATCCATGATACTAAAACTTTTTGAGAGCAGTTTTTCTATTAGACACATAATTCGCCTTTCGAATGTGTTCCTTTTAGCCGGAATAATAACGCATTGTAAAGGCTCTCAGTACTATATATAACATTACCCCTGTGCGTGTGGCTGCTATTGATGGACCAGATTTAATCTTAGTCGCCCTCTTAACGATATCTTCCACATCATCACGGATGGATAATAACAATTCATCAGTACTACGTGAAGATGTATAAACACCTTTCATCTTACTGATTAAACCACTAATATCAGATTTATTTTTCATCGCATTTCTATTTTGGTTTAAGTAAGTTAACAAATGAGTCATGATTTTATTAATCACCTCATCAATTTCTAACTTACCTTTATCACCTTTACCATACGAATCACTAATCCAACTTAGTGTACTTCTGAACATAGAAACAGGCATAGTCTTATTAGAACTTTCAATAATAGAAATCAAATCCAGTTTAATAAAACTCGGTTTATCAGGTATTACACCAGCTAAGTAATTACGATAAGTTTCTAAAGCGTTTGCCTTATCCTTAAGAACAGCTTCACCATCCATCTCGATAAATGTAGAAGAAGTACTGTTCACCCTCATCCCAGACTCTTGGACTTGTTTTTGCAAACCGTAAATGTTTTTAAGTAACGCCTTATTCCTACCTTGTGTATCTGTTAATAGATAACCTACTGATTCACCAGTATTGCGAATGTCGTGTTCCATTCGTTGAATCGTTAATCGGTGAATAGAGTGTTTCATGTCAATAATATCGTCACTTCTATCTTGTACTACTTTTATCCAAGTACCCTTTTGTTTAATGGCGTATTTATTACTCATTGCCGCCAATGTTGCTTCAGCTACTTCTTTAGAGCAAGGATAAGGCCAGTGTCTTTGTAGACGAGAAGTGATAAAACGAAATTGTAAGACATTATAGATAGCTGACATTATCTCATTTTTACGCTTTTCATTGATTTTAGAAGACTTGTAGAACATATGGCTTAACCAGACACAACTTAAATTAAATGCATCACCAGCTACTACGTAGTAAACCGGATTAATAATATCGTTGAGTCTAGGTAAGAGTTCTTCTTCGTTAATGTTGAGAATTTCATCAAACCAAATACTTCGGTCTGAATTAGTAAATTTAACCACATAAACACCTGTTAAATTACCGCCAAAGAAAGAAGCATGTTCCACATTCTTGGAAATAAAACTATTCATGTAACGAATAATCTTATCACCTAATTTGTTATCGAAGGACAATTCCCCGCACAAATCATTAAATACATCTTTTACATGTTTATCCATTTTCTGTCCTTTATGTTAAATGTATTAAATAGTAAATAAAATAGTCATTCATAACTTTTTAAAATATTTTAAACTTATACTATTCACATGAAAGAGTCGAATCTTTCCACCTTATTTATTAACTTTTTATAAAGGAAAACCAAAATGATTAAACTGATTTTTGCAATTGTAATTGCCCTCTTTATTTTCTCACTTCTCGTGTGTGTTGGTATTTATAAAGTATCAACCAATTACGAGAAATACAAAAAGTTCTTTGAACAAAACAAAAAGTAATTTAGCTATCTGATTACCCTATGGAAAAACCATAGGGTAATCTTAATCTTATTTTTTAAAAAGGAAATCAAAATGAAACAAAATCTCAAAGTAACTCCAGTACATGAAAAACTCTTTAATGAAATCGTTGACAATGTTGTTGTAGAAATCATTAAAGAATCTGGTGCTGACAAAACATACGAAGAAAATATTCGTATCTTGGCAGAAACCAATAAAGATGTAACTAAAATCAATGTAGCTACCATCTTTAATTCTGTCAATGTAGCTATCGCCAATCCTAAAGACACAGAACATAAGGATAAATATAAAGAGCTTTATGCCCTCTATCAACCAAATGTGTTTATCGATGCTATTTTGAGAAAAGTATTCAAAGCAGTAAACGATAATGGTTATACTACTCTGCTTTCTGAAGACCGAAACAGTTACTATCTGGCTGATATGAAAACACTCCGTCCAGTAGCACTCTTCCGTGAGCAGAAGACATACGACCGTCCAGAACGTTATAAATCTGCTCATCCATTGGCTTATGCTATTTTCTTAACCAATGACAAAAATGAATGGGAACCTATCAAATACGATTTAGTAGATTATCTATTTAAGAAAGGTGATTATGATTTCTATCCAACGCGTAAAGCAGAAGATATCGAATTGGTTGAATTTAATGGTATGGTGTCTTTGTATACTGACATCAATTATGCTTTTGGTATCATTAAGTATTTCCAGAAACTAATGGAAAAAGCTAATGCTTCTGGTGAAATGATTCAACCTGATTGGGCTATTGTACCAGTAGACATCGATACACTGAAGTCTAATTACTGGTATAATGACGAAATTAAATTATTCTCTATTAGTGTAGATGATTTGGTATATCCAACTGGTGATAACTACATCACTGAAGGTATGGAAAATCTGGAAGGTAATGATATAGAAGCTATTTCTGTTGTAGCAGGTAATGTAACAGCTAAAGCAATTAAGAAATTATCTCTCAAATCTACTACCAAACATGGTACCCATACAGATTATACAGTAGTAGTGGTTGAAGTAACCGATACAGATGGTAATGACATCATTAAGATGAATCCAAATGATTTCACTGATGTATTTGGTAAAGTAACCACACATGTCTACGAAACATTGCCTAAAGAAAAAGGATTGGTTAATGCTGAAATTCTTAACCCAGTAGGTGGCGGTAATGTGTTCTATATTATCCAACCATATGTTAAAGAAATTGTCCCACATATCGGAATGACGCACGATATTGTATCTGGTATTCTCGAACCAATTCATCGCGAGGGTTTTACTAAAAATCTGGTAGAACAAAACAGTGATAAAATTATTGATTTGATTCGTATGTTACCACTCTTGAAACCAGGTACTAAGTTAACTGACATCAAAGAAAACTTACTGTATCGCTTCCATGAATCGTATCATGAAGAATATATGGGTTTTGGTGGCAGTATTTTAACTGACCTCTATTTGGAAAGTGTACCAGTAGTAGAATTCGACGATGGTAAATCTAATGATTTAGATAGTGGTGATACCCTCTTCTGTGTTTATACTATCAACCCAATTACAGCAGTAAAATATGGTATTGATATTACTAATGCAGTACGTGATGCTAAAGGTGATCAAAGTTTTGATTCACTCTATGTAATTGCATTCGAAACACGTGAAGAAGCACAAGTGTATATTGATTCTACTAAAAACCCATTGCACTACTGTATTGTAGAAAATACAGTTAGTATTACAGTTAGTGGTAACAATGTAGTTGAAGTTAATGGTAAACTCTACATGGAATATAACCATAACTTCTTGGATTATGCCTTCGATGAAAATGGTGAAAAAGCTTTTATTCGACATGTCTTTTAATCCACTAATCGTTATATAAAATATTTTCAAACCTATACTATTTTACTGAAGGGAGTCAATGTCGATTTCCTTCAGTATTTTATTTAAACTTACTTTAAAAAGGAAACCTTAAAATGGCTATTAATGAAACCGTTAAAAAAATTGCAGACGTAGTTGCAGAGAAACACCTGAGTTTCGATGCGGAAACCCGCACGTTGAAGACTACCGGCAACGCAATGGAAAGTGCACTAACAGTAATCAATGAAGAGGAGAAGCTTGGTTTGGATGAAAAACAAATCAAGAATACCTTTCAAGCCCTGAGCCTGTTCACAGCAGGTACTGGTTTGGCTACTGGTGAACAAGGCATTAAAGAAATGAAGAAAGACAAAACTCTGGACGCATTGACTGCTGAGTTCCAAGTAACTAAACAAGTAAAAGTGAAACACACCGTTTCACGTGACTACGAAGTTACACCTATTCCACGTAACGGTGAAAAAGTAGAACCTGTTACTAAACATGGCCGCTTGGACACCAAACTGGAAGTAAGTAGTGTTAAAGCACGCTCTTCTGCAAACTTGGCAGCAGTACGTGACCACCTCTATGCCCAAGGCGAAGAGAAACTGGGTAAGTAACAATCAACAGTATTCTAGGTAGGACGCAAACCCTACCTAGAATATTTTTTAATTAAAATGTTTGCATCTTATATAAAGGAAATTTTAAAATGGCTAAACTCACTAAACAAACTGTAGCTGCTGTATCTAAAGGTAAAAAAGAAGTAGTAGCTAAACCAAAGACTACCCGTAAACCTACCGCTACTACTACTACTAAAGTAGTTACTAAACCTACTGCTACGAAAGCACCAGTTAAACCTAAAGCTACACCTAAAGCATCTACTAAAGCTGTTGCTAAAACACCGGTAAAAACACCACGTAAATCTACTGTCAAACAAGCTGGTAAAGCTCCTGTAAATCCAGTAGAAACTCCAAAGATTCCGGCTAAAGCAGTATTGGTTAAAGCAACATTGCCACCACGCACTAAGAAAGTGGAAAACAAACCTCGTAAACCTCGTAAACCACGCTCATTCAGAACGGATACTTCTAAGTTCCGTAAATACAACAATGAGCTTCGCATTAATTTGCGTAACTTGATTTACGATAAAGGTTTCACCATTGCTAAAGTTGCACGTGAAATGGGTATCCTTCCCCATTATTTGTTCAATGTATTAAAATTGAACAAAACCTCCGAAGGTGGTAATGATGCCGTTGTTGTACTTGACATTGCATACGCTGTTTGTAGTGTAATTGGTGCCAACATCAGTTCTGTTTTGCCAGAAGCTGAAATTGTGAACCCAATTTACAAATCAAAAACCGATGTCAATGACAAAGTGAACGAGTTGCAAGAAGAGAATGTTAAATTGAACTTCCTTTTGACTCAAACCAAAAACCAGTTTGATACTCAATCTGTTAAATTGACTAAGGCTGAAGCCAAAGTAGTTAAGTTAGAAAAGATTAAAGACAAACTTGCTTCTCTTCTTAAAGCTATTGAAGAGTTGGAAGAATCTAAGTCTTAATTAAAAGAGAGGATTACTCCTCTCTTTTTTATAAAAGGAAACCACATGAATAAGCAACAAGAACTGATGTCTCTATTTAAAGAGTACACCAGTAAAACAAAACGCGAAACTTATCGTGATATTTGTATTGAGAATAATGTCATCACAGACATTATTAAAGTGATGAATACATCATTTTACGTATTATACCATAACCGACTAGACGAATTGTCTAGTAAGTTTAGTAAGTTTGTAGAAAACTACGGTGATAAAGAATATCTACCTTCTTTGTTATTGGATACAGACTTTACCGAATCAATTGGTAGTGATGAAATAAAAGTAGCTACCAAAGACTGGGTAGTTTCTACTTTGTTCATTATCCGTATCTTCTTAAAAGAAGAATCCAATTCTTCTTCTTGGCAGGATTCTAAGATTTTGGATATTTTCCAAGGTCTTCTAAATGAAACTCTAGACCGAGAGGTTAATAACCTCAATGCACGTAAGAAACCACTGAGTGATGATGAAGAAAATCTTTTGATTCTCATTTCATCCATCAGTGTTTACTGTGTAGCCGAAGGTTTAGATTCACCGTTAGGTCAACGTGAGGTTAATATTGCGTTTAAAGAAGCCATTAATAGTTGTTTTAGTAACTGTTATCCTACTAAAGAATCAATTGAGTTTATTACAACCAAATGTGGTAAACGTTTAGGTAACAAAATGAAACGACTGCTTAATAAGGTAACTATCTCCTCTATTTCAGAATACATCCTGTAAGGTGACTGTAATGGGTAAAATGGAGAAATTTGTTTTCGTATCAGACCGTGAAAATCAAGATGTACAGGAAGTCGTCAGAATAGACAGATGTCTTATCGATGTCGAGAATGTATTGGTTAATGCATTCAGTGCTTTTTCTAAAAGAGGAAAAGACATTAGTACAATCGATTACGAAGAAAAAGGTAAGTTAAACATTAGCGAATACTATTATCCAATGGGTATGATATCAATAGCTTATTCGCGTACATTGTTCACTTTTGAAAAAGAAACCATTGATGCTTTATTAAATAAAATATCAGGTGGTGAAACCATTAATTGGAAAACTGAACACATCAATGTAACATATGCTAGATGGATGTATTCTGTTGATACCAATTTATATCACATCTGTAAAGACCTCGATACTAAGGAAGTGAAAATCCTAGATTTCTGTAGACGTGTCACCATTGTTAAAGATGAAGAACGGAATATGAAATATGGATTTGTGTTTCTTACCCTGCCATTGGGCTATGATAAAACACTGGCAGCAGTTGCATCTAATACAGTGTATTACATGCTACCGCAAGAAGCAACTGACTTAGTGTGTGAGGAAAATGAAGCACACAACAAAGTTATGGATAATTATCTTAACGTACCTGAAGTTTCAGATGAAGAGAATATAGATAATCCAGGATATAACCTGTATAATCAAATGTTCATTGATTTTGAAATAGTAAAATGGCAAGCCTACGTTAAAGATAATCTCTATAATGGAGAAAGTAAAAAACATGTTAATTGATAGAACTATAGTAGAGAGGTTATCCCTCTCTACTATAGCTATCTTTTATTTTTTTATCTTTGTTCTACTTTATACGTTAAGTATACAGTTAGGTGGTTGGTAGACTCCATAAGTTCATAAAGAGCTGGCGCACCAATCTTCACTTGGTCTACGCCAAGATTACCATGGATGAATAGAATCAGAATAACGTGTTTATTACCACGTACAATTAAATCTTTAATCAATTCTACATCTTCATCTTTTACCAAATGGTGTTCCATGGTGAAAATAACAGGATGTGGTACACCTTTAGCTAAACCTGCTACTTCGTGGATAATGTTGTAAATACCTACACCCATTGGATTGACACTCTCAACAGACAAATGTGTGTCATGTACAGCAGCAGGTGTATCAGCAATACCAGTAACAACATCATTACGACCTAGTTTATAATTGAAATCAGCAGAACCACCATCTAAATCACGACCTAATGATTCTACCATTTCCTCTTTACCGTCTTTTGCATACATGTCATTTAGCTTCTTAGCCACAGATGTTGCAAAATCACCGTAGATAGGTACATCGTAATTATTTTGTTCAATATCGGAGTTAATGCTTTCTAAACTCAAATCACCGATATATTTCATTTTACCAAATACATGGATAGACATTTCTAATTCCTTTTAAATATTATTAGGGACTAACATTTGCATGAAGTCGTATTTCATTTCCTCATTACCCAACCATTGGATACGAGAAGCATATTTTAATTCTTCCAAATACAATTCATTAGCGTCAGCATAACTGTCAATAAACTGCAAAAACTCACCCAGTTCAGCACCACCATCTAATTTAGCTTGACCAATTCTAATTTTTAACTTACGGTAAATATAAGCTTTGGTGGCTAATAATACTAATTTTTTAATATAGTCAGCAGCGGTAATAGGGATGTTATTTAATTGAGGATCATTTTCAATAATCAACTCAATATAACAGTTTGTAGTAATATAGCTAGTACGTCTGATTCTAAATGAATTACCCGAAATCATGTCTACTTTAACTTCGTAGTTCAGAGGTATACCAGCAGTATTGTTCGCCATCTTTTGAGCACCAGTTAAGATAGCGCCACCACTAGAAGTAGGCATACTTAAACCACCTGTACCAAGACCACCAGTTTCTGCATATAAGTCTAATAGATTAACACCCAATACAGTAATAATCTTTCTATTATTGGTTACTTCATCAGGTACAGTAACAATCCAGTCAGTAGGTGTTACCATCTCTACCTTACAATCACGCATAGGTACATTAAGTTTAGTAGCATATTCAATATTCAAATCAGGCATAACACGCTTATTGATTACTTCTTGGATAATCATTGCATCTGCACTCACAGGTGCAAATCGATTCTTACGAAAAGGAATAACAAATGCCTCTTCAATAATCTCATCAGGTATTTCGTTATAGATATTGTTAATTGAAAGTGATAACATACTCATCACAAACTCCTTATAAAACTGTGTAATATTCATACGTTACTCTATTTTTATTCTCGTATATATTATTAACTTGAAGACGGTTTTTTCGTAGAAATATTTACGGAAAAAGAAAATTATGAAGAGTAATTATTTATAAAAAGGAAATCAAATGTCCGAAAATTTAGTACAGCAACAAATTATTAAATGGCCAAATCCACTAGAAGAAGTCAAACGCATTATGTATTATGCTACTGTGTTACTAGACTACCCAGAAGGATTTGAGGAAGATTTGGTAAAAGCTGGTCTTAATACCGAACCTAAACAAACAAGAAGGAGTGAAGTTATTGCCGCTATTGCTTCTAATATCAAAGACCACCAATATAAATTAACCTCTGTTAACTGGTTTACTAATCTTGGTATTAACCACATCTACCATGAAGAATTATTGAAACTAGATATCCATCTTAGTCGATGGAATTATCTTAAAGTTTTACAAATGATTATTGGTTATTGGTTAACTAAGTATCGACAAATGTGGGTATTTAATAACTTAGGAACATATGCAATTTATGCTAATAAGTTAATGAATGAAATTAAGAAATGTAAAGACGATGATGAAATCAATCGTGAAGTTACACTAGGTGGTTTAGAGGAATTAGCTCTTACTAATACTTTAGAAGAAGTATTTCCGGAAACCATTAAAGCACTTAATGATGCTTACGAGATGTCTGATTCATCTACTTATTTCTTAGATGAAAGAAACATCGATAAAAACGGATTGGTTATTCCTATCACGTTTGTAATTGACCCAATCTATCTTAGCATTATATTTGCACACTAAGCGAGGGAATAAATGAGTTTTGAAAAAGAATTACTGGAAGAGAATGGTCATTATATTGACATTGCTCCTACAGTTACAGTACACAATATTTCCCATATCCTAGATGCATTGGATATTACACTGATTAACCATGGTAATGAATCTCAGGAAATTGAAACGTATGGTGGGTATGGTTTCTATAATCCTATTACAGGTGAGAAACTAATCGAAGAAGGTCTGCCCTATTATTTGGAAACAGATAATGAAGTGGTTGTCTTTGAACAAACTGACGAAGTGATGAATCGATTCTATCGCAATAATGTATATAACCTTATTGACGGTAGAATTAAAGATAAATTAATTCATCGTAAAAAAGACAATAGAAATATTACAATTGCTACGAGTTATCGCTATTATAGTATTTCTATTATCAATAAGATTTGCCAATACGTGACAACGACTCACTTACCAGAACAATATGGTGGAATAGATAAGTATCGTTTAATTACAGATATTATCCGTGAATACTTCCAACCAGTAATGGCTGAGTTCTCTAAGGTAAAAGAAATCATCCCTAGCTTAAATATCCCATGTGGTTTAAACACACACCCAGTGTTTAAAATGTTAATGTCAGTTATCGATGATATTAACGATTTCATTTCTGTTCTTAAAGATAAGACTCCACGTATATTGTGTCAGTGTATGCATTATCGCGGATATCTTCTGGTAATCAATTACGGTGACTTCCGTATTGTGGAATGGGAACTCATGAAGATGTTAAGCGTAGACAGAGCGACTAGCGTCGGTCAAGATGAATCGTTTAATGCTTCTAATACCAGCATGGTTTCAGCCATGCCACAATTGCTTACTTTAAATATTTTGGATAGTTATTTAGAGATGACAAAGAAAGAATGCTTAGTTAAATACGAAAGCTTACTTTTAACACTAGTGTAACTATTTAAAACGGACATGAAAATGAAAACTGATATTCCCTATCTGGATTCATTTGAAAAGAATACGGTAGTAAGTGTAGTAGACGTCTCTGTAATGGACTTATACTTACACTTACACCGCGTTCTTTCTAACAGAGAACTAAAGCAAGGTTCTTTTTTTTTAAGAGAATTAGGTTACGATTCTTTAGATAGTTTGATTAGAGAATTTGTACCTAGATTATTCGATGAAGTTTTTTTAGATAAAGATAGTAATGCTTATACTGACTTTGCAGATGTATTAGTCAATATGGGTCTCTCACTATCTGAAATTGATACGGCTGTAGATATTTTAATTGGCGTAACTACACCTATTTTTAACCAAGTAATTTTTGACGATAAGACAAAGTTCTTTGCTTCTATTTCGTCAAATGAGAAAGATTTAATCCCGACTATGCGAATCAGTTACTTGAATACTACTTAACCAACTTAACTTTTTTATTAATTCTAAGAGGTAAACCAATATGTCATTAGGAAGTTTTAAAATCAATAAAGTAGAAATCCCAGATAGTCTAGATACTGTATGTAATATTATTGAAAATATTGTACAAGAATCTATTAACAAACTGGCTGTTATTGATTTCATCATACGCCAAGCAGTTTCTAAATTACATGAAGATTTAGACATTAAACAAATTGCTTCAGAAATTGCTGAAGTTATTTTGTTTACAGAAGCATTTTCAGTGAGTTTACCTCTTTACCAAAATACTCCAATTGTATCATCAGCTTACTTACGAATAAAATCTTGTTTAATAGACATTGTTAGTTATTTATTAGAATATTTAGAAAAGAGTCATTATCGAAGTAGTTATCTAGAAGATAATAAAGTAGTATCGGTATTTGACTTAACTATATTAGAGATAATCCATGAGTAACCGAACTTACGATATAAACCATTTTAGAAGTAATAATATCGGTAATTTAATTAATAATGAAATTGAAAAAAGGAACCAAAAACTCGAAAGTGAAATAGTAGATACATTTATTAATTTACCTGATGAGTTTATCTTAACTGATGGGAATGCTATTTTAAAATGCTTTAGAATGTTAAATCAGCAAATTAGATTTAATGTTCAAGAGTTTTTTGATTACATGATGTATTTTAATACTCTACTAAATAGCTTCCCTTTTTATTATTTCTACAATAAAGAAAATATCTATAAGCTAATACAAGAAACGCCTTATGAAAAGATGTTTGAGTTTAGTAAAAACAGTGGTGAAGTACAAATACTGAAAGAAATCAGTATCAATATTTTTATTACCATTATTAACACCATTATTAATGAAAAGCTCTATATTGAAATTAATGGCCAATTAATAATGTGTTATCGCATTCGTAATTGGGATCAGTTTTCAATTACTCTAATTAAATATAACCCATGGGTATAAAATCATGACAAATCCAACAAATACTATTCGACAATTAGAAGTAGGTAAAGTCTATTCATTTGACACCTATTCACCAGAAGTATTAGGCACTCGCTTAATTAACGTAGAGTGCCTAGCAGTAATGAACGCACAAACTGCCATCTCTTCAGGTTTAGACATTAAGTCATTCCATGAGAGAATGAAACCACACCTACCAGCAGGTTACAATAATAATCCATTTGACATGACTTATGTTAAACTGGTTAGTGTAGATGGTAAAGAAACAATCTATGCAATGGACTGGATTAATCGTTCTACTATCCAAGAAACATCTCCTAATAAGATTACCGTTACAATTAATGGTGTTTCTAATAATGACGTTGAGATTATTCGTAAAGCATTAACCATGCAAGGATATACTGATATTTCAATCGTATTATCAGAACGATAATTTACACTATATATGAATAAAGTGATTTTTAAGACTAATTGCTTCGTTCGTATTTTCCTAGTTTGTTCCAAAATTGCAACTTATTCGTTTGCCTTTGATAGTTGAAAAATACAATAAGGCTGAATATCTATTGTAAGGGTAATCCCTCGGTACACTTCTAAACAAAGTTCTACGATAGATAGTAATTCTATAACCTAGTCATCATCCGGTCATTCTTCGTTCACTCCTCCGCCGGCTCAGACTACACATGGAAGCGAATACAAGTACCGAAAATATTCCATAGGTGGATAATGACCTAACGACCACCTTAATCAGTGAATTAATAGGGACGGTATTTACTGAATCGTTTTGGTTTCCTTTTAAAAAGAAGTTGAGAAAAAGCTATAGTACCTCTAGAGTAGGATATCCTACTCTAGAGGGAATTAGTTTATTATGTTTTTATGAGGTCGATGGATACTCGATTAATGTTAATCTTTAAATTGAAAAAAGGATATTATAATGTCTGAAAAGAAATACCCTAAGCTCCCTATTGAGCTAGAACCTACTGAGAAACCTTTGGAATCTGATTCTACTCTGATTGCTGGTTTGAAAGTCGTTTACAACGATGAGACTTTGCCTAAAGACGAACACAATGACCAACTGGTAAAAAATCGTAAAGCCATGTATCGTGGTGAATTGCCTCCTGCTAAAGAAGAAAAAGCTGATGGTAAAGCTGGTAAAGAAGAAACTGGTAGCGATGCAGCTGCTACCCGTGCTAACTTCGTACCTCCAGTAAGTGCCGAAGCTGGTCGTGCAGGTGCAGGTGATGCGGTAACTGGTGAGGAATCTCGTCGTGGTGGTAAACCAGCTCGTAATACTGAAGAAGGTAGTCCACAATAATCTAAACTAACTTACTATACACTGACCTTATGGTTGGTGTATAGTAAATATTATTAGTATTCTATCTTTTTTGATAGTGATTAATAAATAATAGGAGTTCTAGCTATGTCTTATCTAGATAGAATAAATATAGATTTTGATAGAGATTTATTCATTCTTCCAGTAGATGAATACAAACGAGATATTGACCCAATTGGTCAGTATATCGAGCAACAAGCTCAATTCTTACACATCATGGAAGATATCTCTGTAGAAGAAGCAGAAGCATTTGTTAAGAAAACCATTGGTAAAGAAGGTAAATATCCCATTATAAACCCAATGGTAACTTATGTACGTAAAGATGAATATGGTGACCGAGTTAAAGACAGAACCAGTTTGTTAGGTTATATTAATTCTACTTTGAAAGAGAATGAGGTATTAACAGCGACATTTACAACATTCGTTAGTCAAGATAAAAAACTATCTTATATTTCAGAATACGTAGACCACCAAATCCCTAAGCGTAAAAAATTAAAGAAACTCCAATTTCAAAAGAAACAAGAAGGTGATAAAGTAGGTGAAGCATTTGCTAACAATGGACAGAACAATATTAAGCGTTCTATTAACTCTATTTCAGGAGCTTCTTCTATTGTCTCTACGCCTATCTACATGGCCTCTATGCACCCTATCCTTACTTCTACGTGCCGTATGACTTCAGGCTATGCTAACGCTAATAACGAGAAGCTATTAGGTGGTAATCGTCATTACCATAACCCAGATGTCACCATTAATAATCTTTGTGTATTAACTTATCGAATTAATGAAGATAAAATCGAGAAGTTTATCGATAATAATAACCTTTATGTCCCAACAGCTGAAGAGTTATTTGAAGATATATTAAACTCTACACGTCTATATTGGAGATGGTCTGAAAAAGAACAAATTATTCTAGAATTCTTAAAGAAATGTAATCGAGAGCAAAGAGCTTCTATTGCATTTACTTACGACATGTATTTAATGCGTAAGTATAATCCAGAATTCATGAAAAAGTTTATCATTCGTTTAGCAACTAATAAGGTACCTGATTCCGACATGACTATTGCAGATGCTAAAACCATTTTTAGTAAAGCAAAAGAATCTATTCGTAATATTGGTATCCAGATTAATGCTGATTTAGTAAAAGGTTTAAAAGAAGACCAATACGTAGATACAGATACTATTTTAAAAATCAGTAGTTGTATTGTTAACATCTATCAAACCTTTGAGTTATACAGTGATTATATTACGACATTCTTAAGAAGTAATCATATCCCACCATCTCTAGCTATGTTCCCAAATAGCTTAAGGAAAGTGGTACTAATGTCAGATACAGACTCTTCCATGTTTACCACACAAGGTTGGACAAACTGGATTGTAGAAGAAACTAAAGATGAAACCTTGCGTTTCCCTGTATTTGCTAATATTGTTGGTTTAGTAGATGCTACTTTAAAACATCACTTAGCAATTATGTCTTTTAACTTAGGTGTTTCTAAGAAGAAATGGTCTTTAATCTCCATGAAGAATGAGTTTAGTTTTGATACATTCGCTTCCATGGGTAAAACCAAACACTATATTGCTTCGATTAACTATCAAGAAGGCAACGTATATAATAAGATTTCTATTGAGAAGAAAGGTGTTCACTTAAAGAACTCTAACTCACCTCAAGAAATCATTAATCATGCTGAAGATATCATGCTTCGTCTTTATAGTATTAAAGAGAGAGCTGATAGAAAACTAGACAATTATTCTGTTAAGTTAACCAGCATTCTTAAAGAAATCGCTGATGAAGAAAGAAAGATTTTCAGAATCGTAGACCAAGGTGATGTAGAGTATTATCGTTCTAAACAGATTAAAGATGAAGAAGCGTATAAGAATGATGGTGAGAATTCACCTTATGCTCACTATACCTTCTGGAATGAAACATTTGGTCATTATTACGGTTTTACAGCACCTCCACCTTATAGTGCATTTGATGTAAAACTAAGTATTAATAATAAGACTAAAATGAAAGAGTTCTTAGATTCGTTTGAAAATCAAGAATTAGCAGATAAGATTAGAAAGAATATGGAAAGACGTGGTAAAGATGTATTAGGTACAATCAATATCCCGTATGAAGTATTCGTAGGTAAGTCTATTCCAAAAGAAATTATTCCTTATGTAGCTAAGCGTGAATTGGTAGCTAATATTTGTAGCCCTTATTACATTGCATTAGAAGCAGTCGGTATGTTCTTCTTGGATAAGAATGTAACTAAACTAATCTCTGATTATTACTAATAGGAAACTTAAAGATGAATAGTATATTCTGGGGTGTATATCTAGCAGATATCGTAGGTACGATAAAAGTCACTGCTTTTGTATTGACGTGCTTAATGTCGTTGGTTCTTTGGATATTAATAGGCATGAAATCGGATAACATTGATGTACCGAGATGGCAATTTGTAACAGCCAGTGTCGTATTGGTAGTTTCTGTTATTATTAATATCGTTGTACCTAGTAAACAAGCCATCTATATCATGTTAGGTGTTAAAGCTACTGATATTATCTTAGACCAACCTGTTGCTAAAAAGACTATCGAACTCTTAGAATTAAAGATTGATAAAGAGTTAGATGAAATTAAAAAGGAAACCAAAGATGAATGATATTGCGAGTAATCTTGGTGATTTAGTCATTGTTGTTTATTCGGTTTTTCTGCTTTTATGTATATTGCTTGCATGTTTTTTATTAGTGACTTTATTTTTTATATTTATAAAAAAGGTACTTGTCGAGGTTAAAAAATGAGTGACTTGACTTTATGGATTTACATCGTTTATGTAGTAAACAGAATACGTGAAGTATTTTGTGGTGTAACTGTATTTATTGCTATAGCATTTGCTGTTAAAGTATTATACTTCATTTATATCGATAAGAATGGCTATATTAAGGAAGATGAATATCTTAGTAAAGAAGAAGTTAATGAGTTTTGGAAAAACCTCAATAAGAAAGTATGGGGCGTATTAGGTGCATTTGTCCTATTTACGATTTTCCTAAATATCGTTATTCCTAATAAAGCAACTATGTACGCTATGGTAGCTTCAGAAGCAGTATCTCGTTCTGTTGATTCTGACATTGTGAAAAAAGCAATTAATAGAATCGATAAAGAGTATAACTTAGAAAACAGTAAGTAAAATATATCTCTACTCTACCTATTAAGGTAGAGTAGAGTATACTTATCTATATTTATTTTTTATAGTTTAAACAACCATTCAATCTCTTCAACATACAAATCATGTAAATCAGATATTCTACTGTCTTTAAATACACGACCGCCATTTAAAGAAATCAGTTCTTGTCTTAATCTAGTTAGATATCCACTATTAACATTCTTATCTTGCATAGCAGGTGTTAATAGACAATGTTTTAAGAATCTGGAGATAGCCAATACATATATCCATTTATTTTGTCTGGTTAACAATATCTTAGGAGTATCCATAAACTCTAATGCTCTTATATCTCCTACACCATGGATATTAGCAGCTATCTTTTCAATAGGGTAATTACCCTTTCTAGCCATATTCCAGATATCCTCAATATCTTTATCCAACTCTTTACTATTATTGTTTATGTAAAAAGAAGTACCAGCATAATCAATAGTTTTAGCCATAGAGTCATCGGTTAATAGGATATTCTTATTGATAATTACTTGGTTAATGTGGCTAGGTAACATATTAGGTAAAACACACATTCCTAAGAAATATCCTGTATTAGGTAATTTATGGTCAGGATTGACTAACTTTATTTCTCTATGGTGTCTTAACCAAGCAGCATACTGTAAATGTAATAAATTGATGTCAATTTGAATAATAGCAAAGCCAGGTCTATCTACATAGTTCTTACTGGACATTAGGTTATAACTAATATGGTTTTGGTCATGTCGTAAAACAGTAACAGGTACTAAGTCTTGCCAGTTTTCTTTTACATATTCCCAATCCCAGTAGTTATCGACTTGTGTAATGATTTCAGTAGTGGTAGGGCCGTAGAAGTTACCATAGTGTAATTTACCAATACTTCGGTCTGAAGATAAACCTAAAGCATTTGCATGATACCATGCTTTATCGTTATTATAAACATATGCTGATACAAATTTATCAGGTATGTTTTTAGGCATGGCAAATGATTCAATAATACGATGGAGAATATGATAACCACCTACGTAATAATAATTATTACGATACCAGTTAATGGCTTTAGCTAGTCGGTTATCAATAACCCGATTAGCGAATTTTAGGTGCCACACATTCTCTTTACGAAATCGTGTAGGAAATCCGACTAGATTAAACATATTTATAGTCTTTCTTATTTAAATAGGTATTAGAATAAAAGTATCATCATAAGATTTTATTATTTATTATTTCGAGATAAAACTTGAATATACCTATATATGAATATGTACGAATTAGATACTCAGGAGAGTATCGACCCTAGGAGATATAATATCTAATTTATTAGAAACAAGAGAAAACATTGTTTTCTACTGTATTTAAAAAAATTATGGTAATATATCATTAAAGTGTAGTAGGTAGTATTGGTGTCAATATTACATATTACGAACAAGGCTAATATAGCCGTGTTTAATTAAGCTTAATTTAACATTCTTACGAAAAGGAAACTAAAATGGCAATTAATGATAAACGCCAAGCACAACCCTCTGTTAACTCTATGGAGGATATCGGCAAACTCGCAGGCGGTGCTACCGCTAACAACCAAGCAACACAATCACAACCATCTACTAAACGTACTGGTGGTTTCACCTTTGCTGACCAAGGTGGTTTGTTTGGTTCTACCTTTACCGTTGTAAATGACGGTTTGATGAAGATGGTTGAACAAATGAAAACCATCATCAAAGAGAACACCCAATCTAACCGATTGGAGCTGGGCTTCTATCCACTTGACCGTAACAACCATGACCTCGGTATGGACATCTTGTTGGTTACTACTCGTGACCAAGAACTGAAAGGCCCATACGGCGTATACGCTTTGGTAATTTGTACATCAGACACCACTCTGACTACAGAAACTACCCAAGCTGGCCCAGGTCAACGTAGTTACACAATTAACACCTACCCATCTCAAATCTTCGAAGCAGATAACATTGTGCAGTTCCTGCTGCAAGCTGCTCGCGATTGCTTGGGTAGCAACGATGTGGTATTTGCCGGTGGTTGCCCAATCTTTACTGACTTCGTTAACTTTGAAGACAAGAAAGAAATCCAACCAGCTCTCTTGAATGCAATTAATGCTTGTACTTTGAAAGCCTTCGCAGCATTCAACGAAGCACAAGGTAAACTGGAAGACATCAACCTGTTGGAATACGACAACAAGAAAGAGACCTTAGAGGTTGACCGTAAACTGGTTAGCGGTGTGGTTAAAGACTTCCACGGTAATCCTATCCGTGCTGACTGGCAACACGTTGTGAACGCACGTCAAGTACAACAAAACAACGTTGGCTTTGTAGGTGGTTCTGTAGCTAAAGAAGTATTCAGCATCTCTGGTTATACTGATGTGGTAATGGTAAACCCAGCTAACACTACTCACGTTGACTCTCCATGGGCACGTAAGAAACTGGCTCAATCTAGCGATGAGCAAATCTTCTTGCCAGTAAACGTCTTTACCAGCTTGATGCCAGCACGTCAACAATCTTTGGGTAACATCATCTACGCATTGGGTGTAGGTATTGGTGCTACATTCGCAGACTACTGGTACATTTACCAAGCATTGAACCCAATGAACCGTGCTCCTGATTGGCAACATACAATCGCCGGTTTGGGTTACGAAGCATCTGAAATGTTCCGTCTGCCTGAGTTTGCTCCATTCCCAACTCCAGCAACTGACCCTAATGTATCCGAAAATGACTACTTGGATATCATTGGCCGTTACTTCTTGGATTCTACATCTTTTGCAATCGATGTAGGTTTGGGTACTCCTACTGAATGGATGTTGGCTGACTTTGTAAACGCAGCATTTGAAGAAGACCATGTTGCAATCCAACCTGATTCTGAAAATGCTAAAATCTTGGCAGTAACTGACCACTTGTTCGGTGGCCGCTTTAAAGAAGTTTACTCTTCTTTGGGTGGTACTGGTCGTGTAGTATTTACTCTGCCAAATCGTCGTTTCTTGGTAGGTCAATACCACAATGCCCAAGCAAATGAAACTCGTTCTCTGCAAGACGTTGACCGTCTGTTCTTGGACAATAACGTTAACGGCATTAAAGAAAATCTCGAGTTTACTCGTGCATTGGTTGGTGCTCAATCTGACCCACGTTTGGAAGTACAACAAGGTATCGGTATCCAACAAGAAATCGTTGGTACTCTGTTGCCACATTCTCGCATCGTAGGTTACGGTGCACGTTTGGAGATTGAAAACATCTACGCACGTGCTGTACACCAATGTATGTTGGAAGTAGGCCCACGCCTGATTAACCGTAACGTAACAAACACCTTCGGCCAAAATATGTTTGCAAACTACATTGGTTCTGCAATGATTGACAGCCTGGGTCGTTCTATCCTGTCTAACCAAACTGCAAGCAACAGCCAACGCAGTTCTTTGTTTGGTGCACGTTGGGGTAACGGCGTAAATAACAGTGGTAACACTTACTAATTACCTTCTGAAATAGAAGTATATACTACCGAGGGGATAAAACCCTTCGGTAGTATTTTATTTTTATTTTGTATAATTTTTCAAGATTCGATATATTTGAGTAGTTTATACTGCTTTTATATAAGGAAACTAGGAATTTAAAGAGAGGTAATCAATGGGTGTACATTTAAAATATATTAGCTCAGATGAGCTATTTAATAGAACCCATCACAGCAAAATCGTTATCAATGAATTGTCTAATCGTACTATCCGTGATAAAGCGATTGTAAATAGTTTGTTGATGTTGGAAGTAGGCGAAGCATTTGATAATATCCCTAGTTGTCAATGTGGTGCACTTTCAATGAATATCTATAAAGGTGTTCGATGTAGTAAATGTGATTCGGTCGCAGAAGAGGTTGTATCTACCGACTTAGATAATAAGATGTGGGTTCGTTCTCCTATTGGAGTTCCTGCATTAATGAATCCAATGTTGTGGTTTCAGTTACAAACCTATTTGGAACGTTCGACGTATAAGTTTAATTTGTTGCAATGGTTAACCGACCCTACGTATAAACCAAAGGTAACAAAGTTCACCAAATCTATCTCGATGATGTTACAAAGACTAGATGAGTTAGGTTTAAATGTTCGAGATTATCAGCATTTCTACGATAACTTCGATACCTATATTCATTTACTTTTAACAGAAAAGGAATTTAGACGCAGTTCAGATACGACTTCATCATCTGGTGAAGCACTATTAAAACTGTTTAAAGAAAACCGAGATATTGTTTGGCAGCAATATATCCAAATTCCAAATAAAGCCGTTACCATTATTGAAAACTCAAATGGTAAAAAATGGATTGACCCAAGTACACCAAAACTATTGCGAGCAATTCGCTTAATGGTAGGTATTGACAATGAGGATAATGTCCGTGGTGGTATTTCTACTAAAACCAAATTAGCTAGAGCTTCTAAGTTCTTGAGCTATTTTAGTGAATATCAATCTATGGAAATTAACCCTAAGTTCTTGGGTTCTAAACCAGGTGAAATCCGTAAACACGTTATTGCAACACGTTCTAATTTTACAGGTCGTTTTGTAGTAACAGCAATCAATGGTCCGCATCATTATTCAGAAGTGCGTCTACCATGGATTGGGTTTATGGGTATGTTTGCTCCACAGATTCGTGCAAAACTATACCACAAGTATGGTTTGTCTTCATCAAGAGTAAGCGAAATCATGACGAAGTATCAAAAGGTATATCATCCTAAGTTACATGAAATCATGCTAGAACTAATTGATGAATCTACGGATTCTGAAGGCAACAAAGGTATTACCATTGTTATTAACCGTAACCCATCGTTAAAACATGGTTCTATTGTACGATTACGTATTCCTCCAGTAGTAGGTGTTAAGACAGATGTGCGCGATATGTCTGCTTCGACATCTGGTAAAATTGCAGCATGGTATAACGGTGACTTTGACGGTGACCAAGAAACCTTCTTAGCTGTACTGGATAAACGTATGTCAAAAGCATTTGAACCATTTGATGCTAAATATTCAGTAGGTGATTTGATTAATGTATACGAAGCAGACGGTGTGACTTCCATTTCTAAACAAACAGTAATGGCTTTAGCAAACGCACTATTGTTACATGACGAGCAACAACCGACTAAAGAACAAGTCACCTTTATGTCTAGATTTGTAGCATAAAGAAAGGACGATAGTATGGCTAGATTACACTTAGGTGGACGAGATGCCGCACGTGTACATATGTACGGTACCATGAATATGGATACAGTCAATTTTATCCAAAATAGAATTGACAACCTCACTAACCTATATGGTGAAGGCGCATCTTGGTTTCAAGAGAAAGTGCAACAGCGATTTAATGATAGTGCTATTCGTTCTATCAATATTGCTCAAAACAATATGCGCTATAGCGGTGGTGTGTTCGATGATGGTATCCGCCAAATGTTTAGCATTGATGACTTTAGGTCAGCATCACGTAATAACCAACGATATATTCTTGCTAATCCGTATTTCCATAAAGAATACAGCAGCGGACGTATCGAAGGTTGGGGATTTGAAGAAGATAGGTTCCCTAAACTCACGGGTGAAGATAATCCATATTACCAACAGGTTGTGGATGGTATGGTTCAATACGCTGATGAGAATTACGATGGTGAAGAACACGATGAGAAATTTGTGATTTATTCTAATGATGTGTTAGATGAACTTCCTGAACTCTTAATGAATCAGAAAGTCATGGTACGCAATAACTGGAATAGATTCTACAGCATGATTTCCGAAGGTGAAGAAGACCCATCTAGTTTACATGGTGCATACCTATAATATCTGATACAGACTACTACCACTAGCAATAGTGGTAGTAGCCTTTCTATAACTTTTATTTTTTAGGGTGAATCATGAAACCTAGAAGCAATAACCCAAAACTAAAACTCGTACCTACTTTAGATAAAGAAGGATGGTTACAGTATGGTGAAAAGAATAAACTAGATAGATTACTGGCTTATTTTTTTACTTCAGAAGCCTCTCAGTCTACATTATACTATGGTACTATACCCACTTATCAAGCCATTGCAGCTAATAATATAGAAGACATTACTACTCTTAGAGAACAACTAGAGACAAGTGTAACTGAATACTTAAGAAAGTATTTAGAAAGTGTCAATGTAGAAGTATATGTAACTACAGTAGATGGTATAATTAAAGATATCCATGAATTGGAAGCAGAAAATGCAGTGGGTATTAAAATGAATATTCAATACTACGATAACGATAAATACGTAGTGTTTGAAAAGAACGTAATCTATAAAGAAGGTATCTTCAGTTATGTATTGGATAAATTCAATACAGGTTTCTCTATTTCAGAAGATTACCGTGACCCACGTTAATTAGTAAAAGGAAATTAAAATGGCAGAATATAGTTTAGTAGATACAGCTAATGAATTATCAATAGTCCGTCCTGGTGAAGAGTTTAATGAACAAGCGGTTATGATAAATGGTATTAAACCAGTAATTGAATCATTAAACAATGAAGCAAAACTTAAAAACGAATCTCGTTCTGTAATTAATGTATTAGAATATATTGATAACTTCTTACCAATGCATTGTGGTTATGTTACTGATGAAGATAGATTCACTATTGAAGATTGGTTAGATTTTGCAGGTGGCCCGTATAATGAAGTAGATTTAGTAGACAAAGATGGTAATGTTGTTGCTACTGTTCCGTCTATGTACCCTAACAATAGCTATGTATTGTTAAACAATGAAGTAGAAGAGATTGATGAAAGTGTTACTACACTAGGTCGTAAGTTTGAAATCATCAATAATACAGGTGATAACTATCGTACTATTTCACGTAAATCTCGTACAGACTTATACGAGAGTATGTTAGATAGATTTGATGGAAATGTCATTGAAGCACACAAAGCAAAATGGAATGCTTTCTTTGTGAAAATGGGTTTGTTTAAACCAACAAACGAAACCAACGAGAAACAAACTAATAATGAAGATGATAGTATAGCTAATGGTGAATCTAATCCATTTATTTCTTACTAAAAACCATTTCTGAAGATTAGTTTAAAAGGAAGTGTCCAATGTTAAGACCACTTAAAATTAAAGCATTCGGTGATGTCCACAACGGACACTCTTCTACTCCTACTATTAAAATTTCAGAAGAGATACGTGAGTGTTTCCCTTATGGTAAAGATGCAGCAGGTACAGATATCTTAGTATTAGATGGTGACTGGTACGATAAGTTATTACCTAATAACCATCAAGACGCTATTGATACAGAAGTCACTATGTATTACTTATTACGATATTGTAAAGACCACGATATTGTATTCTGTATTGTAGATGGTACACCACTACATGATGCAGGACAAATTCAAAAGTTTTTACATATTAACAAAGAAGCTAAGATTGATGCTGAAGTCATTTTGGTAGATACGATTGATATTATGTATATTTCCAAATACGATGTCAATGTATTATTTGTACCAGATAGACCAAGGACTACACCTCAAGAAACATTCTCTATCGTACAAGAGAAATTAAAACAACACAATATTGAACAAGTAGACTTTGCAATTATGCATGGTTGCTTCCAATATCAACTACCAGAGCTTGCCCCAGACCATAAACACAATGAGGAAGATTATGAAAATATAGTGAAAGGCCCAATTATTATTGGACATATCCACAAACATTCCTCTAAGGGTAAGATTATTGCCCCAGGTAGTTTTTCTAGATTAACACATGGTGAAGAAGAGCCTAAAGGTTATATAGAAATTATCTTACAACCATCAGGTGAATTTAAAGCAAAATTCATTGAGAATAAAACAGCGACTATTTATAAAACCATTAATATCACAGGACTTTCATTACAAGATTCCTTTGATAAAATCAGAAGAAATGTAGAATCACTTCCTCCTTTATCTAGAGTAAGGATAGAATGTGAACAAGGACACCCTATTTCTTTAGATAAAACATTTATGGTTTTAAAAATGGAAAACATCGATATTTATTGGTCGATTAAAATCAATACAGATAAATCAATTATCGCTAATCAAGAAGAAGTATTTAGTATTGAAAATGATTATGTACCATTGGTTATTAATCCTGATAATATCGAAGAGTTAATTCTACTGAAAGCTGAACAAAAAGGATATTCACCACAAGTGATTAAAACCATTCCAAATTACTTAAATGAAATTCTGAAAGAAGATTGAAATGAACTATGTGAATGAAAGAGAAAGAGGACAACTCCCTTTATCTATTGGTACATCACTTGCATTTGAATCTATGCTAAACACCAGTGAGATTATCAAACACGATAAACCACTGTATATAGGAAATGGTAGAGTGTGGATAAACATTAAAACACTTTACCGTAATATATACGGTTCAGTACATAGAGAAAACATTGATAGAACATCAGATTCTCAATTTGCAGATTCTATGTTTAGTGAGATTGATTTAATTAAAGATATCTGTAGAGAAGAAGCAAATGGTATTGAACCTGTATTCTATTGTCCAAACTACGTGAAGATAGACAGTTTTAATAATGAAACTTTGTTAAGACTAGATAATACTTCACTACAGCAAACTTATACAAAACGAATGACAAACTGTTTAAAGATAGTATTGCCAGAGTTTAATAAGTCAAAAGAGTTAACCAATCCTGATAGAATACGAATATATGATAATTTTATAGAAGATATAGAAAATCAAAATACATTAATGATTACACATTATGCTTTTGATTTATTGTCTTTTAGAAAGTTTAAGAATTTAACTTTACTCGAAACCCACACAGGTAAAGCCAAAGGTAGAGAGTTATGGTATACGAAATATTACAATGGTAAAGATTTACCAGAGTTACCATTTAGGTTAGATTTATTAACTTTATTAGGCGACGGTACATTGTTTAGAAATAAAGTACCTAAGTTTAAAAAAGAAATTATCAGAATGGCTAAAGATTATCATTGGTCTAGTATTACTACCACGGATAAAATTAGGCACAATATTTCTGATATCAAAGACCATCAGATAAGAATGAGACTATTGGCTTGTATTAAAAACGAATACTGTTAATAGTTTTATCACTTACATATTCATGAATACAATTATTTAAACCTTAGTTTAAAGGAAAAGAAAATGGCTGAAAAGCAACAATTTAACCCAATGTATCGCCCTAATATTACCAATATTAACTTGACTACTCTTTGGGGTCGTAATGAAGAGAAAAGCGTAGCTTATTGCAAAATGTATGTTTCTGGTAATAAACTGCGTTTGAATATTGGTACTGGTTTGACAGAAGATAAAGCCAAAAAACAACCAAATATCCGTTTGGAAATTAAAGATGGTCAAGTACCTTCTTTCTTAGCTATCTTGGATATCCTTCGTGACTTAGCACTTCACCAAGATGATGGTGAAAAGAAAACCGTACAATGTCCACTTTATGGTTATATCAAAACCCGTGACATGCAAAAAGCAGAACGCAAACAAATTGGTACCATTCAAGTAGGTCGTACTGAAAAAGGTATTTACTACTTTACAGCATTTGATAACTACCATGGTAAAGTAATGTTCCCTCTGACATTTGAACGTGATATTGAAGTTTATAATGTTAATACAGGTGAACCTGCTGATGCTGCGTGGAAATCTCGTTGTTACATGCTCTCTTGGGTAGAAACCATGAAACGACTCATCATCTCTACTTTGGTTCAAGAGTTTGTTGACCCAGATGCTAAGAAAGACGATAACAAATCTAATGGTAATCGTGGTTATCAATCTAATAACCAAGGTAACCAAGGTTCTAACCAATCTTCTGGTGGTAATAGTAATTTTGATGATTTTGAAGATGACTTCCTACCTTAATTAAATTTAAAGATAAACTAGAGACTCTTTTCGGAGAGTCTCTAGTATTGTATAATATTTCTAGTAACTTACGATACAAAGTATCTAAGTCGCCTGAATTAATTTTAATTCAGGTAACTTACAGTGTCGTACACTGTAAGTCGCTTAAAATTATTTTTATAATAATTTTAAGTATATAATATTATAATGGTGGTTGTTAGTGATAACATTCCACTTCTTTTAATTAAAAGGAAATCAAAATGAACTATCTTACTTTTGAAATGGACAGTACAAAGGCCAATGTACTCGTTCGTTATCAGAATGAATCTGTGTCATTCTCAATGACCTATTATAAGAAAGGTCGAGATAACCACGATGTCATGGCAGCAGCTTCTCCATTCTTAGAATTTAATGAATGGTTAAAGACTAAGCCAGCACAATGGCACAAAGAGATTTTTGAAATCTATAAAGATATCAAACAATCCATTCTGGAAATCAACGATGTCAATCGTTTGATTGGCGTATTGAATAAACATTTTATCAAGATTTACGCTAAAGTAAATTTAGATGAAATGAAACACTGGATTACTCTCCCTAATACTCCGGTGTATGTTTCCAATAAAAAGGAAACCAATTACGACCCACAAACGACATATGTTTACCAAGACTATTTAGATTTGGTAACCTATTCATTAGCATTGCGATTTGTCGCACCTATTTGGGGTGATATACATAATCGCTTAAACAGTGAATTTGGTAAAGATGCCAAAGAAGTGTATTCGATGGAAATCTTATACGATACTTGCATGGTATCTAATCCAGAGAAAAACTATATCTGTACAGCAGAGAATCGTTTGCGTGAATTCATTGCAAATACTAAACTTAAGTTAGAAACGAATGCTGTATTGGTATCTGGTTTGTCAGAAGATGATTTCTATAATTACTTGTATTCTGTTATTATCTTGAAGAAGATTGCTCAAGGTGATATTTCAGGTAATGATGATTCGTATCATTTGATTGCACAAACGTATTTCTTCTTATCTAATAAAATCAAACAGGCTTCAAAATCATACGGTGCTGATTCTACTCAAATCCAAATGAAAAAGAATCCTGTAGAGGATAAGAAAGGTAATGAATCTAACTCTCAATCTGTACTAGATGTTGGATTTGTTCGTTCTCGACTATTGGCTGATGAGAAGATGTTCTTGAAATTAGCTATTTCAGACCATCAACGTTTGATTCAGACTTTGTGTCCAGATTTGCCTGAAGATTTATACTTGGAATCCATGGATAATATCATGCAAATGAATACGAACTATAGTTATCTGTCTGAAGATAGGCAATACATGAAACCAATCCAAGATGTACAGTTAATTATTACCAAATGGATAGTACATCGTTCAGTTAATACGGTGATTTTCGATCACTTGGAATTAAATGAATTAATTAACTTAATTGGTTTGGTACGTGCTATTCTTTGGCATAAGGGATTTCATGAATTTGCAGCAGTGATTTCAGCAATTGCCCTGCAACCTAATCGGGATTCTACATTTGTTCAACCAAGCTATCGTAAGAATCTGGAAGCAGGTCTATCCGAACGCTTGGCAAAAACATATGATTTAGGTGGGGTTACTAAGTCAGAAAAACGCAATATGTCGTATATTGGTTGTATCGAATTAATCCATAAAGGATTGTTTGAATATAACTGGTTATTGACATTACCAGAAAAATGGTTAGAAGAATCTAATCTGGTTACTCGTGAGAAACGTTTGATTCTACCTTCTGATATTCGCAATAAAATTGGTGAGTTGATGTTGGTAGTAGAATCTGAACAAGAGTTTGTTCAAGATGAATTTAATTAATTTTATATAATGGAGTTTCAAAATGTCTAATACATTTATTGGTTCACGTCGTAATTCACCAATAACAATAGACTATCTTAACCTGATTAAGGTAGCAGGATATCAAGACCAGTTTCTGCGTCCTAATGTTACTACAATGACCGGTACAGCTGCTGCCGAAATTGGTAACATGATTCGAGATTTTAATGGTAAAATCCCAGGTTCAGTTATTGCCAAAACTACAGCTAACTTTATCTTACCATCTTCTCGTCCTGAAACATTATCGTTTGCTGACAATGTAGCACCTAATGCTGTATCTATTCCATTTGGTTGGAATGAAGATCGATTTGTATTCATGATGCAAATCCGTACAACATCGGGTAATATCGAAACAACTGAATTGGTAACAGGTTATACTGACCGATTTGACGTAGCACATACTAACCAATACGTACACAATACAGAAGATGTAATCGTAGCACCTGATACTGTATTCTACATTAACTCAGTATCAACTATTGGTACACGTTATCTTAATAACATTGCTATTCCAGTTATTAAAGATTCGTTCTCTGTATTTGGCGGTGGTTTAGGTACAGCTACTTACAATAGTCAGAATGCATTGAAAATGACGCCAATGAATCTGATTCAATCAGGTAAGATTAATACCATTGATGGTATTACTGATATTCCTGATAACAGTGGTGTTACGACTATCCGAAGCGACTATAAGTCAGTAAGCAATTACCCTACATTGTCTTATCGTAAGTTTAACTCACCTACTGCATTGACTTCAAAAATCATTGAGTCCTATGCAGACCAAGCGAAGTTATTTGCTAATTCAGGTTCATACAGCTCTGATGATGTCTATAACCAAGCACGTGGTGCGTGTGCTGACCCAAGCATTACACAAACTAAGATTTTGACATCAATCTCTACCATGGGTGGTTCTAGCTCTACATTTGATTATAAATGGTTGCAATCAATCGACCCAAACATTGACGACAAAACTGATGTATTTGATAGTGGTTACCATACTACAGAGTACAGTGCACCATGGGATGCGCCTACATTGGAAACCCAAATGGCATTAGTTGCATCTAATATGGTAACAACCTTGATGCTGAATTACTCGTTGCGTGTATTGGAATTCTCATCAACAAACATGATGGTTAACCATGGTGGTTTTGGTGCTTCTTCAGATTCAGCAATGATTTCCAATATTGCAGGATTTGTAGAAAACATCAACTTCAATAACATCATTGGTTCTCTTGAGAATATCATTGGTGAAGAATTGGGCATGGTGTTATCTCAAGGTGGTGAGATTGGTTATGCTATTCACGTATCTGCTGAAATGAATGCTGATATTAATATCATTATTTCGTTTGAGGGCCGTCCTGAAGAAATCTATATCTTCCCATCATTTGCTGACTCTGCATTGTCACCGATGATTACAACCAACACTAAAACCTATCGTAACAATTCACGTGATATTGGTGCGGTAATGGATTTGGTTGAAGAAACCGTTATTACTGCAAATGGTATTACAGGATATAGCGGTATGGGTGATGTATTTAGTCAAATGAACAGCGGACATAACCCAGGTAATGTCTATTAATCTATAAGAGGTAGCTAACACTACCTCTTTTCTATAAAAGGAAATAAAATGAAATTGAATATGTTAGATGTGTACGACGCACTATTGACAACTTGTGGTTATGTTGTAGATGACAATGGCCGTGTACGTAAGAAATTAGGTAAAGCATTACCAGTATCAATGGAAATCGAAGGTGAAACACGTTATCTGGTATTACCTACACGTGAGAACATGACTTCACCTGATTTGATGAACTTCGTATTCTTCCATCCATTCCAAGAAAACTTGGTGCGTGGTGAATCACGAGTAATGTCAGCTGTACGTAAAGAATTGAACAACTCTTATGGTGCAGCTATCTCTGCGCTGATGTGCGATATCGTAGGTATTTCATCTGGTACTGTAAATCACAGTGACCTTACAGTAGAACAACGTAAGTTTATTGGTTCTATTGGTAAAGTAGATGAACGATTTGTAAAAGACTTTGACAAGATTATTAATAATCTGGCTAGTCGCAAATCACGTAATACGCCAGTATATCTTTCATTGCGTAAAGGTGTAAACTGGGCAGGTAAAACACACTCACGTGCAGCTATCTGGTCTTCTCCATTGCTTGAAGAAGTAATGACCTGTATTGAACAAGTGAATAAAGGCACACAAGCTACTCCTAAGATTTTAGGCGTACCTGTTCGTAAAGGTGATTTGAAAACATACGAAAATCTTTGCCGTGCATTCTTTGGTAACATCGATGAAAAGAACCATGATTTCTATAGTTCATCAGATGCTACTGATGCGCCTTATTGCGAAGCATTTGTTCGTTCATTACTGACATTGCCTAAACACTTGAATAGTATTTCTGACATGTTCTATACTGGTAAAGGTATGGTTCATGCTAAAGAAGTATCTAAAGAGTGCCACGAAATCACACACATCGATATTGATTGGTTGGAAGAGTTGTTAAAAGAATCAGAAACAGGTAACTTTACAGTACGTGATTGGCGTAAAGAATATTTGTTGATTCCTTTGCAAGATGGTAATGAAGGCGTGGCAGCTGTAACTAAAGAAGAAGTGAAACAAGAAACTACTTCTCGTAGTAAATACGGTGCAGTTACAGAACAAGTAACAGGTCACCCATCTACTGCACAACAAGCAGCACCACAAGTTGTACAAGCTACACAACCTGCAACACAACCTGTAGTTCAACCTGTGCAACAAGCTCAACCAGTGCAAGCAGGTAACCAGTTCTTGCAACGTCAAGAGCCTGTACCAGTGCAACCAGTAGTTCAGCAATATCAAACAGTACAACCGCAACCTGTCGGTAATCAATTCTTGCGTCGTCAGGAACCAGTACAACAGTATCAACCAAACAATGGTCAATACAGTGGTTTCCAAGCACATCGTCAGAATCAGATTAATAACCATTACCGACAATTCGTTGCACCAGCAGCCGTTAACGGATATGTTCCTGGACAATCGCATACAGTGAATGTACAGAATAATAATGGTTATGGTTATAATGTTAATCGTGGTTATAATGGTGGTACTACCAATTATAACAACAATAACTATTTTAACCGAAATGGTTCTGCTACATTGTTTAGCACTCGTAAACGATAAATAGTAATAACTAGATACACTACCACATGGTAGTGTATCTAGATTACTATATATTTTTTTAACATGATATTATCTAGGATTAGTTCTATTTAACTAGCTGTCCGTTTTACAATTTGATTATGGTAAGAAAGTAAACTATTAATTAATTCAGAACGAGGAATTTTAATTGTTAACTTATCTTTTTTATATTCACTAGGAGATGAATAACCATTAATTCTCATTGTAATCCAGTGGTGTTGTACAGGTACAGCTAAGTTTCTTAACAAGCCATAGAAATCGTATTCAAAGCGATTTGCGTCAATAGGAGAGATTGTTTTAAATTCCTCAATATTCTTAGGATCACTCAAGATAGCTAAGTGGTCTTCTAATACTGTTTTAAAACTTTCAGATACGTAATCGCCATCATCGAATGTAGAATCAAGTAATGATGATGCCATTTGTAAAACCTTTCAGGTATATATTATTAAATTGGAAGAAATAGAATAGTATTATTCTATCTTTTAGTATAGTGAAGCACTTATAAAAGGAAACCAAAATGACTGAACAAATTGAAACAGTCTATAACGAAAACGATATACGGTTAATTGGCGCGACAGCCTTTAATCCGTTTAGTGAATACACGTCTTCATCACGTGGTCAGATGCAGGCAAATGCCATTTCACAACACTATGTGATTAGTGGGTGTAAGCCGAATATGATTCAAACTGGTGCGGATATAGAGTATGGTAGATTCTCTAATTCCATTACCACACCCCATAACATGGTAGTATTTTCGATTGTAAACCGCTATATTCCGTCCCAACATAACGGTATTCAATTGAACCCACAACAAATTGTTATTTACCAAACATTCGACGAAGGTTCCCGTCCTTTATTCGGTATTATTGATATCACACGTTTTAGTTCATCGCATCCTAAGTTTGGTTTTGAATATAAACCAACTGAAGAAGCACAGAATATTCGTGTAGGTAGCAGTATTCCAAAAGGAACAGTATTATACGATACACCTGCAAAAGATAAACATGGTTTGTATTCACCAGGTATTGATTTAAATACTTTGTATTCTTCTTTAGAAGGCACGATTGAAGACTCGATTCTGATTGCCAAAGATGTTGCGCCATTACTTAAAACCAAAACATTTACCACACGTGTATTTGAATTAGGTGAAAAAGAATTCCCATTGAATCTTTATGGCGATGATGACAATTATAAAGTCATGCCAGATATCGGTGAATACTGTATTCCTACAGGTCAAGCATATTCAGGTATTGTCATGGCAAAACGAGAATATCGTCCTGACCTTTTGCCTATTATGTTTACGAAGAAATCTACACGGATTTTTGATTCAGTAACAGATGTACCACTAGATGGTAATGGACAAGAAGCACGTGTAATTGATATCATTGTTTATAAACAACCTAAAACCAATACAGCTGTAGCACCTAAAGTCATGGAACAATTAGATAAGTATGCAAATGCTTATCGTGATTTCTGCGAACGTATTATTGCAGAGTATCGTAAAATCATGGCCAAGACCAATGGTAATGCAGAGTTTACAGATGATTTTGACCAACTGATTAAACACTGTATGGCAATTACCAATGAACCAACTAATGATGAACGTACACGTAATGTACCTATTCAGAAAGTTTCAAACTTCAATCGTAAGTTAGATGATATCACTATCATTGTAACAACAGAATATACGAAAGAAGTAGGGCCTGGTTTTAAGATTACAGGTTTACATGGTAACAAAGGTGTGATTGCAGATGTGGTTACAGTAGAACCATCTCAAATGCCTTACGACCCTATCACAGGTATTCGTGCAGATATTTGTATTGGTGTAAACTCTACCTTTAACCGAATGAACCAAGGTCAGACTTACGAAGTTAGCTTAAAAGCAGCTATGTTGGAATTGAAACAATGGATATGCAATACAGTTAACCTAAATGAGTCTACACCTAATCTACGTGATAAAGTGATTCGACTTCCTCGTGATGTACTTGAGCCTATCTTCGCACGTTTGGAAAGATTCTACGAAATCTGTTCAAATAAACATTACGACTTTTATAAATCCATGTCATTCCAAGAGAAGACAGTAGATTTATACCACATGATTCACGAGACACCCATTATCTGGATGCCTCATGGTAATAATCGTCGTATGTTACAAGTGTTTAAAATATTAAAAGAAGAAGGTTTCTTATCAGACCCGCATTGCTTAAGATTCTGGAATCCACATAAACAATGTTTTGAAGATACAGCGACACCACAACGTATTGGCCCACAATACTATATCTGTCTTGAGAAGATTGGTGATGATGCAGCGGCAGTATCTACAGCAGCAACACAACCAAATGGTATCATTGTCCCATTAACATCTAAAGATAAAACTACACAACAAATCCGTAAACAGGCTACTAAGTTCCCAGGTGAGTCTGAAGGTCGTTTGTTGGTAGGTAGTGGCCCTTCTGGTTTAGCAGCAGTTCTACACGACCGCTCTAATAATCCAGAGACTGTTGATAAAATCTTAACTACGATTTATACAACAGACAGACCAACAGATATCGACGATGTGATTAATCCTAATGAGATTAATATTGGTGCAAATAGACCATTACAAATTCTTCGCCATTTCATTCAAACAAATGGTACGAAGATGGTGTATGCTCCATTTGACCCAAGTCAACAAGTATTGTCTAAAATCGATCCTATTACAGGTGCAATCTGTATGGAAATTGATGAGAGTGATGAAGACCAACCTAAAGCTAAGGTAGGTAGAAATCAAAGCAATCAATCAAGCGATGAAGATGATGATAAAGAAGTAGACTTAGATGGAAATTCAGACGAATCAAATGATTCTGATGATTCCGATTCAGGTGAAACTGAAAGCAACGATAACGACTAAAATGAATAATAGGTCTGATATATATATTATCAATATGTTAGACCTGTTATTTTATAAAGGAAAACAACATGCAATTAGCTGCAAGGAAAATACTAGATGCAAGTCCAGTAGATGTATTAGAGAACTTTGTCGGTAAGTTTAAACTAGAGTTTGACGATGGCGAAGTAATCGATACAACAGGGACACAAGTTGCTATCTCACGATACGGATGGGAAATCATTAAGAAGTTTCCCAACGTCCCAATCACTAAAGAGCATTTCATTTCATCTTACATGAAAGACGAACTCTCTTTTACACCAACGTCGTTTCGTTTATTTCTTTCTAAGATTGTAAACAGTGTATTTGATATCTATCCAATGGATACCAATGAACAAGCATGGGCATTACAGTCTGAAGTATGGGAAGAATACATGAGGGCATTTAACGATATCTTTAATGATGTACAAATTCATCGTGCAAAATACCATATGTCGATGAATATTGAAGACATCTTAGATATTGAATTTGACCCTGAAATTATTAAGATTAAGAAGGATTATCCAGTTAACGCTAATACGGTAAAAGACCCGCATTATATTGCCAGTATCTATAAGCGTAAACAAAAGGTAATGACTTCAGAAAGACATAAGTACAATAACATTTCCATCATGATGCGCTCAAGTGTAATTAAGATTCCGCAACTGATGCAATGTTTTGGCCCTCGTGGTTCTGTAACGGATATTAACTCCGATATCTTTAACGAACCTATTCAAGATGGCTATATGGATGGTTTCCACAGATTGTACGATAGATTGATTGAATCACGTACAGCAGCAATGTCTCTGAATAACCAATCTGCTCCACTGAAGTTTACAGAGTATTTTTCTCGCCGTGTACAATTCATTGGCATGGAATTGAGAAACTTACATTTTGGTGATTGTGGTTCTAAATACTATTTTGAATTCCAGGTACGAGATAACCGAGATGGTTATGTGATTTCAGATTTGGAATTCTTAGAAGGTATGTACTATGTTGCTGATGAAGTAAAAGTAAATGGTGAATTAAAACCTATCTTAAAACCTATCCACAAAACTGACCACCATTTAATTGGTAAACGAATTAAAGTAAGAACCATCTTTGGTTGTCAGCATTCTGACCCACAAGGTGTATGTTCTACATGTTTTGGTCAAGCTTCACGCAGTGTACCAAAATATCGTAATGTAGGACACTTTGCTATTATTTCGTTTACACAAATCATTACGCAATTGGTATTGTCTACAAAACACCATACGTCTTCAGCTATTGGTGCTTTGATTGAATTGACTGAACATATACTGAAATTCATGAAAATCATGAAGGATGGTTTGGCCGCAGGTTTGAAAGATGACCTTAAGAAGAACTTTACTTCAATCAAATTAATTATTTCCGAAGAAGCTATTGACGGTATTTCTGATATCAGTAATGTACGTGATGTAGGTGTATTGTCAGCAAGACGTACTTCGCATATCAATCGTATTAAACTTCTGTTTACTGCTAAAGATGGTTCTGTAACTGAAGAGATTATTGATGTTGTTCCTATTACAGATGTAGGTTATCTGTCTATGGAAACACTGAAATACATGAAAGACAATGGTTGGGTAATTACAGATGATGGTATGGTAGAAATTGAAATGATTGATTTTGATACTAATCGACCAATTATTGAAATCACACCAAAACAATCCGATATGTATAAATATGCAAAAGGATTGGAAAAGATGATTAAGTCTTCAGTTAAAGAAATTAAACAGCGTGCTATTTCTGTAACACCTGAAATGTTCTTAATGGAACTATCAGATGCAGTTAATAGTAAACTGGGTATTAATCTATCAATTCTTCAGGTATTAGCATATACTATGCTAGGTACGGATATTGTGAATAAAGACTTTTCACTACCTAAACCACATACAGGTCATGGTGTGGGTACGATGGACCAATTAATTTGGGGTCGTAGTTTGTCTGGTGCTCTTTCTTATGAAAAACAAGGTAGAACACTGGCTAGTCCTAATTCTTATATCCACACTAATAGGTCAGATTGTCCTATGGATGAATTCTTTGTTCCAGAACAAATGAACTTGGAATACTTTAATCTATTAGAACAACCTGAATATACCTATAATGACCTATTGAATAAACGTTAAAATAACACCACCCCTTCCTCCATAGGGGTGGTGGTTATACACCTATATGGAGAATAACACATGACAACCATGAAGATTGAAGTCTATCCGTTACAGGTTATTATATATCCTAGAAATCCGGATGACATTACACAGCTTCGTTCTTTCGCTAGAAACTACATGCGATGGAGCGAATACTACGATAAAAGACAAAGAAAGAAAGTACGTGTACCCATGGCTGGGTATGTATTTTTTACTAACGATAGACGCGAAGTAAGAATAATGCGTACTATGTTAAATGATTTAATCGGCCACTTGAAGATGTTCCGATACAAAGAAGGAATTGATTTTCAAATAGAATATAAAGATATTGACAACATTGTGGATGATTACTATCCTACTATTAAAGAAGGATGGAATCCACGTGGCGAACAACAAGATGTGATTGATTTTTTGTTAGGATTTGATTCTGGTTGTGTACTAGGACACCTACAAACAGGACAAGGTAAAAGTCTTATCTCAATGTTCGTTATTGAAAAGATGAAAGAAAGATTTGTCGGTATCATGCGACCACAATACTTAGGTAAAAACCAAGATAGTGGTTGGATTAAAGACTTCTATAAAACTTACGATATTGATTTAAAGAAAGACTTAATTCGTATTCAAGGTTCCGATGAATTAAAATCATTTATCAATATCTGTTTAACAGAAAATAGAAATCCTTATAAAGCAGTTTTAATTTCTTCTAAGACTTTGATGAATTTTATTAAATATTACGAAGAATATAGTTTAGAGGAATTTAAAGACTTAGGGTTTAACTGTACACCACAAGAGTTTCCAAAACTACTAGGTGTAAACGATTTAGTGATTGATGAGGCTCACTTTGACCATCACTTAAACTGTAAGTTTGTTTCTTATTTAGGTGCTAAAAGAGTATTTGGTTTATCAGCTACACCAGTAGCAGATGATAAGTTTGTAGACAGAATGTCAAAACTACTCTTTCCTGTAGAAAGACGATACGTACAAAAAGTACATGTATCCTATATTCAGCCTATAGCATTTAAATATAAGTTAGGTAGTTTAAATGGTATTCGTATTGAAGGATTTAGAGGGTATTCTCAAACAGCATTTGAGAAATCACTCATGAAAAAGAAAACATTATTGAAGCAATATTATAACATGATTGTTTCAATTATCGAAGACATTCATTTTCCTAAATACGAAATTAATCCAAACTTTAAATTACTAATTACAGTAGGTACGATTAAGATGGCGAAAGACTTATCTAAGTATCTAGCTGAATTATACCCAAATAAGAAAGTAACCAGTTACGTTGAAGATGATACAGTAGATAACTTATACACCAGTGATATTTGTGTCTCTACAGTATTAGGTGCAGGTACTGGACATGACATTCCAGAACTGGCTACTGTTATCATGACTAATGCGATTAATTCTACACAAACTAATCTACAGATTGCTGGTCGTTTACGTAAACTCCCTCAAGATGTAGAGCATAGTTTTGTTTATTTAGTCTGTGATAATATTCCATCACACCGTAATTATGATATGGCAAAAAGAACCCGTATCTTTAAAGGCAAGATGCACCCTGTAAAAGATATAAGTTATGACAACATTTTAACATAACTTACTTATTTCTAACTCAGGGAATCGACAAATGTTACTTACTCAAAAAACCATAGGGAAATTTAAAGTGAAACAACCTAAAAAAGAAATTCCAGTTTTTCGCAATATTGATAAACGTATTTCACCTACAATTGATATGTTATACGAAATTAGCAATAATGGGGAACTCTTTGTAACAAGCAAATCTTACCGTGGAAGCAAGATGCCTTATAGTAAACAGATTCGTGTTTATGTTTACCACAGTATGGCTGTTACACCTATCCCTATTCGTACTTCGTTTAAACATTTTAATTCAGTGGTAGATATCTACGAAGACCATGAAAAAGGTATTGAGTTTACAGATATCTATATTGCGCGTAGTAATACATATGTCGATTACATGGCAATGAGTAAAATGATGGGAGTTTGTGCAAAACAAATTAATCAAATTCTGAAAATCAATAATTGCTCTAACCAAAGAATTAAAGATACTGTTTCTGTATTTATAGATAAATTACAAAACGCACTCCGTTAAAATTACTATACTACTAGACTACCTTTTAGGTAGTCTAGTAGTAATAGCATTATGTTTATTTTTAGTGTTTTATACCTAAGTCGTTTAAATTATAACATAATTTAAACACATATTATTTAAATGGTAATAGAGAAATAAATAAACTCTTTCTCTATTTGATTTTATTAATAACATAAAACGACAATCCCCTACTCCTGTTGGCGCAGGAGTAGAGGGTTATACATGTCGTAGAAAGGAGGTGAAAAAATAATGGAATCTAGCTATCAGATTCAGGTACTTCAAATTAAGAAGATGCTTGGTGAAATAACCCAAGAAGAAAATGAGTGGTTAGAATCAGCTCTAGCTGCTGAAAACCAAACATTAGATTCTTGGGCCAGCAACAATTATTACCAACTACACTAAAAGTAATAATTGATGTTACAAATCAAAGAAAGACATTGCTACTAACAGTGTCTTTCTTTTTTTCCTTTCATAGTAAATAAGCTACAAGAATTAATTTAGATTAATTCAGATACATACTATTAAATTGGAAAGAGAGGAAACTTTCCACTTTAATTTATTAAACAATAAACTTTTAAGGAGTATTACTATGGCTATCAAATTCAATTTCCAATACAAAACTGAAATGTTCACTAATCTTAATATCGAGGTTGAAAAACAAAAATGGATTCAAACTCGATACATGAATAAGAACAACATCAGTTTTCTTAAGAAAGACTCTGAAGAAGAACTGATGTCTAATCTGACATTCTTCGGTGGATATCTTACTGACAAAGATAAAATCATTGTTAAGTATATTAACCCATCACTTAATGTTATATTTAAGGTAATAGGTTTCTTCTCTAAACAAGTACGAGAATCAACTAAGGAAATAATGAACATCGATAAACGAATCTTGCCGCATGAAAAACTTCATGCAGTGCAATTTCGTAACTTCAATATCGATGGTCGTACCATCCGTGAAGTGAATGCGGAAATCAGCAATCTGTACTTTGCTAATCCAAAGCAACAGCGATTGGCTGATGAAATCAAACAAATCCAATACGAAGCAGAGGTTGATGCTTACTGCTTCGATTTGATTCGTGGTGAGACTGGTATTAAGACTGTCGAAAATATCGTAGACATTCTTGTGACAGCTTACCCACAATCACTGGAAGTTTGCAAAGACCGTTATGAAATTCACTTCGATGTAGAGAATCGTTTGGAATACATTCGAGATAACTTCCATATGTTCAAACCTATTATGGGTTAAACATAAGGATAAGTAAATAGACTAGGGAGAACATCCCCTAGTCTATTTTTTTAGTTATTTTTTTGTCTTCTGTATTCTTCTAGCATACTAGTCATGGAAGGTGCGTTAAATAATTGACAAGATATTTCTACAGCATTAACAAATCCACCACTCATGTTAATACCACTTTGTCGCCTCCATCTTTCATCTACATTGTCAATACTAATTAACTCTTTAGTCATGGTTTCACGAGAAGTATTTAAAGCACTGTTACCATTTGGATAACTAGAGGTTACGTCAATGTCAGCATTGTCTCTAAATACCAATGTTTTTAAACCACGAGCATCTTCAAATAGATTATTACCTTCAGCAATTAATAAGTCTGCCCTTAATGTAATAATCCAATCATCACGACCAATTAACTCACTGTCTAATGGTATTTCATTATTTGCACCACCTGTACCGTAAGCATAACCTCTTTCTAGATTAAACCAGTGCATGTCATCTGCTAATCGTTTCGGTTCTGAATCAAAGTCTTTATAATCACTAGATTCACATGCTGATACGACACTATGTGATATATCCATAGTTTGTTCATCTAAGTATTCTAATGCAATACAGTCAAACTTATTATAGATAACATATTCAAATGGATAATTACTTTGCATGAAAATATGCCAATCCACAGTACCAATCAGATGACTACTTTCGTCAAACTTTAATTTACGAATCTTACTGTTTCGATTAGCTCTAGCAATTTCTTTTTCTGACATACCAGGTTTAATCTCATCAGGAAATTCAATAGATAAAATATAATCCAATGAATACTTAGGTAATTTACCTTTATGTTTACGAGAGTTATAATAGTAACACATACTGTCGATAAAAGTAAAACTAGCAGGTACATTGACTTGTGGCCACTTTTCAAAGTTAGCTAAGTTTTTCCACACACCTTTTTTACTTAACGCAGATTCTTTACCTGGATTGTAATCAAAGAATCTAAAAGCAGGAGGTACAGATGGGTCGGATAATATATCAGATACTTTCACATTTGCTCTCTCACAAGCCTCAATGGTTCTGCGTACATCGTAATCCATGTTCCAAGCACTAATGAAATCAGGTTTAATCTCGTGTGCTCTTTCAAAGATTTTCTTGACGACTTCGATTTCAGAATCCACTACGTAAAACTCTTGTTTAATGTTTCTTTCTTTGTTTACTTCACCTAGATAAATCTCATCGTATTTATATAAAGTCTCTAATGCTTTCTCTTTAGAGATATTAGGAAACTTACCACGAACGAAGTTAATATCTACTACAGTAACAACAATATCTTTCATGGATAATGTCGCCATTTCAATATGCTCGTATTTATCTTTATTACGGATATTGGTTTCCACGTCAAATGCTGCTACATCAGCTAACTTCTCTGTCTTACTGGCTAATTCACCGTGGTTATATTTATATTTTAATTCAGCAGATGAACTCAAATCAGTACCGTAAACATAAGGGCCTCTTAGAATATCAGAAGGAGAGATACGTTGACCAAAGTTTTTAATCCCTAAAGAATTCATTGCAGCACCTAACATCTCTTTTCTAGGTACACGAATTTCCTCGCATTCTGAAATAGGAAAACGCTCTTTCTTTTGTTTATGGTTTCTATTCTTAGGAGTACATACCCAGAAAGTCTTCTTAAAGTCTTTAATTAATTTGATTTTTCTATCTACAGTACCATCATCTAGATAATCAGTAACCTTAATCAAGTGTACATCTGTTTCTCTATTACCAATCTTTTCACTTAAGACTGCATTCTTAGCCGCATTGTTTGCTAAGTAAATAACATTACGACATTGAGTACCAATTACTTCTGCCATTTTTATTTCCTTTATAAAGTAAGTTTATTCATATTTTTTTAAATGCAAAAATATATATTAGCCAAATAAAACGAAAGATAATATGAGAACACCGTATAACGTTATACTAAAAGGATAGTTAAAATGAGTTTATTTGATGGATCGTTAGAGTTATCTAACGAGATGATGGTCAATGAAAACAACTGGTCAATGATAAAATCAGGTTTTCATGAAGAATTGACAAATACGATTAAGTATATTGTAGAAACTGAAACACCTCGTTCATTTTATCGAGATAAAGAAAATCAGAAAAAGATTACTGATGTCATTAAAAAGTACACTGGTATTAATGTGGTTATTTCAGCAGAATATAAATGCTTTGCCATGATGCCACCTGATTTAAATAAAAACCATACTTTGATTGATAATATCTACAGACAGTATTACAATAACAAAGAGTTGAAAAAACAAAAAGGTACCATTGAAGCATTTGTAGACATTAAGAACTTTAAAATTGGTGGTGCTTTTAAAGATGTTAAAGTAGAGTTGTTCTTAGACCCAGCAATGATGTGGGATACTAATTTCTCTCCAGTAGTATTAACTCCAGCTGAAGTATCTGCAGTTATTCTACATGAAGTAGGACATATGTTCTCTTACTTTGCTCTAGCTGCACACACTTATTCTATTAACTTACCTATGTTAGGCACACTTAACCGTATTGCTAATACACCAGATACTGAAAAAGTAGAAATTATTCTTAAAGAATGGAATGATAGCGATAATACTTTAACAAAAGTAGATGTTAAAGAATTAGCTGGTAAAGATAAACAAGTAATTGTTACAGCACTTGTCTCTAACCAAGTTAGAGATACTAAGACCCTGATGAAACAACGAGAGTATGAAGAAGTAAACGCTGAACATCTAGCAGATAAATTTGCAGTACGTTGTGGTGCAGGTGCCGAAATTACCACAGCATTAAATAAAATGTTTGTGGTATATGGTACTAGACAAACTCGAGGTACGATTAGTTATCTCTTTAATGAGTTTATCGCTGGTTTCTCTCTTTTCATGTGTGTAGGTTTTATAATTGGTAGCGTGGCAACTTTTAACCCAGTTACTACACCAATCTTACTTATGCTTGGTAGTATAGCTACGCTTAATGTTTTAGCAAGTAATACAAACTCTGGTGGTGGCACCTATGATACAGACATTGACCGCTTTGGTCGTATGCGTAACGATATGGTGTCTATGCTTAAAGATAAAGAAATCGATAAAGCAGTAGGTAAACGTATTCGTGATGGTATTGCTACTATTGATAAAGTCGTTTCTAAATATAAAGAGAATAAATCAATTATCGGTATGTTAGGTGATATGGTTATTGGATATCACCGTCGATTATTATCTCAAACAGAATTCTATAAAGAATTAGAAAAGTTAAGCGCCAATAGTCTATTTGTTGCCGCTTATGATTTAAGAAATTTAAAATAAAAAGGATATAAAAATGTCAGTTTATTCCGATATTCGTTCATTAGCTGATTCTAACTTCCAACAAGAATCTCGACTACAAGGTATTTCTTTTGCATTAGCATTAGCACTATCTGTAAAATACATCAATACAGTAGAAGCCAATGGCTCTGCTGAGGAAACCTATAACCAATTTGTGATGCAACCTGTATCTGAAACTATTTCTACATTTAATGAAAATGTCTTAATGGATATCCGTATGTGTATGGATTTAACTAAGAAGTTATTTACTATGCTCTACGATGCTAAATATAAACCTGTAGTAGTTAACGATAAAGGTAGTACTTTACTGGGAGTATTATTTAGTGTAGAAGATTACTTAAGCGAAGAACAATTTGAGTTCTTTAAATCCAATAAGACAGGTATTATCAATATCTTTAATTGCTTAAACCAAGACTGAAAGGATAAGAAATGAATCTTTTTAGTGAAGATATAGAAAGTTATTCATCTGACTATATTGAAGAAGATAATGACGGTATTTCACCTATTCAATCTATATTTGAATTAGATTCGTTTGGTGCAGAGGAAGAACAAAATTTACCTGAAGAATATTATCCTGAAAATGATAATGACCTAGATACAAATACTAATGTATCTGTCGAAGGTGGTATCTTCCAATTTGGTAAAGAACTAGATGCTTACCAAGAACAAGCTGAGAATGCTCAGTATTCTAATGCAATAAATAAAGAAACAGACGAAGAGATTGAAAAACGTCACGAGAGAGAAGAACAGAAACAACGTGATAAAGAGGCTGAAGACGAACGTAAATCTGAAAATCGTAAACAAGCATTGAAAGATTTAGGTTCTGATTTAGTTGCAGCGGCAAAAGCTACAGGTAAAGGTGTTAAAGAAGTAGCGCGTGTTGCTTATAACTTAGCCACTGGCTCTAGTAAGTAAAACATAAGATAGATTAGATACTCCTACTTAATTGTAGGAGTATCTAATTATATTTAAAACTATTTTGATTGAGTACCATTATTTTCTTTTTGGATTCTTTTTATATAGTTTTCTCGAATTTCACTTAATCTTTTTTGGTCTTCTTCACTTAAACCAATATGATTAGGAATGAAATATGGGCCAGTCCTATAATCGTTCTCCACAATGTCACCAAATAAATTCATTTTATTAACCTTTCTATCTAAAACCTATGAGTGTAAAACCATTTTCATAGAAATAAAAAGGAAACTGTTATGTCTATTAATAAGTATTCTTGGGATGATGTAGATACTACTACCCCAATTGAACAACACAAAGAAAGTAGTGAACCATCAGGTCAATCTTCTGATACTGAACCTACTACTAATCAAAGTAATACTTCTATTGAAGAGATTCTCAATGCTCCTACAGAAGCAATTAACAATACTGTAGAACAATTAAAAGAAGTAGAACATTCAGAAGATGAAGTAGCTAAACTAGAATCTTCTAATGAATCTTTACGCAATATGTTATCATTCATTAAAGATAAAGGCTGTATTTCTCGTGAAGACCGTGGTACATTAGTGGAGATTCAACCAGATATCCCATTAGAAGAAGCAAGTGAATATACTTCTACACCATCTCACCATTTATTAACTGAAACTGAAGAAACCATTCAAGAGCAAATTTGTACAAATGAATGTACTATTAACCAAAAAATAGCTAATGATTATTATAATACTGCATTGCGTTTGTTAACCTATGGTGATAACCGACCTATGGAAGGTGATAACCTAGAACCTCAAGCGATTATGGTGATTAATGAGAAACTAGGTAAAGTATACGGTAAAACTGAAAGTCTATCACTTCGTTTAACCACTGTTCGTACTATTCTAGATAAAATTTATGCACAATTAATAGAAGAGAAACGACAAGCTCGTGAAGATATTAATCTAGCTATTTACGATAAAGAAGTATTGGAAGCTGTAGAAAGACGTCATGATTGCGTAGCTGAATATATCGGTCAAGACCCAGAAGTAGCTGGTTATTCATTCTTATTCAACGAATACGATAATCCTAAAATCAATAAAGTGACACTAGAACAATTCATTGAGTCTAATTTTAAAACGATTAATTCCCCATTTACCTATTTGGCTTATATGGTAAATATTAACCGCATTAGTAACCTATTGGATGTTATCTATTTTAATGGTGATATTTACGAACCATCTTTTAATGAAAAATTAGATGAATGTGGACAGGAGTTAAGTGGTTTGTATAATAGTATTGCAGATTGGGTAGAAACAAGAAGTTCTGAATCTAATGCAAACATGAAAAAACAATTGGGTATTGCAGCTAATGTGGTAAATAGATTGTTATATAATCAATACTGGAATCGTAAGTCTATTGATGAAGTACTCAAACCAATCGTAAAAGATACTAATGGTAAAGAACTATTTGGTAAACAATGTTTACAAGTCCTGAATTCTAATTTCAATAGATTAGAACACACCATTGTTGGTGCTTCTAGTTTGTTAATTGGTGAAGTAAGTAGTAATAAACTTTATTTAGATTGGTATAACGATGTCTTAACTAAATCTATTCAAGATAACTTAGTTAAAGGACAAGATGATGATACTTACGCAGCATTATCTGTTTTGAATAACTTAACTAAAGAAGTGATTCGTTATATTAGCTATTCATTCTTAACTAAAGTAGTAGCTTATAATCAATTGTATACATTCTACAATAGCTGTAAAGATGCAATGGCATTAGTATTAGACTTCTTAGGTCAATACAGTGAATCTGAACCTAATGAAACGTTCTCTGAGGAAATTAATAACTTAGTACGTCAATTTGGTTTACAATGTAAAACAGTAGCTGAAGAATTTAGAGCATAAAGATAATTACTCTACTACCCAATTAAGGGTAGTAGAGTAATATTTCTTATAGTGATTTAATTCTTTCTTCTTCGCTGCTATGTACTTTGAAGTTGAAAGTAACGTCTTCATCAACAGATAATGTTTCATCTGATTGAATAGTCAGTTTCTTACGAATAGTAGCACGTTTACCTTCATCTAACACTGTAAATGAAATAATACGGTCACTACCACCTAAATTACCTACTGTCAGACCAATAACGTCATCACCGTGTTCTTTTACTAGTTTAGAAACAATAGTAGAAACAGAAACTGTTTCTTTACTGATTTCTTCATTTAGTACACGAATAGTGGCTTCTTTAATCTTATTGATTACATCGATGTTATTGTATACTTGACGAGATACAGTTAAGTTAATTTGTAACGATTGTGCAGCATTGATATAAGTCTCAATACCTTCGTTATACATTACTTTTAACTGACCCATAGTCGCAGAAGGATAATAGTAAATACCAGTTTGTTCTAGTGTTTTCTCGTTAATCGGTGTTAAGTCAGAAACAATCCAGTCAATGAATAAGTCTACTAACTCATTACGATATTCTGTTGCAATATCATCAGTAGCAAACCAATAAGTAGCATCAATCACCATTAGTTCTAAACGACGGATAATATCACGAGGTCTATCGATAATAGGCTGACCATTGTTATTTAACATGATATCACCCTGACGATGTTTCCAAACTAATTGACCATCGTTATCTACCATTTGCTCACCTTTACGGTGTACTAGGTTGTATTTAACTTTACCATCTACAATGTTAATAATAGAACCAGTTACAGCATCTTTAGCATATACATCTTCTTCGTATAACATAGGTACGTTTTCAGTATAGCGTTTATAGATAACCTCATCAGCATAGGTTCTGGCACGAGACCATAACCATTTTAAATGGTGTCCTAAACGAATACGAATACTTTCACTCAAGATAACTTTAGCATCACTTTCTAACAAATGAGTACCTACTTTATCATCTAAAGTCACACGACTCCATCCATCTACATTACCATAAAAACCAAATAACAATTCAAAATTATTATCTAATTCAATAGGGATATCTAAATCACTAGAACCTTTTAAAGATAGATTATTAATAATCAAACAATGGTTATCATCTAAATCGAAATTAGTCACTAATTCAAATTCGAAAATAGGTTCTTCATCACTATTTTTACCGACTAGTCTACCATTTAAATAAACGTCATTTTTATCTTGATAAGGCTTAACTAACAATTGTGCCCAAAGTCTATCATCTGGTAATCTCTTATAGTCAGAATTAGATTTCATCTCTACACGAATGATATAGCCATTTTCAGAACGACGAATACTATACTTATCAGAAACAGTCAATGAGATAGGAATTTTATTGTTACTTTCATTATAATATTTAGTAATGGCTTTAGGTGAGTCTAGGTAATAAGCACGTAGTTTAACTGTGTCATCTTCATTATCAACAACATAATGAAATGGTGAATAGAACATTTCTTTACTATTTACTTCTTTGGCTCTATTTTCAGCACTCAAATCCAAGATACGTTTGATTTCAGTATGGTCTAACATAGACATCTTACCATTATACATGGAATAGATGGAGTTAGGCATAATGGTTACACGTTTCTCATTGTCTTTTACAGTGCCAGTACCTACTAAACCTGAAATAGTAGTAGTCAGTGTTTCAATAGAAGCAGCAGCAGGAGTAATCAAATCAGAGTTCTCTGGTTTTGGCATACCACGCACTGCCCAATAAGCACGGTTAGTAACATAGTCTACAGATTTAATAATCTTAAAGCTATTGTCTAAAGAATGGTCAGTCAATGCCACATGACTAACAGGAACTTCATTAGGACCTACAGTGTTATTAATTACACGACTACGTAATTCCTCAAATGTCAGTGGGTCACGACCTTGGTTTACATAATCTCTACTAAAGATAATAACACTATGTAAAGAAGTCAGCGCACTACTGAATTCATCTAGTTCGCTGTAGTCACGATTCTTAGAACCTTGTGGGAAGAAGTCGTAACTATATTGGTCTAGTGTATATGCATCTAAGTTCATGTCTATCTTACCTAAAGTAGTATAGATATTTAATTTAACACGACCACCTAATGAACCAGAAACCACAGGGCTTGCAGCTGGATTAGTTAATTGGTTATAGACTTTAGGAATAGACATCGACAAAGTAAAGTCTTCTGTATTCTCTACTAATTTTAATACAGCGGTAGGTTTATATAAATCGTAAATATCAGGACAATGGGTAGTCGCCATTTCTTTCCATTTGGAAACACCATCTCCATGAAATACTCGAGCGTAGTAATAGAAGTCATCAAATGTCTTAGATAAAGTAATATTCATGTTAGCGGTGATATTATCTTCAACAGTAATCTCACGTACTTGAATCATCTCTAATACAATAGAAAGACGTTTAGCACCAGCCATTGCTTGAGATACTTCGTGATAAGCAATATTACTAGACAATGTTTGGATAGGTGATTTTTCAGTAGTATCGTAAGTTACCCTAAAACCACCATGTTTTAATTGTAAAATATTAACAGGGTAGTCTAACATAAAGTCTACTTCACCTACAGTAATTCGCATACCTCGCGGAATACGTAATAGGTTACCACTACCATCAGGTAAAGGTTTTAATACTTGTAGGATTTCAGCATAGTCAAACGAAACAGCAAACTTAGCTTTAGCAGGTAAACCAAATACACCTACCCAGTCTAAATCACTTAAATGATAATATAAGTCTTCATGGGTTTGAGCAGATACAGGATATTGTCTACGATTCAATAACCATGCTTTATTTACCGCACCTGCTGTTTGCATGGCAGACATTTCAAGACATAAAGCAACAGGGTTTTCTGCTGAGATAATACCGAGTTCATTGTCCAATACTTTTTGAATCGTTTTTAATGCATCTCGTTGCAATCTTGCTGGAGAAGCAGAATAGCTAGATACATTTTCTACAATATCCGAAATTAAATCGGCATGTATAGCTTCAGTCATTTTTTAATTCCTCTAATAATTAATAGGGACCAATATTACTTAACAGAATAATATCTTTTTTGGCTTTTACCATATCCTTAGTTGTCCACCATTCTAGTTCACGTGAAATAGGATTAATTCTAGGATAACAATAGTTATTAAATATTGGCTGGTATTTCTTAGACACTTTAACGTAGAATCTTTCACGTCTTCCATTTGCCATATTTGGATTAAATAATGTCACAGTATTATTAAATTGCTTAATTAAAATTTCATCCAAATAAATTGCACCAGAACAAGCAAACTCAACATCTACAGTTCTATCGATATAAGGTCTGGGATTATCACTCGGATTAGAATAATCGAAGTAAGGACCGATGTCTACGCTTCTTGGAATCGCATATCCAGTCGCACCCATTTCTTCTACGAACGTTCGGGTCTCATCCATTATGAGGCGATAGATTCTACAAGTGTAGTCCATTCTGCCGTTACCTAAATATTCAGGCCATGGCATCATGCCATATGTTTGATATAAGACAAAACCAATATATTGAATCCAATAATAATACAGATATAAAGTAGCACTGCCTTTCATGGCGTGTAAACTTAAGTTTAAACTATATTCTGTATTATAGGTACTAGGGCCATCTGCCATGATGTGTACTTCTTTTAGAATACCGGCAGGTGTACTGTGGATACCTAGACCACTAGAAGGCCATCCTGTTAATGATTTTACTAAGTTATCAGAAACAGCAATAAAAGGGTAATTCGGGTCAACCAGATTAGAATTAGGATGACGTGGTAAATCACTTTTACCTAGTGAACCACCAAATTCTATTTGTTCCATTCTTTTTGCTAAACGTGGTGATAGAATCATTCGTATAGCGTGCATTAGAGAATTTCTATTCTCTGTAAGTAATGGCATCATCTTTCTTTCAATTTTAATATTGGCAGAAGATAAGTTTAAATCTGGTCGAGTAGTAAAGATATAACCTGGTTGATTGGTATTTGGTTTAATCATGGGTGTGTTAGCAAGAATATTAGGACCTTTAAAGGTATCTGCCATTGCACTTGACACACTAAACCCGTGTTTCATTTTGACAAGATGGTCTATAAAATCAACGGTATTGGTAAGAAATTTTTCGGAAAGTCCTGTTAGCCTACCTTGGCGTAGTTCTTCTTCTAAGAACTTTTCGACACTATGTTGAGAATCTGACATTTTATTTTTAACCTTTCTATCTAAAAAGGAATTCGTTATGGATGTTGTAAATATGGGTATGACCGCTGTAAATGCAATCGGTAACCAGCTCAAAGCAAATGCTGCTAAAATGATTGCTTCTGATTATAACAGCGCTACTTCAAAATCATTATCACAATACACCACAGAATTACAATTACGACCTACGTTTGCTATTGAGACAGAGTTACTTAATGACTCGAATATGTCTACATTAATTCAGACAGGTCTAGCAAACTATGCCGGTTATTATATTGTTGCTTTGTCCATTGATAATACTATCAATGGCGTAAGTATTGGTAAAGCATTAGGCAAATACTCACCTACACGCGATGCGGTAGGTGCAGCCGTTAGTGTGATGGGTAATACGATTGCTACCGTATCCACATCTTCATATAAACCGGCCATCATTAGCGGTAATACTACTTTGTCTACACTGAGTAATAGAATCACTGTACCAGCCATGATTCCAGATTTACCGAGTAAATATCTGGCTAAATTAGAGGTATCTACCGAAGCTACTTATCACGATCCTGTAAATCCAGAAGATGATTTTGGTGATATCATTCTAAACGAACGTAATCGTGTAAATGATGTCTCTACTTCTGCTAATGAAGATGTAACTGAAGAAATTAATAAGTTAGCTAACTTAGGTGCTGGTCGTATTTTGACAGTAGATGTCTCTCGTGATAAAGCTAAAGCCACAGTAAATATCTTGTTAAAACCAGAACTGAAATCTATTCGTTCTAACATGATGGTAGAGATTGCTGGTATTACTAAGAAACCTAAATCCATGCGTGAGCGCTTAATTGCTTACTTTGACCGTGGTACCATTAACTCTGCTTTTGACTTATTGGTTTGCCGTGACTTGATTGAAGCACACCGTCGTAACCTAGTAGAAGATACCACTGGATATTACGAGAAAACACATAATCGTAATGTAAATAATAAAACTGCTGCTATGTTAACAGGTGAGTTCTCTGTAGGTACTGTTGCGAATACTTGGATTATTTCCGATGCGACACGTACACGTATTCAAGCGACTATTGGTGCTAAATTGGATAACAAACGTGCTCGTGATAAATTCTTCGAAGAATCAGGTATCATGACGCTGATTGTTTATAACCAAGACTACCAACGTATTTTCATTTACAATCACGGTATTGACGATGTATCTGAAATTTCTATGAACTATCTTGAGAAGAAAACTAAGTCTGATTCATTTGACATGGATGTATTCAAAATGCTCTCTCAAGGTTCTGCACCTATTATTTAAAAAGGATATTTAACATGTTTGGTAATATTTTAAGTAGTTTAATGAATACCTTTAAATCTGATGATATTTCAGATACCTTAATCGATACACGTAATCGTATTCGTGATGGTGCGCTTGAAGTGGTACAAAGCTGTATTCAAGATACTCAAAATGTAGACTTCAGTAAAAACATGGAATATAAATCTACATTAGCAGCGATTCATCGTAACTACCCACGTGGTACTGCTAAATTGGAATTGTTCCAAGCGTATGGTTTAATTTTAAATAACTGCGATAAACACTTGGATGAATTGATTGGCTTAGTAACAAAATACTTTACTAAAACTGTAGATAAAGACTCCATGACTTATGCTCGTGGGCAAATCATGGCTCTAGGTAAGACTATTGACTTTGTAGGTGAGTTCATCCCTAAACATTGTCGTTATGTCATCGTTAAACAAAACGAGTTAGCTGGTGGTTTAAAAGCCGAGAAAGTAATCTCCCGTGGTCAAATCAACTACATTAAAGAAAACACTGTAGAATTCTATAAAGCATTGGTTTCTTTAGCCAGTATTAATATTGGTGAAATTGAGAAGATGTTAAAAGAGATTCCTGATGTAGTCATCAGTGAAGATGGTGCTGAAACAAAAATGTTTAAACAACATAAACTAGACCCATCTGGTACTTTGAATAACTTCTTATCTGCTTCTACTAATCCATTCTATTATATTGGTATGGCTATTGTGGATTATCAGCATAACAAATATAAATTGGCTAAAGAAGAAGTAGAATCTATTAAGATTGAATTGGAAGCCATGAATAGCCAATTGGCTAATGGTCAAGTAGATGCCTATACTGAACGTCAACGTGACCTGGCTATTGAGCGTATGCAGAAGTTAGAGTATCAGATTTCTAAATACGAAGAAAAAGCACGCAATACCAAATACTAAGAAAGGAATAACAAATGCATATTCAAGAAAAGAAAGTCATTTATATTCCACGTAAACAAAACCCACTAGATAAAAGAAATACTTGTCTGGATGACAATGTTCGTTGTTTCCCAGTAGACAATACTCATTCCACTTATGGTTTAGTCTATAATGCTCTTTACGAGATTGAGCAAGATACCAAGAAATACAATGGCTATAACCAGCCTAATACTGTTTGTAATGGTAAAGGCCCTGGTATCGTATTTCTAAATGGTATTGGTGATGTTGATATGGTTTATCAAACTTATACTCGACATCCAGATTGGTTCAAAGGTAGTTCTTTAGAAGCATTGAAAAACCGTGAGACTGTATATAATCTTACTTATAATCTATTAAGTAGTGACTGGTATACTTTATTATCTGGCTATGCTTCTACTGGTAAATTGGGTTATAATGAATTCATGGCATTTGCTGATGCTTTAAAAGAAATCGGTATTGTTCGTCAACCTAAAGACAAACCAAGATATTCATTGAAACAACATTCTCGTCGTCAAGATGAATTTTATACTGAACATCAAATTACTCATTTTGAACTTGGTTCTATTATTAAGTATGTTCCAGAACTTCATGGTAACTTTGATGACGTTGTATTTGGTGAACCGAATAAAATCAATACTGCTAATCTGATTCGTCATTGTATCGGGTTTGGTGGTATTGGTTATTTGGTTGAATTGTTGAAAGTACTGTATGGTACTCGAACAATCATGGGTTCTGGTCCTTATAATTTACTGTTAAGTAAAGGTAGAGAATAATGGAAAAAGATTATGTGTTGCTAGGTACTCGCCTAGTGGTTAAAAAATGAAGTTAAAAATAAAAAGGTAAATAAAATGAGTTTATTTGATTTGTCTCTAGAAGAAGATAAAAGCATGGTAACTTCTGGTGTAGAAGGTGACTACGAAGAACCTGAAGAAGTACACCCAGAAGCAGCTGGTGCTGAAGGTGAACAGATTGAACATTTGTCACGTGTATTGAATACTATTGATTCGTTGGAATCTGCTCGTGTAACTTACATGAACATGAAACAAAATGAAACAGAATATTCTACTGAAAGTATGCGTACCATTAACCAAGTGCTTTCTGAACGCATCAGTTTGGCATACCAAATGAATGGTTTGAAAGAAGAATTCCCTGTACATATTTCTACAGAATCTTTTGCTACATTGCATGGTTCACGTAATGCCATTACACTGGCACTAGAAGAACTAGATGGCCGTATTGCAGCTCTGTCTACTGAAGCTAACCACTTCTTGGCTCGCTTCTGGCGTAATACTAAAGAATTCTTTGGTGATGAATTTAAACGTATTGAACGTGTTAAAGATACTATTAAAACATTGATCAAGGATATTGAAAAAGGTAACATCGTCAGTGATAAAACTGTTACTGTTAGAAACCCTAAAGCTATTACAATTGGTGGTAATCTAGCCATTGAAAAGTAATTTCTAATATTGAAGAAGGTATTAAACGTTACTTTGGTAATGGTAAAATCATGAATGAGTATTTCTCTAATCTGCAGAAATCTTGTGAATTCTATAAAACACTAGATTGGACTGATGAAAAAGCAGTAGAAGCAGCTGTTAGTAGAAAGAACTTCTTTACATTAGGTGCGCCTTTTAGAGAAACTAGTGAGAAAAGTGATCGGTTTAATTACTACGAATGGGAAGTTTCTGATTTGAATGGTATGTCCATTCCAATGCCTAAAGGTAATGCATCTTTAATTCCTAGTACACCTTATTCTACGAATCATGGTAGTCACATGGGTTCTGGATTTAAAGGTAAAGTAAGAAATACTGAACAGGTAAAGTAAGAAATACTGAACCTCGTAATTTACCAGTGATGGATAAAAATAAATTGTTAAAAGCATTGAATGATTTATTAGATTGTTTGGATTCTTTACCTAATACTGAACAATTAACTGGTTTATCGCGTAATATGAAAAAGGATATCAAGCGATTAACTGAGCGAAATATTTCTTTAGCTGCTAAACAGAATAGTAAAAAAGAATGGGATAGTGACAACTGGAAAGAACTTGTTGGTTCTTTAATTGTTCCTATTGGTGTATTAGCGACAACAGGTTTCGCTGGCGTTGGTGCTTATATCATGAAACAAGCTGGTGATATCAATATGTTAGCATCAGCAGTAAGTGGTAATAACGATCCTAATTCATCCATTTATTTAAACGACGCCATGAATAACGGCCATGATAATAAATATATCCAAGGTTTCCGTCAAGGTTTTGCTAATACTGTCTTTAAAGGTTTAGTTCTTAAACAAATGAATGAATCTTTTGAGAATAAAGTAACCTTGTTCTTCATTGGTCTTTATCGTGAGTTATATGCACTCGTTAAATCTACAGCTAATGGTTTATTGAGTTATAGTTATAGCTGTATTGGTAAATCTAATAAAATCTAAACATTAGATATTTAGACACTACACGGATATCCGTGTAGTGTCTATTTATTATTATGTTTTAATGTATTTTAGATTTTTTCAAACCTATACTACTATAGTGGAAAGAGAGAGGAATCTTTCCACTTTAATTTATTAAACAATCTTTTCAACAACAAACCAAAAGGAGCATTACTATGTTAATTACATTGAACGTATCTAAAGAGATTTTTGAAAAATGGGTTGAAGTAGCAAAAGCTACTCGTGAAGCTGACTATTACTACGATACCCCACATGGATATCGTACAATGGAAGGAAAATACTTTCCAGAAATTGTAGGAAAAATCGAGGGCACTTATTCTTCTAAAGAGAATGTTAAGTGCGGTTGGTGCTTTGGTGATGACTTTATCCAATATGCCACATGCGGTGGCAATGTTTGGGGCATGAAAGAAGAAGGTGAAGAGTACATCGCCTACTTCTCTGGACGCCGTAGCCGCATCAAAGACTTCATCAACATGATGAAGGATTCCGACTCTTCATTCAAAAAGGAAACTGCTGATATCGTTATTCACGAGTCAGCAGCTCCTGCCGACATGAAGTGGTGGGAAATTAAAGACGAATACGAAGCACGTAAGGCAGTTGAAAAAGAAGCTGCTAAGAAACGCGCAGAAGAAAATCGTCGTCGCAGCGACCGCAAATTCTCACGCGAGAATAATCCCTTTGGAGTATTGCAAGGGATTGTAAAAGGATAAGACTAATAGAATAGAGAGAACCGAATGGTTCTCTCTATTCTATTTCTATCTTTTCTTTTTTTAATCTAATTTAGGTAAATGACCTTTTCCAGTAGCTTTCTTTAAGTAAGACATATATTTCTTACCAGTAAGCCAAACATCTTTATCTCGTTTTGCTGCTTTTTCGTAAAGCTTTTTAGGTAAGATGTTTTTAAAGCATTTAATCATTTCAGACTTATCCAAATGACTAGCATAATCTTTAATGTCACTGGCTTTACCAAACATACCAGAGAATGCAGTGTGAATCATGATAGTAGAATCTGGATTGACATCGTACTTACTAGCCAATGGCAACAATTGTGTAAAAATAACAATAGCTGCTGAACAAGCTTGACCTGTAATATACAATTCTAGATTACCACCTTTTTTACTATACTCTTGGATATAGTAAATGATTTCATTCATGATGTGTACATAACCACCAGGTGAATTAATAAAGAGTTTAAGTGTCGCATTAACTGGGTTTTCTGTAACAATACGTAAATCGTTTAAGAATTCTTTCTGTGTATCATCGTAAATACCACCAGAAAGATAAAGAGAATATGTTTTAGCTACAGTGTGTTTAATAATCGCACTAGATAATTCTAATCCTGCCATTTTAGTTTTCCTTAAGTTTAATTGGTTCTAAATCTACATTAAAACGATTTTTATATTCATTTAATAACTCATTTATCTCAATAGTTTTTCGTTTATTAAATTCTACAAGATAATCCAATTTAGACGAAATACGATCAATGAATCTTTTATTTTTTGTTAACAAGTCATTTAACTTATATTTCTTCTCATTAGAGAGATTTAATGAATTATTCGCCCTATCTGAATAAGATGCGAGCCTATTTAACCTATTTTTATATATAGTTATTAATCTACTAAGTAATTTTTCAAAACGAAGAGATATGTCTAAAAAATCTTTTTGTTTTTTAATATCTTCTTCTAAATTATCAGATGTACCATCACACATTATAATATTTCCTCTGATTATCATTAAAAACAATTTCGGTAATATCACCATCAATATCCGACATATAGTAAATTTTACTATTACTACCATTATTTTCTAAATTAGTAGTAATACGTTTTAAGATGAAGTCTTTAAAGTTATAATTACAGTAACCATACTCATTTATCATGGTAGAGATTTTAAAATCAAACAATTCTGTAATTCTACCATATTTATCTTCACCGAAGAATGTAAGTACGTCGCCTTTATCGAAGTTAGTTATATAATCACCGTGTTCTTTAGAGAAATGGCACAACAGATAACTAAACCGTTTGAAGCTTATTGAACGTATTTTCTTATATTTAATACATTTAATAGCTTTTTTAATGTAATCATTATACCCACTAATTAATTCAGCTAACTCACTTTCTTCTTTTTCGATAGATTCTTTTTTAAGTCTAATTGATTCTTTCAACTTATCTATTTTTGCTGAAAGAATATTGATATCGTCTTTAGTATCCATTACTTTAATCCTTAGATTAAGACTCAATCTTAGACATAACGTTGATGTCTGTACAAACCATAGTACCAATACATATTACAGAGCTTGTGTCTATATTAAATTCTTTATTTGAAATAAATCCTTTAATGTAATAGAGATTACCTTCACCAGAATCACTAATCATGGTTTTAATCTTATCAGATGCTAATTCGTATATCTCAAAATTATCTTTATACTTAGGTAAATCAGAACACTTAATTGCATCTATTCTAGTCAGTTCTTTATCATCGCCATTATAAAAATAGAAGATACTATTAGGTTCAGATACCCTACAATAACTAATTAATCTAGCTACTTTAGCATAACTTTCTGTCTTAATAGTTTTAATATCATCCCGTGAGATATTTTTAAGATTCAGTATAGATTCAATCTTTTTATCATTTTGTTTAAGTTCTCTATTCAAATCTGCGATTGTAGATTCTAGATAGCTATTTTCATCAATTAAATAATCAGGGATGAGATTTTCATCTAATTCATTTATTTCCATTTGATTTTCCTTTTATAAAATATCAATACTAGTAAAATACTACTTATATATGGTAAATAGCTAAAGTATTATTTTCTGTTAAGTACGTTATACCGAAACGTATTTTAACTCTATGTTAGTAATACTTTAAAAGATTCTGAGTAAAACAAATTCCAAACAAATTTATTTTACTAGTTAAAAAAGGATTTATTATGTCTTTATTTGATCAAATTATTGCTGGCAAGGTTCAGGTAACTAACCTGGATGCCACTGAAGACAACCTGGACAATGTTGATACTGAAGGTACTGAAGTAGAAGCAGGTGCTGAAACTGAAGCAGAAACTCAAGTAGAAGATACTACTGAAACTACTACTGAAGTCCAAGAAGAAGTAGAAACTACTACTGACTCTGAAGGTCAAGAACTCGTTGAAGAAGCTGACGAAATCGAAACTGATTTGCTCGAAGTAGAAGGCGATGAAGAAGAACTCGAACAAGTACAAGAAGATGTAGAAGAAGCTGAAGAAGCTGCTGTCGCTACTGAAGCTTTCTTGGCTAACTTGTTTGCTGCTAAATACACTGGTGGTCTGTCTGCAGCTCACTGTGAACTGGCTCACGAACACGTTACCTATATTGGTCGCCAAATCAAAATGCCTGCAAAAGACATGCCTGCTTTGGACTATGGTCGTGAATCATTTGCAACTGCCGGTGCGATTGCTATGTCTACTGAAGGCGCAATCCAATCTGTTAAAGATTTCATCATGAAAATCATTAACGGTATTATTTCTGGTATCAAATGGATTCTGGGTAAAGGCCGTGAACTGTTTAACAAAATGTTCGACCAATTGACTAAATTGCGTAAATACGCAGCTGACCTGAAAGAAAAAGTAGAAAACATTAGCACTGATACTCCTAAAGAATCCAAATACAAATCAGGCAAAAACAAATGGTTGGTATGTGGTAATGGTAGTGGTGATTTTAGCTTTGGTACTGTAGTTGATGCTGCTAACGCCATTAAACATAATACTACTGACCTGATTAAAGGTTGGGATGCTAACTATACTGCAGCAGTATCTAGCGAAAACGCTACTATCGCTGATAACATCTTGAATGAGTTGGAGAAAAACGCAGAAAAAGCAACCGATACTAAAATCGATACTACATCTATTAACAGCATTGGTCAATCTGCTAAAAACATCGATATCAAAAAATTCGATGCGGCCTTCCCATTTATGGGTAAAGCATGGCTTGATGCTGCATCTGCAGCAGCTACTGGTGGTAATGTTATCATTAACTGTACCGGTGTATACCCAGGTGGTTTTGTTTTATTGGCTTCCAGTGAAAACGGTAACCTGAAACGAGTATACAAAGGTAAAGTTAAAGTCGGTGAACTTAAGAAACGTATTAAAGAAGAAGCTGACGTTAGCCGTAAATCTGAACTTCTTCAAGCTCTGGTTACTATTAACAGCGCCTTGGATGACTGTGAGAAAATCCGTGCAATTGCAGAGAAAATGAATCCTACCATTAAGAAAATGGAATCAGTGATTACCAAATTCCGCATGAAATACGTTACTTTCACTAAGAAAGCACGTGATGACCGCAGCTACATGCAAAGCATTAAAGTAATTCGTGAAGCAGTATCTTTGATTAAACAACAAATTTACTTGCTGCGTGCACCAGGTGAAGAAACTGTTAAGATGGCTCTGCGTAGTGCTTACGGCGTTCTGTCTGTAGTCAACGTTCAAGTAGCAGTGTACAACAAAAAATAATATAAAACAATTAGTTTAATCTGATGATATTTAGACACTACACGGATATCCGTGTAGTGTCTATTTATTATTATGTTTTAATATATTCTAGATTTTTTCAGATACATACTATTAAATTGGAAAGAGAAGAAAAATATTTCTTCTTGCTAAACTTATTTTTATAGAAAGGAATTATTATGTCAAATCGTAAAAACACTCGCCAAGAGAATCTGAATAAATATGCAGATATGTTACATCGCCAAAACGTAACTTCTGGTAAAAAACCAGAAGAAAATGAAGTAAAAATCACTAAACCATTTGAAGAAACAGGAAAGGAAATTGAAATGGAAACAAAAGAAACAGTGGAATTGGAAACCATGACTATGGAAGAAGCATTAGCTGATGAAGAAATCAAAGCTTTGTCTACCAATGTTCTGAAAGAATGCTATGGCTTGATTCGTGCTAAAATCGAGGACAAACTTCTCGATGAACATAAAGCTGAAATCACTGAAGAGTGTACTGAAGAATCCATGACAGCTATGCGTAGCTTCTTGGCTACCATGGAAGAAAAAGAAATTAAAGAACTCGTTCAGGTTGTAGTTAAAGAATTGGTTGATAGCCAACTCTTTAATACCATCAGCGAAGTTGTTCAAGAAACTGAAGAAAAGCTCGCTGCCGTCGATGTGAAAGTAGACTTAATGGAAGAAGCTAAAAAAGCAATTCTCGAAAAAGCTGAAGAAATCGAAGAAAAAGCTTTTGGTGAAAACCAAGAAGTCAAAGCTGAATCTGAAGAACCAGTGAAAGAAACTGAACCTGACGAATCAGAAACAGTAATCGTAGAAACTGAAGAAGATTCTCCATCGCCTTCAGACTTTGTTTGGCCCATGGACAAACTCAGCGAAATGTTTCCAGCTAAAAGCGAAGAGAATTAAGCAGTGCATGGAGTAGTAGATAGGAAATCCTATCTACTACTCTTTAATTTCTATTTATTTTTTACTATTTACTTTTTGTGATATTTATTTTTTAAGGAGTTTAAATTGGAAGTTAAAGTTGATGTATGTGTTGATAAAGATATGGTCTCTAAGATTGAAAAGAAAAAGACTATCATCGATAATGTCTTTGGATTTAACCAAGAAGAACGTAATCTATTAAATAATCTTTTTGCTATATTTCTAGAAAGAATTGCCGTTAATGAAACTACTTATATTCTGTTAGATAAAGACAGTGAGAAGAGTGAATTGATGTTTATCTACATTACTTGTCTTTATGCTAATTATAAATCAATGGGTGAAGCAGATTTGACATTTAGTAATATCGAAGAAGTTCGAGATGAAATATTTGAGTTTGTATATAGACTAATTGATTTACTTGACGATATACCTAATGATAATAAAGTCCATATTGCATCAGGTGAAGACGGTTATTATTTAGTTATTTCGTAATATTAGATAGGCTACTACTAGTAGAGTATATTTTTTTGAATATTTTTCAAACCTATATTATTAAAGTGAGAATTATCTCTTAATCTTTATATAAAGGAATTTAAAAATGAGAGAATTTATTGATGGCTTCAATAAAAAAGAATGTAATTTAGCCATGGAGTTTATCTTTAGTACAATAGATAAACTACTTAAGAAAGAAAACATCGATGAATATACACCAATCTATTACGAAGAAGACAGTAACACATGGGTGTTAGATATCGATAAAAATCACAAGAAACGCAATAGTTTCCGTGTTGTTGCATTGGTCAATGAAGATGATATATCTGGTTCTTCATTTATTGTCATGCAAAATGAATATAAAGTTTGCTACAATGATTATGGTGATGTGGTCGCTGGTGTTGTATTATCGATTACGGCAGAAGATGATGGGGCTTATCTTTTGTCAGTATTAGACCATCGTTATCATAACGATCATTTAATCGACTTTAACGAAATAGAGAAGTATCGACCAATAGAAGGTTATTACTTGAACATGATAAACAAAGTACCTGTGTCTAGAATATATCTTTATCCAGGTAAAGATGAATACAGATACATCGAGGCTATGTTTATCAAATCTCGTAAAAAAGCAATCAATTTAATTGCTTCAGCTAACGAGGAAAAACATAATAAAGCTATCGATTTCATTAAAGGATTAAACAATGAGTAACCTAAATAATCTTTTCAAATTACCGGTATACGAAGAGCCAATCTACATTGTAGTTGCAGTATCGGATAAATCAGATATTGAAAAAGAAGCGAATAGCTGGCATAATAGTTGGCTTGGTTTGGATTTAGAATCTTTAAAATCTCATGTAGACCATGTTTATCTGCAAGATGATCGTTATTTCTTTATCAATGTGTTAAAAGATAAATTGTGTTAAAAGATAAATCAGAAATCGATAATCCATTTCTGGTTCGTTTAGTACAAGCAGGGCGTGTTATATTGACTTGCCGATATAAAATCTGCACTAATATCACATCAGATAAATTTGAAATAACTGAAGACAAAGATACTCGTACTTATTCATTTAAGATAAATAACTCTGAAAATGTAATTACTATTCTAGATAAACATGTAATTACATTAAGAGATCATGCTAATATTTTATTTTAATTTAGTAAAGGTGATTATGCTAATATCTTATCTGAACTTAGCAATAGTAGTGATGACGGTTTTGTCGAGCGAGTAATCGCTAAAGAAAACTACACCGAAGATGAAGATGCCAAATCTTTTATTCTCGATATCTATAATCTTGTTCAAAATAAAATTCCTGATATTATTAAAAATAATGTCGAAATAAAACCTTCTATCAATCTCTCTTTAAATCTTATATAAAGGAAATTCAAAATGAAACAATTATTCAGTATTGATACTATCTTGTCAGCATTTATCTTAATCATTGTATTTGCATTAGGTTTAGTTTGTGGTTATTATGGTAAAGGAGTGATACTGTGATTAAATCATTGAATATCGATATAGAAGCTGTAGTAATACATAAAAACCAACTCGATAAAGAGTTTTTAGATTTATATCGAAGAGTATATACTACTTGTATTGAGAAAGAAAATTTTTATATCTTCGTTAACAGAATTAGTCAACTTGACTATAGCACTATCGCTAAGTTAGATAGGGACTTATTGTTAATCTCTGAGCTGTTTTGTAAGTATAGTCTAGATATTACATTTCCCGAAATGAATTTAGTTAGTCTACCACGATATAAGTATCTAGATTCGGTATCTAAATTCTTGACTAAAGAGAATGTACTGTTAAAATCAATATACGTTAATAAAGTAAGACGTTTATCTTTCTTTGAAAATAACATCGAAGTAACTAACGATACGATTATGGATGATATTAAATCGTCTCTCTATAGTCATTACAAAGACGACCCATCGTCAAAACAACCATTAGCCTTTATTGGCGAAGATATACCTGAAATTATCTTTAAAAACATAAGTGAGATTGTTACTTATAATCTCGCTGAATTAGGGAAAGTTTTTATATAAAGGAAATTGAAAATGGAATTTTCTAAAGCAAAGAAATTTGAAATAGAAGATAATGATTTCCTCATTCGTAACGGTGTTTTAACCAAAAAAGAATGGTGTGAAATTATTGCTGGTACTCTAAGTCTTTTGAGAAAAGAAATTGTGAATATTCGGGATACTGATATATTCACCCAGTCAGATGATGACTATCTTAAATATATAGCCTATAACCGTACCCCAAGTCTTCGTATAGTTGATCCTATTGGTGCTATTACTCCTACCTTCATGGGGGATTATTTAAAAATCGAATACCTTTCTAAATTAAAAAGAGAATCGAGATTAAATATTAATAGTCCCTCTATTAGTATTACTATAGTTCATGATAAAACCAATGGTAAGCTATTAGGTGGTTGTCATGTTAAGGTAAGAGAGCATGGTAAAACCATTGGTGAGGTTTATATCGATCTTACCACTGAACAAATTAGTGGCGATATCATTCTTAAATTAGGAGATATTAAAGACGATATTCTGTTAGAATATACTTCGTTAAAGAGTAAAAATACTGAAACATCGTCTATCATCTTATCCTCTATTGGTGTTAAGTATAATGGTGGTCTTAATAATCAAATAAGAGATACTGTTTACGAGTATAATGAAGCAATCAGTAATAAATTAAAACAGTTACTTTCTGAAACTGAAAGAAACTATGCTGATTATTTTATTGCAAATGACCCATTGAATATCATGTTGGATGATATGGTTAACGGTCTCGGTTTATCGACGATGGTGATTGTTGATGAAGACACTACGAACAAGTAGTAATCTTATTTTATAACTTACGGTGCACCGCACCTAAGTCGCCCTACGGGTAACTTATTTAAAGGAAACTATAAAATGGACAATATCAATGTATCTAAAAATAAATTAACAGCAGGTGAGTGGTACGATATTATTCGTGGAATAATTGTAGCTATAGAACACTCTACTAATCTATTAAAAGAATCCAATGATTGGAAAGGATTATATCGCGATATCATCAAACCGAACAAATGCGATAGTTTAAAAGGTAAAGTTGAGTATTTTAATATAAACCCATATCCTACAGGTTACGAAACTATCTTATGCTGTAGTGAGGACAATACCATTACGGCTAATGAATTAAGAATATTATCCAAATCGCCAGTTAATTCTAATAACCAAACTCTTAAATTTAAACAGTACAAAGTTACTATCAAAAATTATCTCGGTAATAGTAATGGTGCTGTATCCATTGATGTAAAAGACGATGGTAGTTACATGGTTTCTATTTCTAGGTTAATTGATGGCTATGATTTTGGTTCGGTGTTTATTTCAGATAAAGGTAGTGTTGGTGGTTACATTATGTCTTTAAGTGGTAAAGAAAATAAAAAGAAAGAAGTTTCTTTTGACTCTATCTGTATTAATCCTGATAGTGAATTAAACAGTTTATTAAATAAAGCTTTGACTTCTTACGAAGAAGAAATTAATAAATTGTTAATGATTTACGATAAGTGTCTAATCGATAAACGTTTAGATACTATTAAAAAATTAGTCGATAATGTATCAGGTGATTACCAAAAACCAAATCAATCTGAAATTATTAAATCATTTATTTAAAGGAAATTAAAATGTGTAATCAATGTCAATGTAACCACGAACACGATACTGTAGAATTGAATAATGACGGTATGATTGTATCTACTATCTTCGGTACATTTACTGTACCAGATGAAGAAAGCAAAGAGTCTTTAATTGAAGACGAACGTGATGCTTTGAATATCATTCGCCGTATTCAACACTGGCGTTCATCCGATGGCCAGATTGAAGGTGCATATGGTCTCTATAAAGACCCACGGTGTGATGAGACTCTATACTTCGACATGGATAATGTATGGATTATTGCTGAAGATGAGAATGGTGAAGAATACGAAGAGTATTTAGATATTGATGGTGACATCATTATCGCAGCCTACCGTTATCTACATAACGAACCACATATGTCTTATCCTTGGTTAGAGAAGTATGTAAATTAATATAAATACTATAGAGAGTAGGATAACCCCTACTCTCTATAATTATAAAAAGGAAATCAAAATGAAATATCGTGGTTTTGCAAATAATGTTATAAAATACATTAATAAGTATTTTTGTAAGTACAAATCTAAAAACAGATTTAACAGAATGGAATACTGTACATTCAAACGAGGAATCTATTCGGAATGGTACTTCGATGGAGATAACCCATTTGAATATACTTATAAAAGAGAATACTTCAATGACTGGGTAGAACGTTCTCGTCTTAACCTTACCCATATGGGTTATGCCTTAAATGGTAAACAAGCAACAGGTGAAAAGCTCTTTACTGGGTTTAAACCAAACCATGCGATTGTTATTGGTGAAGTACGTAATAACAACCAATCTACCATTAAGCAATTACCTATCCTATTTAGAGGAGGTCACTAAATGAAGTATACGTTTATATACAAACCTGTATTAAATGTTATTCTAAAACATTTATACCGTTATAAACATATCAATAAGTTTACAAGAAATAGTTTAGATAAATTAAAACAAGATAATGTCGATAAGATATATCATGCTTGTCCTAAACTTATACGTAATTCTTGTAATGCTAAAGGACCAATGTTTTTACAGATTCTTAAAGGTAAGAGTGTTTGAACTACATGATAGTCCAGACGACTTAGGTGTTCTACACCTAAGTCGTTTAAATTATAACATGGTTTAAACATATACTATTTAAATGGTAATAGAGAAATAAATAAATTCTTTATAGATTAAAACATAAAAGCGACTACTCTATACTCCTGCGTCAACAGGAGTATAGAGTAAAACATGTCGCGGAAAGGAGGTGAAAAAAATAATGGATATGCATTTAATCCAGGTTCTACAGAACAAAGTTCTCTGTGGAATCGAACTTTCAGATAGCGAAAAGAAATATCTGGAAAAATACGAACAATCGAAAAACGACGTGTTCGCTAATTGGTTAGCAAATAATTGCTAATCTCACCAAAGAAAAGCAGTATCACCAGTATTGCTTTTCTTTTTTCCTTTCATAATAAAGAAGTTAAAGAATTAATTAATATTAATTCAAGTAACTTACGATACAAAGTATCTAAGTCGCTTGAATTATAAAATATTTCAAATCTATACTATTTAAGTGAAAGAGTGGAATTATCTTCTAATCTTTCTTCATATCGTTCTCCTTACGTTCTATATTGCGGAACGCTAAATAAAGCAATACACACCCTAGTGCAGATGTGTCCCCAAGAATGCACTATCTTTCATCTAGAGCGATGAGGTTTTTCCTCTTCCCTTTCTGCCTTATCTGCTCTAGGTTGAAAGTTACATAGTAAACTCCCTTTGAGATACTCACCCTTCGTTCGGGGTGGGTATCTTTTTTTTACCATGTGAATGATTTTTTTAGTTTGTTTATAAAACCTAGATTAGTAAATAGATTAGGTGCAATCCTTTTCTTCACACCGTTATATTCAGATTGAGAAATCCTCTCTATCTGACACATTTCCGGAATATATTTACTTTCTAGAGTTTTACTGTCTAATCTAGGGAAATATCTTATCCTATAATATCCTGGTAAGCATGGTTCACGATAACGATCTATCTTTACTTTATCAGACATTACTTCTAATAAGTATTCATATACCACATCACTTATCTTACCATTATCAATACCGATGTTAGTATACTTTACTTCAGATACAATTAGTTTAGCAATGATTTCACCTTTATATTTTTTAGTTTCTTTATTGTAAGGTACTAACCAATGTTCATTAGACCAGCTTACATCGTACACTAATTCTTCATTTGGTTTTAAACAATATTCAAAAGGTAGTTTATAGATATACCAACCATTCTTAAAATCTACTTTCTCATTACTACCATAGCCACTATAGCCGTACATTAAATGCCAAACTAATTCATTCATTCCTTCTACACAACCAATGACACTATCTGATACATGTACTCTAGGTACAGTTTTGTCTTCTTTTGGCCCAGGTCTCTCTGCTAGACGTGGAATAAATTCTTTAATATTTCCATTTACTGAACCATGCAGCATATAAGGATAATCTGGATTAGCCTTTACAATCTCTGTGTTTTTTCTCACCTTTGGTTTTTGATTATCTAGATATTCTTCAATATCAGTTAGATGCTTATCCATTTTATAATTTCCTTTAAACGTATGACTACTAATTATATAGTAAAGGACATACTATGTTATTACAATTACCCATCAGGAATGAAAAAGCCAGTATTACTCGTCCAGTCGTATTAAAGATTGTACGAGATTTAAAAGAATACTTAGATATCTTTCCTGATAATATTAATATTGTTTACATCGACGAAGAAGGTGTACGTAAAGAGAATGGCACAGCCACACATGAATTAGGTAAAGAAGGAATCAATACGACTTCTAATCCTTTAATTACCTTATCGGTTACTGAGGAGTATCGTAATAATACTTTCTTACAATACCAGCATTACGACCAAGAATTCCATCCTTGTTTTTTACATGATAAAACTCAAACATCTATTGTACCTTATTACTCAGATGTAGAAATGCGCTTAAACATCTCTTACAGAGCACCTTCTAAGGCTGCTGCTAGAATGTGGTTAAATAGCATCAAATCAAAGATTAGAAGATATAGAGATGCTTTTCCACATAACTTAGAATACTCATACGAGATACCTGAGCAATTCATTTACGCTTTAACTGAAGTCTATCGTTTAATTCACAATCAAGATAAATCTATTGGTAATGTAGCTGACTGGTTTCAGCAATACTTTATCAGAAGATTTGGTACTGCTTCTGATTCAGCAGGTGTGAATACTATTTTTGTAGTGTCTGAAATTCAACAACAAGTATTCGGTTATTTTAACTTTGATGGTGCAATTGAAGAAGGTGATAAAGCAGATGGTGCGACTTCTTGGATAGTCTCTTTTGATTACTTATTGCGTTATCAAAAACCTACCGATGTTTCTATCTGGGTACCTAGAACCATTTACAATCAAGTACTACCTGATTCCATTATGGGTGTAGATGATGAAGACAATGTAGAAACTACTAAACCAGATGAAATTAAGTTTCCAGAGAATCAAACTTACTATACCAATTCAGGTTATTTCTTAGACAAATATTCTGCTATTCGAGATAATGCTGAATGGAATGAATACAATGGGATTACTGTACCTAGGTGGAATGAATTCCAACCTCTACAATCTCACTCTATTGTAGGATTAGAGAGATTTGTAGACCAATTAGTATTATTCTTACCTGAAGATAAAGAAGGTGATTTAATCTTAGATTTAAATAACCCACAAGGTTACGATATTGACGAAGATTTAAAAGCTTTCATTGTTTCTGAAAAAGATTATATGTTACATAAAGGAAAGTCAGTATTTCAATTATGCGTTTATGAAAATAACGCTATGTTAAGAAGAGACTTTATTAAGATAGACGAAACAGGTAAAGTATATTTAAATGGTGAAATTGATATCTCTAAGATTTATAATATTCGTTTAGGTATTTACCATGATTGGAAATACTTAGATACAGACGCTATTGATAGATTGAAGAAATGGTGTCGTGAGAAAGGTAAATGTCACTTCTTTACCTTTAAAGATAGATATGCTTATAATGAATGTCAGTTAGGTATTCGTCGAAATCCTGAAGATAGATTCTTTAAAGAAGTAGAGTGTGTTAATGATAAGTATTCTGAACTTTACTTTAGAATCATTGAATACATTGCAGGTAACAGAATGCCAGATATGGTTAAGAATAACAGAAACTGGGGTAAAGACCATCCTTCTATTCTTAATACACACAAAACTGTACAAACATTCAATACAACTAATATTAGCCATCCTAAGGAGAGGTAAATGCCTACTTTAATTACTGACAAATATAAACCAGAACAGGCAAAACCCGTACATGAGTTTATTGAAAAACCAAAGATTGTTCCTACTGATTTTAAAACAGCAGTAGTCGATAATAGAAATAACCGACTAGATACTTTAATCCGTTACGTAGAAGGTTCTCACCAAAAGGTTATTTACTTTAGACAACGATTAGGTCGAGACGATTCAGTATCACAGTATTCTCAAGATACTTCTGCTGCTCATCAACAATACGAAAGAATTGATGGATTAGAAATTGTGATGCAATCTGGTTTATCGACTTCCAATAATGGTAGTGATATCAGAACAACTGAGATTACAGGTGAAGCCTTAATTGAACAGCCTATTATCCCTAATGTAGGGGATATTATGTTAATGGACTTTGGTAGAGGTACATTAGGTTGGTTTGGTATTAATAGTACCCGACGCATGACTCATCGTACTAATACTTTATACGAAATTCAGTTCTCTTTGTCATTTGAGATTACTGACCAATTAAATGACCCAAGAATGCTTGACTTAAATAAGAAAACTATTGAAGTATTTAAGTATTCTAAAGACTATTTAAAAGCAGGTCAGAATCCTTTAATTTCTCCTAAGAAAGCTGCTTTGTTTGAAGAGCTTTTAGAAGAATACGATAGATTAAGAGTATTGTGGTTTCGTAAGTTCTATTCCCGTATGTTAGAGACTTGTGTATTACCGAATCAATCCCATGTTACTTACGATGGTTTTTACATGAAAGCTATTCGTAAATGGTTTAGTGTGTGTAATACACCCGAGATGATGTATTTTAAAATCTTTGATGATTCTCAATTCTCTATCTTAAAGAATCCTAGTATCTGGGATGTTATCCATACTCGTGATAAATACTTACTAAAAGAAATATTCACTAAAGCTGTAGCTGTACCAGCTAGTTCTTTTAGTAATATCCCACAGTTTGCTATGATTCGTTTTTCAGGCTTTGGTTGTGTGGTTATGCCTGTAGAAGTAAGTTATACCAATGAACTCTATCTAAACCATAAAGACATTATCGGTAAAGCTATTGTCATTAACAATGATGTTTCTAAAACCAGAATGCATACTTACCAAGGTATTCCCTTAATTAATCAAGTACTGATGAACGATTCTTATGTATTCTCTCGTGACTTCTATAAAGATTCTTTAGAAGGACAATCTCACTTAGAATTACAACTAAGAAAATATCTTAATGACGATACATTAGATATTGAGACTATTGAGGCATTGGTAAAAGATGTAGAAAACTGGGGTGAAATGGAACAATACTATTTTATTCCTACTTTGATGATTTTAATCCACTATGGTGTAAGGAGAATGTAAGTGGAAGAAAAAAGAAGATATCTTACTCGTGATGAAATGAATTCCTCTGTTTATCGTTTATTCAATACACCATTTGTTGTACGAGTAGCTTATATTGATTTAATTGATATTGGTGAAATCCAACGTTATGGGATGATTACATCAGGTGATGAACATGATGATAGATGTAATGCTCACGAGAAAGTTACTGTAGCTTTAAAGATTCCTAAGCTATTAGAATTATTTAGAAAACAGATTCCATTTTACTTAGTCGATTCTAGTCAAGAACATTTGATGTACACAATTATTCATGAGCATTTAATTGAATGGCGAGAATATGTAGAGGAATGTCGAGGAATTAACCATTTATTAGGTAAAGTCCCTTATAAGGATTTAAGGGATTTATCTGAAATGGCTACAGTGATTTATAAAGTACGTGACCGTAATAATGATAGAGACATTACTGAAACCATTAATGCGATTAATCAATCCTTTAGTGTTACTGGTGTATACACAGGTTACGATTTGTTTACTCGTGAGAAAGAGAAAACCGAATTGGCTGAAGAGTTTAGAAACCAACAAGAGATGGCTCCTCACTTGGCAGATATGGGTAAGATTTCGGAAAAGGTTAGAGGTTAAGTATGTTTGATAACATGACCAATCCAGCTAATGGTGAAATTATAAAAATTGCAAAAGGTAATTCACCTGCTTCTTACGATTACACTCAAGCCTATATACACGTTATTAAAAAGAATGTGACTTATCGTACTTTAAAAGTATTGTCTTTAGATATTTCAAGAGACTATGATAAAAACATAGCTGATGAAATTACTATTGAAGTAATGTTATCTCCTGGTATTTGGGCTGACATGATTTATCCTTATATTGACGATATTGAAATCACTGTACAAAAGTCACCTAGTGCGATTAGTACCTATCAGACTATTCAGCGATATAAAGGATATTGTAAGAATCCTATTAATGTTCGTAAAGTAATGGCTATTGCTCAAAATGCTTCTACTGAAGACTTGAATAGAATGGATGTGATTAAGATAGACTTTCAATTAGTCCCTATCTTAGTAGAAAAACTATTGACGATTCAAGCAGGGACTAATTTTGTAGATTGTCGTGTAGATGAAGCAATGACTACTATGCTAATGAATGAAGGTTCTAAGATTGAAGGTTTAGATAACCACGATACATTACAAGGTATTGATATTGTCGAGCCTGATAATCAAGACACTTATCGTAATATTCCTGTACCCCATACTACCCGTTTAATTAATCTACCTAATTACTTACAAAAGTTTTCTTATGGTGTTTATAAAAAAGGATTAAGTCATTATATCCAAAACGGTATGTGGTATATCTATCCTAAGTTTGGCTTAGATAGAAGAGATAATAAAATACGATATGTCAATATCTTTGTTACTTCTCGTGATTTACTACAACATACTCCAGTAACTTATCGTGTAGAAGGTAATGACCTTTATATTATTGGTACAATAGAAAATGAATCAGTAGATAATAATTCAGCTAAGTTATTAAATCATGGTAATGGTTTAAGAACAGTTAATCTAAATGTACAAGATACAGACGATGCTGTCAAAGTAGATGGTAATAAAGCATTAGTGTCTCGTGGTCAATCTGTTAATGAGTTTATCATTAACGAATCACCCAATAACGTAACATATGCTCCATTAGCTCAAACTAAAACCAATACGAATATTTACGAACAAGTATCTTCTTTAGAAGGACGAGTAGGTAAACTATATTCAGTCGTTTGGAATAACTCTAATCCTGATTTAATTAAACCTGGTTCTATCATGAGGATACATTATACTGGTGAGAAGAATGAGCAGTTAATGCTTGAAGGTGTATTATTAAAAGCACACCATTATACACAAGCTACTGGCCAAGGCATGACTTCTACTTCTTACGAAACCACTACTGGTTTATTTATCTTTTGTAAAGAGTATTAACCATTAATACAGATACCCTATTCATTTAGGGTATCTGTATATTATTTTAAATCTATATTATTTAATTGATAAGACATTCGTCTGTTCCATGAAAGGATATAAAATGGATGATTTAGATACTGGTATCATTGCTTCGGTACCTAGACAACAATCTAAAAGTAGGTTAGGTAAACTTTCATTCTATTTTGATGAAATTAATAAACCTATCAGTGAAGATGAGAAAATTGATAAACTGGATACAAAAGCACAATTCATTGTAGACAGTGAAGATAATACTCGAAAAGATTTTATTGACCAAGAAGTTACTAAAATGCTTCTTGGTGATAAAAATGCACTCTATGTTATTAGACGTGTAAATCAACTTCTTAATCAACAAGAAGACAATTAAACTCTTAAATAAAGGAAACTAAAATGATTAAAGTCATTGCATTCGAAGGTAGTTCTAACGTAGGTAAAACTACTTTGATTAAAGCTTATGCTAAGAAACTTCAAGAAGAAGGTAACTTGGTATTTATCCATAAACCTACAGGTGATGAAAGCACTTATGGTAAAGAGTACGATATCTTCTCATTTGAGGGTGTAGATAAAGAATATCTGAAACCATATCAAGCTCGTTATCAAAAAGAACGTGAGCTTACTATCGACTATATTAATCGTTTAACAGGTAATTCACAATACCAAAGAGATATTTATATCACCAATATTTGTCAAGGCAAACTCGGACAACTACATGTAGTACGTATGCTTTTGAATAATATCGAAACCAATAAAGATATTTATTTGTTGGTAGACCGTACTATTATCTCTACATTGGTTTATGGTTACTCTTATAAAAGCAATGCTAGTCTTGAAGAATTAGTTGTAAATAGACAGTATAGCCAAGCTCATGGTGTTAAAAATATAGTGGATGTGTTTGTTAATGTTACTCGTGAAAAACCATTTAATCTTCCTGATGAGAAATTGAATGGTGAAGAGTTTGACAAGACATTTGATCAAGAGTCTATGTCTAAACATGAGCAATATCAAAAACTCTATCAATCTTTCTTCGATGTAAGTATTGGTAATCACAAAGTCGTAACTATCGATGTTGCCAATGAAGAACCAGAAACACTGGCTTCTGAATTGCATGGTTTGGTGGGTAAAGTAGAAGTTAGCGGTATGACTTGGTATGAATTCATGCGTCTGGCTAATCGTACTAATGCTACCTATAATGCCGATATCAGTAAAGCACTTTTCCATGATATAGTAGGTATCTTGGGTGAATCCAATGAAATTTACGACAATGTAACAGTTAATGCAGTTGAAAATGGTGAAACATTAACAGAAGAACAAATCCAAAATATGTTGTCTGAAATGGGCGATACTCTTTGGTACTGCGGTATCGCTTTGTACGACCTTGATCGTTTTGTCTCGCTGTGTTACCTTGATCGTATTGCTGATAATTTGAAAGGAAAAACTTATGATGAGGTAGTCGGTGAAACTGGACTTGCTAATTACGTTAGCAATTACATCTTAGTCAGTGATCTGAAATCTATAGCCAATTCACCGTATCGTGAAAAGGTAACTCACACAGATGATTTTATCCTTGATTTGTTCCGAAGAAATCTGAAAGATGCTGTAACTGTAATCGATGATTATAAGAAACACTATTTCTACGGCCAACCTTTAGATTCTAAGTTGGCTAAAAATATCCTATTCTTAGTTCAGACTACTGTTGTTTATTTGAGCCGTGCCTCAGTAAACTATGGTATGGATTTAGAATCAATTGCAGACAGCGTAATCAAAAAACTGAAAGCTCGTTATCCTAATAAATTCTCGGTAGAAGATAGCATCAACCGTGACTATACTAAGGAATCTGAAGCTTCTGGTTTATTAGGTAAATAAGTATTGGACTACTACGGGGATAAAACCTCGTAGTAGTCTATTATTTTTTTTGTCTATTTATCTGGCAATTCTATGAGAATTTATATTTACACCCCTAACAGGAGTATCCTAAATGAATTTAAGAATGTTGATTGAAGAACTCTCTTCAATGCCCAAAGATAAATTACTGTACGATTCCATTAACCAACCTACTTGGCATATGTCTCAAACAGGTGAAGTTGTACTAGCAGGTTCACCTTGCCCTATCCAGACAGTAGAACAGCTTTTACATAAACTAAAACTCATTCAAAAAAGAGATTTACCTTCTCAAGACTTTAGCTTTAAACGTGCTGTACATGAAGACATTGAGATTTATACTATTTCTGCAAAACCAGTAAATGGTGTCAATAAACTAAGAACTGAACTTATTACTTCTTCTACTGTTAAACTCTGGCAGATGTTCTCTACTGACCATATGTTAGTAGATGTAGCAGTAGGTGGTCCATCTTATCTTATGTCTTCCGATAAAGTAAAGATTTTGGTTAATAAGCCTTATTATCAAATTCTAGGTTTAAATGGTAAACGTACTTATTTAGAAGAATTGCTAAGCGTACACTCTTTCTCTTGGCAAGATGAAAAAGGACAAATTCAGTTCTTTAATAAAGCATACTGGGATAATTCATCTCATGATTGTCATTGTGATGATGCACCAGTTCTTGACATTAACAATAACGCAGGTGGTTTCAATACCATCCATCCATCGAAAGGAAAACACACATGCCAGTAAAATCTGCATTTAATAAAAAACCACTTATCACATTCGGTATTATTGCTCTACTCTTCATTGGTATTATTGCTATCAATGTAAGTTGTTCAGCAAAAATGGATAAGCCACAAACCCAAACCACACCTACGGTAGAACAAAGTAAACCTACTGAATCTAAACCAGAAGTAAAACCAGAAACTAAAGAAGAAACTGGTAATACTATTGTAGAAGAATCTACTGTAGAAAATAAAACAGAGGATGTGATTAAACCTTATCAATTACCTGTCTTAGATATTAAAACCAAGCTAGGTTTAACTCGTGACGATAAGGACAATAAAGTTGTTTCTTATTTCAATACCGCTTCTAAGAATGGTAAGTTTAAACGTGTGATGTATTATATCTGTTCTCCTAAAGATACTGTACTACCTACCAAAGGTCGTTACTTCATGTTTGATTTAGGTGCAACTGAAACTTCACATCCTATTGCTATCAGCTCTATTAATGTAGGTGATAATTCCTACTTAGTAACTGATAAATCTAAAGTGAAAGAAATTCTGAAAGACTTAAATACTCACAATGAATTTTATTTGATTTTAGAAAACTCTCAACGAATTAACATGTTTATTGAGCCACGTAAAACTAATACTTTACCTTGTATGTAACTATTTACTCTACTGGCCCCTATACGAGGTCAGTAGAGTAATAAACTATCTTAATTTAAGCATATATTATTTAAATGGTAATAGAGAAAGAGTTTTACTCTTTCTCTATTTAAGTTAATTAATAAAACATAAAATAGCGACTACTCTATACTCCTGTTGACGCAGGAGTATAGAGTAAATCATGTCGCGGAAAGGAGGTGAAAATAATGGATTCTAGTTATCTTATCCAAACTCTTCAAATTAAGAAGATGCTTGGTGAAATAACCCAAGAAGAAAATGAATGGTTAGAAGCACTATTACGTGTAGAAAATAATTCATTAGATACATGGGCAAGTAACAATTAGTACTAACTACACTAAAAGAAAGACAGTGTCACTAACAATGTCTTTCTTTTTTTCCTTTCATAGTAAAGAAGTTACTTAAATTAATTTAAATAACTCACGGTGCGTAAAACACCTAAGTTGCTTGAATTAATTAATATTAATTCAAATCTATATTATTATATTGAAAACGATTAATATAATCGTCTTATTTTCTCACTTTATATAAAGGAATTTTATCATGTTTAAATATATCAAAAATCAAATCATCAATCTGGTTAACAAAAACCAAAACCACCCTAAAGAATTTGGTGAGTATTTCAATAATGCTTACCATACTCCAAAGGATATCTATAAGGATATTATCAAGAATATCCAGTATTGGTTAAACGAAGAAGAACCTCGCTGTAAACAAGTGAAGTTCAAAGTAGCTGAACCGGTATATGGTACCGATGGCTGTATCCTTAAAGTAGACATTAAAGTCTACATTAAAGATGCACATACTGGTACTATTGAATTTGAATTGCATGACAATACAGGATTCAGTAATCATGAACACTATTCTATCTTGAAGTTTGCTCAAGATGAATACGTTATTTCTACTTATAACGAATGCTATAAGGCAGAAGATATCTTAGATAAGATGGAAGATGCTTGTCATCGTATTTCTAAGAAGGTATCTAACCACATTGACGTGGTAGATGATTTGTATAAAACCATTAAATAGGAGTATCAAATGAAGAAGTTCATTGGAGCATTGGTAGCTGTAGGTTTGGCAGCTACAGCCTATTCAGCTGAAGCAAAACCGCATAAGGTAAAGAAGTCTAAACACAAACCTCACAAAGTAGTGAAACTTCACAAGAAACACAAAGTGAAGAAACACCCACGTATTAAGAAACGTGTAAAACATCACGTAGTGAAGCATCATCTTAAAAAGCATGTAAAGAATACCCACCAAAAGGTGGTACATGAAAAAGAGAATGTATCACCTAACAGTGAAGTAGATATGTTGGCACTGGCTATTCACAATGAAGCTCGTGGTGAGCCTCGTAGTGGTAAATACGCAGTAGCTAATGTGATTCTCAATCGAGTAAAACACAAAAGCTTTCCAAATACTGTCCGCAAAGTCGTCACACAACGCGGACAATTCCAATGGTACCATAACCATAAACTTCGTTCACGTACAGCACCTACTGAAGAAGCTCGCGCTATTGCACGTGATATCTACCAGAAGCATGTATCAGGTCGTCGTGTAGACAACACAGGTGGTAGTATCTTCTTTAGTTCAAACGGTGTACGTCCAGCACCACGTGCTATTAAAAGTGTACGTGTAGGACACCATCAATTCTATCGTATTAAAACTTAAAAGGAACCCAATATGGAAAAAGCAAAAATCAATATTATCCGAAAAGATTTACCTACTTACATGCTAACCATCCATGATTTTGACTTATCTGAATATGTTTATACATTGTCTAATTCAGAAGAATTTCCACATAAAGTTAGTACACAATCTCACAGCAGCACTATGGTTGTTAAACCACGTTATGGTAAAGAAACTATTAGTGTAACATACGGCGATACTTTAATATGGAACGATGTATCCATAGGTGTCATTTCTAGTTCTGAGTTGCTTAAGATGATGGAGGTAGAGTATGAATGAAAATGAATTAATTCAATTTAAACAAAAGGTAGAAGAGTTCTTCACTAAATGTCAAGAAGAATTCTCAGTACGTTTGCAAATCGAATCTGAAGTAAAAACATTTATTCGTAAGAAAATGTTAATTTACAAAGAACCTTTCAAACAACGGTTGCGTGATTTTATTGAAGAAAACAATGAATTGATTTCCCAATTAAAACACGCTAATCTGATTTTGACTAAATCTCGTCAAGTGGACTTCTGTACCAATAGTTCAATGGAAGTATCGTTTATGTTAAATGGTAAACGCTATTTCTATTCTATTGAATACATCGTAGCTTAGAAAGGAAATGGGTATGAAAATTCCAAAAAATAGAAAGAAAATCCAAAAGTTGTTTATCGAGTTAAAGTACTTGGAAAGAAACCATGATTTCTCTGGTGATCCAATCATCTATTCCTACGATTTAGATTTATCATCTGGAAATCTTTCTGATAAAACTAATTATCAATTCTTACGGTTTAAATATATTGTTGGGAAAACTTTCCAATAAAACTGAAAACCACAATTAATTATTAACTTATATAAAGGAAATTCAAAATGAATAAACTGATTCTCTCTATCGCTGTTATGGCTGCATTGACTGCTTGTTCTAAAGAAGAAGCCAAAAAATCCAATAACGATGTCATCAAAGAAACTATTGCTTCTGATGACTTTAAGAATTTAGATAAAGACGCGCAAGCTATCGTATTGCGCGCCCTGTCTGAAAAAGAAGGTGGTAACTCAGGTGAAGTAGCCAACAACGATACTTCAGGTAACGTTGATGACACAGAACTCACTCCTGAAGAACAAGCTATGGGTGATGGTAGTGGTTTGTCTGCTGAAGATAATGGTGCTACCATTAATTTTGGCAATGGCTGGATGCTCTTTAAAGAAGGCACCACTAACTTTAATATTCGCAATATGGTGGAGTCTATGGGTCCAGTTTATCGCTATGAAGGTGATATCGATGGTAATCACGTAGTCATGGGATTCACTTGTTCTCGGCCTAATGCGTTATCAGTTATTTTATTAACGATGGCTAACGGTAGTGAGTTCTCAAGTTATGGCATAAAAACATCCCCAGACAGAACAAAGTATAGTCTACCTTTCTCAATTGGTCCTAATGGTGGGATTAACAAAAGTAACGATATGCCTAATGGTGGTTTGGAGATTTCTGCTAACGCAGACCTCGATAAGAATACCATCGATGTGAACTATCGTGACCCTAATAGCTTTGTTTTGCGAAACGTAAACGTGACCGTTCACTCTACTGACATGTCAAATAAGAACTTCATCTCCCGTTGGTATAACGGTCAGTATGACAACATGTACTTAGGTCGTTATACTGATGCTGAGATACAAGCATTTGCCAATGGTACACCAGCACCTGAAATCAATGGTAAAGTCAACCAGACTAAACCTATTCTGATTTCCAGCATTCCTAAGCTGACTGTTGGTGATGGTAAGATTTTTAACAAGCATCCTTGTAACTTCTTCTAATCTTCTAAAATAAAATACTGCTCTATCCGTGAATATATGGATAGAGTAGTATTTTCTAAATCTCTTATTTCTTTTTTACTTAAAGGAATCTATATGCAACAACATCTTGACACAATTCGTGATATCTTACACAAAGGTGAAACTATCTTAACAGACCGTAGTGGTTCTGGTATGATTTCTCTTATTGGTATTATGGAAAAGTACCCATTATTAAATGGTTCATTTCCACTGGTAACTACTCGTAAGATTAATTTCACGAAAACACTTCATGAGTTGATTTGGTTTATTAAAGGTACTAGTGATGTTACTTACTTAGAAGAAAACAAAGTGCCTTTCTGGACGAAATGGACTACTGAACGTAATATTCAAATCGATAAGAAACCATTTAGAACTATTGGCCCTATGTATCCTGAAATTTGGCGTAAGCTTTCAGTAACGAATGTCAATGTCGAAGTAGGCTCTGACAAAGCAGATGACCATATGGTGAGTTGTAAGACGATTGACCAATTAAAAGACTTGGTAGTAGGTTTAGCACGAGATATTCAATACGATGTCATCTCACGTCGTCATTATATCTCAAACGTTAACCTAGGTATGCGCCCATTTGAGAAGTTAGACCCTATTACTAATGTTAAAATGGGGCATATGGCTTTGGATACCTGTCACCGTGAGTTCTTTGTTTCTTTACGTCCTTTATCAGACACTGAACTAGAAGAAGTAATTAATTATCGTGAGAATCAAGCCAAACAATTTGGTGAAGTAGATAATCGTCCTTTACCTAAGTATAAACTCATGACTTCTTTAACCATGCGCTCTAATGATGTGGCTATTGGTAAACCACACAACATTGCTCAATATGCTTGTATGAACTTTATCTTAGCACACATTCTTAATTGTCATCCAGGTGAGCACACCCACATGGTACATGATGCACACATCTATTTACCACACATTGAAAACATTAAAGAACAGCTAAGTCGTACTCCTTATCCTTCTCCTAAACTATACTTATCTCAACAACTCACTCGTGATAAACTCTTAAGTGGGAATATTGATATTGATTGGTTTAAAGTAGTCGGATATCAGTCACATCCAGCTATTTCTTTTTCACTAGAAGGTTAAAATAACTTATCATTACAGCACACCTATTTTGGGTGTGCTGTAGTGTAATAAGTATGACTATACGCAGATTATTTAGGAGATTTTAAATGAAATGGATACAAGATTTATTAGATAACTGTGTCTATTGTAAATCACATAAAAAAGATTTATTAGTCATGATACTGGCTGTGTTTATCTTGTGTTGCTTTCTTTTTTTAGCTTACTTATACCCTAGTGGTGAAAGAAAGTTTTCGCATAAAGCACGCAGTAAAACTGTTAGTTGGGTAACGCAGACTTATCCTGATAATAGAGACTCTTATTATCTATCGGATAATAAAGGTTTGGCTTTAGTATTGACTTGTAAGGATAAGAAATTTACCATACAGGACTTAAAAGCCATGACTATTTTAAGAATATCATTGTATGGTGAACAATATCCTATTTCTACTTTAGGAATGGATGATGATTTATATAAAGTACCAGTGATTAACGATAATCCAAACCCTACTGAAGAACAGATTCGTTTTCTAAAGAAACTATCTACAGCAGACGTGATTACGTTTGAGTTTAAAAACATTAAGTACACTTGGGTGACAGACAATCAAACTACCCTGTCACGTTGTGTTAATCTAGATTAATATAAGGATAAAGCAAAATGGTAGACAATGCAAATAAGCTAATGCCTTACGACCCACGAGTTACGGGTATTGATAACATCAATCGCATTTTGGAAGCCGCTGGTATTCCAGAAGAATTACTGGATGATGTAACGATTGAATCTGTAAAAGATTCATCTAATCCAGAATTTAATGTATATCAAGACAAAGTAGGTAACACTGCTTTGAAAGTAAGTTACTCTGGTGAATTAGCTAAGCTTACTAAAAAGACATCTAATGTACACTTCTACGACCGTGTGAAACCTATTCCAGATAAATGGCAAAACAAAATCATGTACGTGCGTGATTCTGAAATGGAAAACATCAGTATTGACCAATACATTAAAAATGTTTGGACTAATGATGGCTTCCCATTCTTAGGTGAAAACCTGTCATTTGATGTACAAGGTACAGCTGGTGGTTTACGTTATGGTCGTAACTTGGTTGAAGTACGTCCATCTCCACGCAGTTATGGTTTGACTGGTGTGGCCTATCAAAAAGTGCAATACTTTGTAGACTTGGGTCACAAACAAGCTAAGATTGTAGCAGTAGTAAACCCATTTGTCAATACTGTACAAATGAACAAAAAAGACTGCTATATTGAGATGGTAGTACCTCCTGCCGTTACTGTTCAAGAAACTGAACGTCGTATTCTAGACCGCTATTTGCGTGAAGCATATGGCATGATTCGCAGTAAAGCCATCTTAAAAGAAATTGATGATGAAGTCATCGATATCGTTCGTAATCCTAACTTTAAACAAGAACTTCGTGCTCCTGCAAATGAAGAGCAATCTATTGAGAAGAAAGCTTCTGCTAACTATGCTTACTCTTATCTTTATACTTTGTCTCAAGACCAAGTAGAAGATGAAGCATCTGCTGTAGTAGGTAATATTCGCTTGATGGTAGCTCGCGGTTACTTGTCTAAACTCTTACTGGATTCTAACTTATTCCCAGTAGAAGAAGAACAAGCTTATCGCTTTAAAGAAGATAAAGTACGCAGTTTCGTATTCTCTAAATCTAATAAAAACTTCGTAGAGTTTGAAATCACATTAGGTAAAGAGACTTCTGTTACTAATGCAGAACAAAAAGCTGAAAAGATTATTCGTAAATTCTTAGGTGATTATTCTGTATTTGTAGATGTTGGTTTAGAGACTTCTGAAGCCAATCGCTTGATTCTTTCTGTTACTCCTAACGATAAAATCTCCGATTATGTTTCTGGTGATGTTAAAGCCATTGTTAATTATACTCTCCAAATTAATGGTGATGAAGATAACTGCGGATGTGAGCATAAACCTGAAAAAGAGACTGTTGTCGTTAAACGTAACTTAGGTGGTTTCTCTGGTGTAGCCCACTACGAAAAACCAGCTACTCCTGCTACACCAGTAGCTCCTGTAGCTCCAGCAGTAACTGAAGAAACTGAAACAGTACATGAGCGTCCTGCTCCTGTTCAACCACGTGTTACTGACGTAGGTACTGCTAACTTAATCGATGCTTACCGTCACGGTAGGAATGGATAACAATAATAAACCCTTTTAGGGCATTCACTAAGGGATACTCTTGTGTCCCTTTTCTAAACTTAAACTTTAAATTGAAGAGGTTATTAAAATGGCTGATAAGTCTGAATTGAATAAAATGCTTACGGAATTTGCTGAGTTCTTAGGTACTGAAAATAAAACTTTAGCAGATGAAATTATTTCTAAAGTCAATGATTTGAAACAAACTATCATGGGTGGTGAAGTTGATGAAGAACTGGATACTTTCCGTGAACTGATTGCTGAATTTAAGAAACTGAAAACTGCTTCAGGTAATACACCTGACTCCATCTTGACTAAGTTTACTGAAATTGAACAAAAAATCACTGATTTAACAGGTACTGTTGGCACAAACAAAACAACTGTTGAATCTTTAGCTAATACTGCTAAAGAAACTGCTGACGCTGCTAAACAATTGGCTGAAGAAAACAAAACTGCTGTAGCTGATTACGCTGCTGTTAAAGCTAAAGCGGAAGCTGCTGACGTATTGTCTCAAGCTAACCAAACTAAACTTCAAACAGCTGAACAAAAAATCCAAACAATTGAAGCTAAAGTAGCTGATCTAGATATCACTGGATTGGATGTTGCAGCTCTGAAACAAGCTTATAACACTACTCGTAATGCATAACTAGTTCTATAGTCTATTTGATAAAACAATCGATAAGACGTATATAATTGAATATAGTTAAATCGATTGTTTTCTCGAAAACAAGAAGGGATAAATCAAATGGCTAATCAAAAATTAAAAGAACTACTTATCGATACCATGAAGTTTCTGGGCGAAAAACATAAGGAATTAGCTAGTGTAGCTAAAGCTATTGCTGGTGATGGTTCACCAGAAGGTAAGGTAACAGCAACAAAGGGTACTGTTTATACTGATAATCAAATTACGCTAGGTGTATCACAGTGGATTAAAACTACTAATACCGGTAATACTGGTTGGAAGGTTTTAAATGGTGATACTGGTTGGGTAGAAATAACAAAAGCTACTACTAGAAAAAATAGTAGTAATAAAGTTTGGATTAGACGAGTTAACGAGCGCGTGACATGGAAATTCGGTGGTGGTCCATACGACTGGTTTGGTATTGTTGCTCGTAGTGATGCGAATTGGCGTGGTTTAGATAAAGGTGGTAAAATTTACCATACGTATATTTGTCCTCCTAATTCTAGTCTTATCCCAGTAGGTTTTCGTTCACCTAATAGTTTAATTGGTCAATTCTATTCAGACTTAACTAATAAAGCTTATGGTGTCTGGAAGTTAGGTGGCGTTAACGATAGAAATCAATTTCGTTTAGAGTTCTTCGACCAAGAAGATGCTAAAAAGGCTATTGAGGATATTCGTTTTGATACCATTACTTACTTAACAGATGACCCGTGGCCAACTACTTTAACTGGTTGGTAATATAGGTAGTATAAGTAGTTTTTAGTGATAAAACAAACAAGGATGTAAAAATGTCTATTAAGACTCCGTATAATATACATCAATCTGCTGGTATGAACATTGAATCACTCTTACTGAATGCAGGATATACTAAAAAAATCCTGAATGAAGATGATGTTTATATTCAGCTATTAGAAGACAATACTTTGGAAGGCAATAATGCTAAACTCTTTATTGCCTTTTCTAAAGAGGTTGCTTCTAAGATTGATAAGTCTAAAGTAAAAACATATAGTAACGATGCACCTCTACCTAATGGTGCTAAATACATTGAAGTACCTGAATTTCAATCGCATTTAGATAATGCTACATTGAAACAAGTATACGATGTATATAAACGTGTAAACTCTGAAGATAATGTAGACTATGTTCCATTTAAGTTTTCTAAAGAAGACATTGTTAAAGAGTTTACAATCATTGAACACGAATTTAGTCGTCAGAAACTAATTGAATTAGGTAAAAAGACATCTAATCGTAAACCAAATACACCTGTCATTTACGGTTATGTAAGAGAAGTACAAGCTACTCATGAAGGTCAGGTAACATACGAGAATGATGTACATTTAGTATTCCCTGATAAAGAGTCAGAACAACAAACTGACCCAGCTACCAATTTAGATAAATATTACTCTTACGAATCTTTCACACCTACATTTGGTGGTAATGATATTCAGATAACACCAAAAGGTGTTCATCGTTTCTTTGCTTTACCTGAATCTTTACATGTCCATGTTTCCATGGACTTAAACTTAATCGATAATGTTTTACAATATAATGCCATTAAGTTTGTAAAAGATTTTAACCAATCTTCTTTGAAAGAATTTGTTAAAACAGAAGTAAATGTTGAAACAGATAAAGGTTCAGTTACACAGAATCCTGTTGTAGTATTCCATAAACCTAAATCTGCTGTTTCAAACAAAGGTTTATTTAGAGACGTTACTAAGACTTACTACTCTGGTAAACGTAAAGACTTATTCTTTCAAGAACTATTGGTTAACATTACCGATGAAGTAACACCTAAAACAAAACTAGGATACGATATATACACTTATGGTTTTAAAGGCTCTGTATTAGAGGGCACTACAAACTATAAAGAATATAGTGTATATCTAGAAGGTGAAGATTTAGCTAGGATTAAAGAAAATTTCTACGATTTATTCTCAGGTAGACTAACTGTACGAAATATCTGTCGTAATCTTGGTGAATTAGCTGATGAATTAGCTACTGTAGAGTTAAGTACATTAACCAGTACTATTGAGTCTACATTAACAGATAGAGATGAAACATATAAAACAAAATTTGCTCAATTGAAATTCTCATTGGGTAATCTAAACGACGGTAGTAAAACACTTTTGGTTAAAGGTGAACTTATTACCAAAGAGAATACCAGCCAAGTACTGGAAGACTTAATGAAAGTACTACATGCTGAGTATAATGTTTCTTTCTATTTAGAAGAAAGAGCAACAACCAATACTTACGATGTTTCTTCTCTCACTAAACAGTATGTTCCTGTTGAAAATACTGATACATTGTTAGAAGGTGTATTCAATGTAACTATTGAATACAGTGATGAATCTGTCTTGAATAAAGAATTAAGCGGATTCACTGGTGTCGAAGAATAAACCATGCTAAAAGGAAAGTATAATGGCAAATATTAAATATACTATCGGTGTAAAATCCGGTGTGAACTTTGAAAACCTTTTGATTGACGCTGGCTATACTAAAGCCGTATTAAATCAAGAAAACGTTTATTTTACAGTATCTGAAACTCCAGGTGATGCTGAGTTTAACAGTTCTGTAGATGTCATTCTGCGTAAATCTGTAGCAGATAAAATTGACTTTACTACTAACGAAGTCGTACACACTTCTTCTACTACTCCATTTAACTCTGAAAAAGTAACTGATAATAAAGTCATTGCTCGTAAAGTAGCCAATGATGGTTCTGTTTACTTTGAAGAAAAACAATTTACTGCAGACGAATTGACTGGTGGTGAATACGTTATCGTTACACACCGCTATAACCGTTTGGACTTATTGAAAGCAGTTACTGGTAAAGAAGAACACACTATTGACGTTTCTGATACTGAAGAAGTATTGCGTGTAGGTGGTGTTTCTACTTTGTCTAAAAAAGCTACTATTGATGGTTTCTTGGCTAAATGGAAACTTCATGCTGATGATGTAAATGGTTCTCCACGTGAGTACTATCAATTCAATAGCGATGGTGATTTAGAATATGGTGTCTCTACTACTACTGAATTGATTCCTACTGCTTACCATAAAGTTTCTTCTTTAGGTTCTAAAGTAAAAACCAAATTGGTATTGGACTTAGGTGCTCAATCTCAAGCAGTATTGCTGCGTCCTAAATTCATTAAAGGTAAAAACCGTTCTTTGACTCTTAAAGAGAATAAAGAATTAAAAGTAAAAGGTAATGTTATCACTACTGAAAACTTGTCTATTGGTGGTGCTACCTTTAGTAAAGACTATGTATTGGCTAAAGCACTCGAACGTGCATACCAAGACAAACGTGGTCAGTTCTTGAAAGACAATCTGTTGGATGCTAGTACTTTGTTAGAAGTTAACCCAGTAGTAGCTGATGATGAAGTATTGGAAAAATACTTTACCGATGAGTCTGTACAAACTCTGACTGATGAAAAAGTAAAAGTATTGCAATATCGTGGTAAAGACTTAGCTGTAGAATTGCAAGAAAAATTCAAAGGTAAACTCAATGTCTTTGTAGAACAAGTAGACATTGGTGAATATCCTAAAGAATTCATCGACAATAAAGATAACTTGACTCAAGCAGGTGTTTCTGAACAAGCTGCTAATATGTTAAGTGGTTTGACTTTCACTCAAGGTGTATTGACCAGTGGTGTTAAAGCTTTGATTTTGGATGCTCCTGAAGTAAAATCTCAAGAAGAAGCTAAAGTTAAAATGCAACAAGTATTCGGTACTCTGTTGGGTCAACTGGATTTGAAACCTTTAGATTTGTCTGATTTATCGGCTACTAAAGAAGTAGAATCTGACCAACACGTATACGATAGTTCTTCTTTCACTCGTTTGGTTACTGTTAAACCTGAATTTGAACCTATCTTTACTGGCTCATTTGCTCTTGTAGTAGAATATCCTGTTCCTACTGACATTACTGTAGAGAAAGACCTCAACGGTTATGAAGGTTACGAGCATGAACGTCAAGGTATTGACGAAGTATAATACGATTCTAGCTTCTAACTAAAAAGATATACAGGTACTGTATTCATTCGTACAGTACCTGTTTTTTATAAAGAATGAAAGGATAAAGATGAGTAAAAAATTGTCTTACCGCTTAAGTAAAAGCGTAACTGAGAATTTTGAAAGACTGTTGAAATCTGGTGGCTATAAAGAAGACGCTTTAAATAAGTTTGATTTATACGTCACTCCTTATTTCAACGATAAGAAAAAACCTGTCTTTGAAGGTGATAACAATACTGTTTTGTTTGTAGCTCTGAATAATCCTTATGGTGTAGAAATCAACCATGGTGAAGTACCATTTGATACTTCTATTTATCCATTCCCAGAATCTGTTATTGGTGATGGTGGTAATTTGGAAGTATTGACTGAAGCTGAAACAGAAAAGCGTTATGTATATACTTACAAACGTGTTAAATCAGGTACAGGTGTAGAATACCAACGTGTTAAATTCTATCCTGCTGACCATACCCATAAGTTTTCTATCTACAAACACCAATACCGTCGTGTGTCTTTGGTAAACCATGTAGCAGAAGCTGAAAGCAAAGATTATGTAATCAATGTCTCTGAAGTAGAGAATAACAATGTATTGTCATTTAATGTTAATCCTGTTGCTACACTGAATACTTTATTTTCTAAAGATTCTGACCGTTTGAAACAATATTACTTAGAAGACTTTGGTGCTGCTGGCCCATTCAAATACGGTAACAATACTATTCGTTTGACTCCTAAAAACGATAACGAATTAATTGTTCGTCCACAAGACATTACTGTTAAAGTCATTGGTGACTTAGCTAAGATTCCTAAGACTGACCTTAAAGTTTACCACTTCTGGTTCTTACGTAACCGTACTTACCGTAAAGTAGGTAATAATGATATTGATTTTAGACCTATTATTGGTAACCGTGTTGTTGTAAAACCTACTGGTAATAACGTTATGGATATCATTTTAGCATTTACCTATACTGGTGATATTCGTGGCCAAGGTGAGTTTATTAAACGTGCTAACTTGGATACTTCTGAAGTAACTGAAGTCCCTGATTTGTTTGAATTACCTGTGTTCTATAAAGACGGTGTGGTTAGAACTAATCGTAGTCGTTTGGCTTATGCTAAACCTATGCCTGGTAAAGTCATTACCATTAAGACTAAGGAAGAAGTCGATTACTTTATTAATAAAGGTACTGTTTGGATTGCTACAGCTGACTTAGCTGAATTCCCAAATGAGTATAAAGAAGACTACTTAACGACTGAAGGTGACCGTTATGGTCAAAATCCATGGAATACTGCCATGGCAGGTCGTATTGCTGGTGTAGACTTCTCTACATTCAGTAAAGACGTATACAATAACCAAACCATTACTGTATACGAGGTACCTGAAGAAAATACTCGTGGTTTTAATATTACACACGAATCTATCGATACTATTGAAAAAGCTAAGAAAGCAGCTGAGGACATTTACACTATGTTTAGAAGCTACTTTATTGACGGTTATACAGCTGTGGCTAAGAGTGATGAACACACTTCTGAAAACGAATATGTATTGGTTGTAACACCTAAACCTGGTTTGGAAGACTATGTAGTAAACAAATTCTACATCCGTGCCCAAGTTACTACAGCTGCTGTTAGTCCAGAAGCTTAATAGATAAGGAGAATGAATAATGCCTAATATTAAGTATAACCTAAGTGCTACTACAGCAAATAACTTTAATAGTTTGCTGATTGACGCAGGTTACACCAATGCAGTATTGAACCAAGAGAATGTATATTTCACACTCTCTGAGATTTCTGAAGAGAACTACAATGCTGCTGTACATATTGCTTTTCTAAAAGACGTAGCTGCTCGTATTAATACGACAGACCACAATGTCGTTAAAACAGAATCTAATACTGTAGACCCACACAACACTGGCAAGATTTATGTACGTAAATATAACAATGGCTTACTTTCTTTTGAAGAAGTAAGCGCATTATCTATTCCTGAAAATAAAGAATGGGTAGTATTGACTCACCGTTATACTAAACTAGACTTAGTACATGGTATTTTAGGTACAGAGGTTAAATACATTCCAGAAGATAACTTAGATGCTTCTGCATTGACTACTGCTGGTAAATTTGATGTTGCTGTTGCTAGTTTGTTAAGTAAGAATAAATTGTATCAAGACCCAGAAGATTCTGGTAGTACAGAAATCCTATATCGTCCAGAAGAAACAGGTAATGTTGCTTATGGTGTAGTATCTACTATTGGTGTGGTACCTTCTGTTACACATGGTTTCTCTTCTTTGAAATCAGATATCAAGGTAATGCGTCAACTTGATTTGTCTAAAGTATTTAAAGTAGAAGTATTGCGCTTTAAATTCTTAAAAGACGTAAGCTATACTGGTGCAAGTAATCTACCAATTTATAACATGTCATTTGATTTAACTCAAGTAAAAAACCGTTTCTTTAACAATGGTTATTATAGTGAATCATTTGACGCACGTAAAACTTATCTAGAAAGCAGTGGTTTAGGTACTAGTGAATTATTTGGTCAAGCTACTTTAGCTAATAGTGATGACTTAGAACAAGCATTTACAGAAGAAGAACGTCAGGTTATTAATGAAAATAACTTGAAGTTGGTTAAATTACCTACTGTAGCTATTCCTGCTACTTTAACTAATAAAGTAATTGGTAGCCGTAACTTCTATGCTATTCAATCTGATATCTCTGGTTATCCTAAAGAATTCATTGATTATAAACCTGCTTCTGTTAATGCTGAATTTTCATTCTCTACTGGTGCTCTAGCAAATGCTAATGGTACATTGGCTTTAATTGCTGAACACGCTGAAGTCAAAGACGAAGAGAAAGCAGAAGAGAAACTAACTGAACTGGTTACTTACTTTAAAGATACTTTACAGTTAGGTAGCTATTTAGAATTTGGTAGCGTTAACCAAGGTGGTAATATTTACGACAATAGCTCTGCTACTGTTTTAGTTACTGTTAAGGATGATGCTAAACCATTTATTAGTGGTGAGTTTGCTATCGTAGTAGAATACGATATTAAAGAAACTACTGTAGAGAAAGACTTAAGTGGTTTTGATGCTCAACCAAACATTGATGAAGATGCACTACCAAGTGAAGAGACTGAAGTAAACAGTATCGACTTGGTACCTTCTTTAGCTGGTTACACTGAAATTGTAGAATAACAATTGATTAAGTAGAAAGAGTAGGTAATTCCTACTCTTTCTATTTTTATTATGTTTTATTTTATTTCAAGTCTATATTACTAAATTGAAAGAGAAAAGAACTTCTCTAATTTTAATATTTTATATAAAGGAATCTTAAAATGGAAATGACTATGCAATCGTTTTTAAATCAACAAAAACAAATGTTGAAAGAAGACTTAGCTTCTTTAAATAAAGTTAAGTCTAAACTGAAGAAAACACATGATGAAGTAAATACTGAACTATGTGTTCAAACGGCTATTAGACCACCATTTGGAATTGATAAAAACATTAATGCTAAGATTAGTGAATTACGTAGTTTGAAGGCTAAGATACATTCACAGTTACTTGCTATCAATAAGCAGATTGAAGATATCGAATCTGCTATTGAGAATATCTAATTTCTTAATGTATTTTAGATTTTTTCAAACATATACTACTATAGTGAAAGAGAGGAAAATTATTTTACTCTCATTAAACTATTTTACATTTATAGAAAGGAAAGTAAAATGAAAATCCGTATCCGTTACATCCTCCTGGCTGCAATCGCAGCTGTAACCATCTACGTTGTATCCCCTAGCGATGATGATATCGCTATGGGTGCTCAACAAGTAAGCCAGGCAAAAGCTGACGCTAAGATGCGTCAGATTGAAACTATGGCTGATCATTGTATGAAAGCACCTTCGTCTGAAGAGTGTAACTAATACAATGTAAAAAAGAGAAGTAACTTACGGTGTTACACACCTAAGTCGCCTGAATTAATATTAATTCAGGTAACCCTTCTCTTTTTTTTGATTTAAAAGGAGTATTTTAATGGCTATATTAGTCGATCCAGAAAAGTCACAAACAGAAAATCTAATGTATCTTTTAGAACAAGCGAATATCCCACAAACTGTTAAGAATGATATTGAAGGATATTCTTGTTTAGCACGTGATAAAACCATTAATGGTAAAAGTTATAATACAGAATTACATTTACATATCTTACCAAACTCACCTACACATTTACGTGAAAAAAATGCTTATGCTGAGAGTAACTATAATCGTGTTCCTCTTGGTTTTCCAGGTGATTCCTCTTTTGGTTTAGAGCATGATGAGAGAACTGAAGGATTAGTAGACTTTAGTAATCGTACTGAGATGAATGAAAAACTAGCTGAAAAAATTAATAAACATCCTAAGTTTTCACAAGAAAGTAAATTCCCATTTCGTGTAGAAGTAGCTGAAGACTTCCGCTCTATGACTGTATTTCCTTCTCTAGCTTCCCCTTGTTACTACGGAAGTAAACAATATCGTTTTAGAGTTATTGAGATGGTTTCTATCAATAGCATTCCTACTCAAATCTACGTATCTCGTCATTTCTTTCCAAAAGCTAAGAATCAGTTAATTGGTACATTCTACGGTGGTTGGACATTTGACTGGCATTTTCCTTCTAATGAATATCAAGACAATAGTGGTTTTAGGATTGAAAGAGCTTATTCTTTAGATAGTCGTTTTACAGGTAATGAATCTGTTAAAGAATTCTTTCTTAAAGTTCTTAATTTGAAAAATACAATTGAGCCTTATAAAGGTAAACCTTATTTAATCCAAGATATCGAACTTGAAGAACAATATATTCCAGCTATTACGACAAAAGTTCTTAACTTTGTAAAAGACCCAAATATACACATGTCTACTTACGACTATAAGTCAGATGGTTTCTGGGTAAATAATATCTGGAAAAGAGGTGCTGCTATTATTGGTGAAGATGATATCTTTGGTTACAAAGTATTCTATTGCGATGATGGTAAATATCATGGATTTAAATCTATCGTATTGCAATTGCATATAGGTTCAGCATTTCTGCGTTTCTTAAAAGAAACCAATCGTGAAGTAGGTAAAACTTTTACGATAAGAAATATAGCTGGGATTAATAATGGTATTGCTGTAGGTGATGATGTATCTCTAAAATTTACTAAACATTTAAATAAAGACTACATCAATTCTAATGACTTTACTATCTATAATGGATTCATGTGTAAATTAGAAGCTTTTAATGGTCAACCTACTACTAGTGAAAACCCATGGTTAAAAGACTTATTCTACGCGACTATCTTTAAAGAGTTTAATGAATGGTTATTTAGTAAGTTTAATATTAAACTACTAGAAAATCTTAGTACTAATAAATTGGTATCTGAAATTAGAAGCATTAGTCTTAAAGATTATAGTAGTTTAAGAAACCTATATAATGTAGAAGATTCTGATAGATTTACCATTAATAATCTACCTAATGGACATATGTTTGTTGTAGGTACATTTGGAGTATTGTTTAAAAATGTGGTTTAGATTTTAATTTAGGAATAATATTATACTGAATGTACTTATTTAAATAAAGGAATACATTATGGATAGTATTATTCTTCCTAGTAAAGAGATGTACTCTGTTGTTCGGGATGACCTTATTTGTATTGACCATGTATCTTTAATGCTCTCTAATGAGTCTATATTGGCTCTAGCTTCGATTTTAGATGGTATTGGGGTGTGTCATACCCTTTTGAATAAAGAGGGTCTTCCGCGTCAAGCAGGGGTCACTATAGTGTATTCTAAGAATAGATTACCTAAGTATCTTATTAAAGAAGATTTAGAAGTAGATACTACTTTTGTCCCTTTAGTAAAACCCGAACAATACGATACCTTTATTAATTCTGGTAATCTTAAGTTTCAAACAGTTACTGACATTCATGGAAATAAAATGGATGTTATTCTTATTAAAACAAATACCTTCATGTCACTACATGAGAAATACATTAATGACTATAATGCAGAATGGTCTCAAGGTGAATACATGCCATTTATTAAAATCAATTCACCTAGTTATTACGATGGTTCTGATTGGTTTAATACTTTAAGTATGCCTGATACAAACCAAGCATTAAAATTTACTGATGTACGTTACATGAGGTTTGGTGAAAGGATATAATAAATATGCTTTATTCTGATTTAAATGGTTATAAAGAAAGTATTAAGAGATGGATAGTCCCTGGGCTATTTGTTTTTCTATTAATCTTTATTGTTATTTCTTTAGTGATTATTCAACATCAATCTCGAGCAATTGAAACTCGTAATGAGAAAATTGCGACATTGGAAGATGATGTAAGTGATTTGAAAAGAGAATTAGCATTAGAGACTCAATTAGCGACTGCTTATAAAAAAGCAGCTGATGACCAATTGGCATTATTTAAACAAAATCAAGAACACTTTAAAGCTGTCAATAGTGAGTTGAATCAATCTTTAGAAAAACATAAAGATTACGCTAATCAAGAATTACCTTTAGATATTCAAAATATCGCAAATGGTATTCGACCTATCCCTTTAAAACCTAAGGAATAAAAAATGAAATACTTAATTCTTCCTATTTTACTTTCTGTTGTAGCGTGCACGACACCGACTAAAGTAAAAGAATATGTGGCTTACGATTGTCCTATTCCAAATGTATGTGCTGAACCTATTAAACGCCAAGAGATTAAAACCAATGGTGATTTGGTTCGTGCTTATGTAGAAGTAGTACAAGAGAATGAAGAATGTCGTATTGTCGTCAATACATTAACACAATGTATTCGTCAATCTCAAGACATTATCCGTAAGTCTAATTAAATTATAGATTATTTTAAGTATATACTATTATAGTGAAAGGGACGACGGTTCCTTTCACTATTCTTATCAACTCTTTATATAAAGGAAATCAAAATGGATATCTATAAATCTGACAAAATTTTTACTAAGAAATTTCAATTCAATAAATTCTTCACTAAAGCGGTGAAGAAAGTATTGGTGGAAAAATTCGGTGAGCGTGTTCACTTCAACTTTGAAGCAACACAAAACGTGTTGTTGCCATCTCGTAAAGGTGGTGATGAAATGAGCGGCGTTCGACCATTCCCTTTCAAAATGAATATTGACGAAACTAGTGGTTGCATTTACATTGATGGTCGTGGTTTAGACAGTATGGTAACAGTAATGCCAGAACACTGGGAAGAACTCCCAGAAGAGGCGATTGAGCATATTGTCAACTATGTTGATAAACTGCTCACTAACATTGAGTCTAAAGAAGATGTTAAGCCTATCGTTAATGGGGCTAAACCTATCATCAACATCGAAGTTTGTGTTAACATCGATAGCCGAAATTACGCACCAATGAACGACCCAGAATCTTTGAAACTGGTTCGTGAATTGGAAGGTTTGCCTTCTAAACAATCTAAGAACGAACTTCAAGAAATTGCTGATAAAATCAGCAAAGAAGGTGTCGACCCAGAAGTCGTTACCAAAATTGTAGAGATTGTTCTGGCTACTCTGCCATTGGTAATGAAGAAGTAATCTGATAGAATACTATAGGTGGGATTAACCACCTATAGTATTTTTATTTTTTATCTTTTATAAAGGAAACTATTATGTCTAAAAATAAAGACGCTAAGCGTAAAGCTAAATTAAAAGCCCGTAAAGCTACTACAGGCACAGTAGTGAATCGTAAGAATACCCTTGGCTTAGACGCTAATGGTAATAAGAAAATGAATGCTACTGTTACAGGTTCTCTGATGACTGATTTGTTTGAGGAGCAAATTACTCAACGTATCGGTTCTAAGAATATTGAAGAACTCTGTACTACCATGAAATCCAATATGGATAGATTCTTAGTAGGCACACGTGAAAAAGACAGTATGCAAGACTATTGCTTCTTGACAGAAAATGTCTATGTCTCTAAAGTGTTACTAGAACTCATTAACAAATACATTGAGTCTGATGACTTAGCGGACCAAATTAAGATTAATGAAATTAAATCTAACATGAAGAAATCTCTAGAAGACATGGAAGGTTTGATTATTCGTATTTGGCCTCAAGCAGTACGTCGTCAGAAGTCTTTTGTATTTGTATCTGAATTAGGTAAGAGTGCTAAACCTATCGTAGATGAATACATTAAATGCTTTAAAGAGATGTTGGGTATTTGCGATGTAGGTATCTTCCAAAAAGCATGTCGTGTTACCATGGCTCGCTTAGGTAATGAGAATTACCAAGAAGAAAATATCAAATACTATCGCATTCGTGAAGGCTATCAACTTTATCGAGAACAAAAAGCATACTATCTCGATAACTATGTTGAGAGTATTGAGAAAGTAGCTTAATCGAAAGTAGGTAGTGGGCAATAGCTCATTACCTATTTTTTTGAATATTTTTAAACCTATATTATTAAAGTGAAGGTACCTTGTTAAATTACCTTAATGTAGTAACTTGATTAATTTTTATATAAAGGAACTAAAAATGGAAACAATGACTGTTAATAAATTGGATAAAGAATTTAAAGTAGAAATTCTCCAAGGTAAACCTAAACATTCTGACATTAAGAAATTACTGAAAAGTGACTTTAATTTCATCAAAGGCATCTGTGAAGTATATATCTTAGAACGTCATACTCGAATCACTACAGCTAAAATCCTGTTAACAGATGGTTTTATCATTACTGGTTTATTAGATACTGGTAAAGGTAAAAACCTGGTTAATGAGATTAATAGCTTAGCTACTACAGCTATGCGTCAAATGTACAACTCTGGTTCTTTATATATTCCAGACGATATGACGTTTGAGCAATTTAAAGATTCTTATGCCGATAAGGTTAGTGCTACACTACCTATTATTTCTAAACAATTGGAAACCAAGATGAAATATCTTCATTCTAACATTGAAGAGAATATGGAAACTTTCCAGTTTGTTGCTAAAATAGCATAATTCTTTTAAAAGGAAACTAAAATGGAAAATACACTTAATTTAAGTAAGTATCATCGTAAAGAAGATGACCCATTACTTAAAGATGGTAAACTCTGTCTTTATACTGATACTAAGTCAGAAGATTATCCAGATGAAGTACTAAACACATTTGCAGATACTTTGATTGATTATTATCATCTGCATAGCTTGGATAAAATTGCAGAAAGAATGAATAAGTTTAAACTTCATTCACTCAATATAGAAATAAACAACCATCTCTCAATTAGCTTTGCTGAGATTGATCGACATGTATTTGTTTACGATGAATACGATATGTACACGGATACTAAAATCGAACTAACAGAGGAACAAAAAGAATGCAATTTACTCTGTGGTGAGTTTAATAAACTCTATGAACGTATTCGTGATATAATCTATCAGAAGACAGGTTTATATTGTCGACATAATGGTTTTTCTTATTCGGGATATTGGTATGTATCTGCATCTAAGTATTCTACAGAAAATATTACTTCGAGTATGGGACAGAAGATGTTATCTGTCTTAAATGGTGATGACATTTTTACCATTAGAATCGAAAATGAAAATGGCGAATTGTTCTTACCTACATTCGAGCCTATTTTAGTAGACTATGATTTTATCGCTCCTGTGAGAGCAATCAATCTAACTGGTTTTAATGGATTAGGGTTTACTTTTAGAAAATCAAATGGAGAATATACTCCGTACTTTAGTAATCCTAGTATGTTTCTTAGTTATTTAGAAAGATTAGGTTACACTGGCCGTATTGTGGTTGTGAAACAGAATATTAGTGACATTATTCGTCTTAATGATTGTATTGCTGGTAATTCTATCAATGTTAAATATGTTGAAGAATTCAATAACGATAATGTAATACTCGATGATGTTTATTCTGAAGAAACTAAAAATATTTTTGGTGATACTCTTTATAAACACATTGGTTGTCCTAGTTACGATGAAGAACCTTTCCCTAGTTGTTTCATTAATTCTAATGTATTGTTTACTATGCCTGAAGGGTGTATTTACAGAGAGGATGAGATTTTTGAAGCAGTAAAAGAAACTGCTAAGAAAAATACATTTGAATACAATAAACGTGGTGAGACTACTTATAGTTATCTTAAAGGTGATTATCTGGTAGACTTTAAAGGTGAATTGGTTACTGTATTTGAATTACTGAATAGAATCTCTGAAAAAGAGTTCTTAACAATATTGAATATCCATGCTAATGGTTTAGATAACTACACCAATGTCTCACGTGAATATTTAAATAATGGTGCCATTATTTACTATAATGTAAACAAGGTATTTGGTCGAGGATTTAATAGATTCTTGGAAAACAATATCCGTGAAGATAAGTTAGTAAAATTCAATTCTAGTGAACTTGAATTGTTTATTAAAGACCATCCTAGTGTTTATGCTGTTCGAACTGTAAGGAGAAATACTAACATCATTCGAGTGGATGTAGATGATAATGGCAACCGTATTGCTGGATTTAAGAAATGTGATTTGATTATCCCTTCTAAAGAATCTTTACAAGAGTATTTACACAATACTAAGAACATTGATGGCGGTAACTATTTGTTATCTAATGTGGATAACTATGGTGTAGAAATCAATCTCACCATGCGTGACTACAATGATAATGAAGTAGTGCTTTATGATATCTATCGAAATGAAGAAACAGGTAATATCTATATTGCAAGTAAAGACCAACCATTCTATTATCCTATTCCTCTTAACTTTAAATTTGATTAATTCTTAACGCGTAATTACAGTATGGGTATTTCTACCCATACTGTAATCTCATTCTCTTTTTATAAAGGAAACTAAAAATGAATAAACTTTTTATTTTATTGACTTTAGTAGTTTGCGCTTGTGCTACACAAAAGGTAGAATCTACACCAATTGAAGAAACCAATCTGAATGTAGAAGTACAGATTAACGAAGACTCAGGCATTATGTGTAAAGAAAATAACTCTATTGCCTGTAACGAGATTCGCGATTATTGTTTTAATAACGATAAAGACGAAGATTGTATGGCTTTTGCTAAATTCTCTAAATAAGGAGATACAAAATGGATATAGTTAAGTTTGCTCAAGACGGTATTAAACACGCTAATGAAACCCAAAAGACATTACAAGCTATTGTCAGTATTCTTTTCGATGGTTTTGTAGATGTGAATTCAAATATTACCATTAATGGTTTACGGGAAGACTTTGCCGATAAAAGTCGTTTCACTGTAATCGACGATGTTGTTGTAATTAGTTTTGCTGATATCTTTCATTCAGTATTTAATTACTGTACTGTAAACCACGAACATGTTAAAAAAGCTATTGGTAAACTCATTAAACAAACTAAAGACAAATACCCCATTAAAGTAATCAGTAGACCTAGTAGTAAACTAATATCTGGTATTGGTACTGAACCTACATTTATCGTCAGTGGTTTTACAGAAGAAGAATTAAATATTCTTCGTGGTAATTCTGCTAAACCTAATAGGTTAACTAATGGTAAATATAATAACCATAAGTTTGCTCTTATTGAAAAAGAAGCTAAACCTGGTTCTAATTATATTATCTTCGATGATATTGAAACTTTGCAATTATACAAAGACAATATCTTAGAACAACACGGTATTGAGTCTGAAGTATATCACATCGATACAAATAACTTTGATTTAGAAAAAGTAAACCTATACGGTAAAATGTACGAAGGGTTTTACTTTACATCAGAATCTCTACCTATGGTGAAGATAGAGTTTACACCATTTGATGGTTATGCTACTAAGTCTGTTTTTGAAGATATTATTATTGTCTCTGGTTGTTATCTCTCCGATGATATTGAATATTACGAAGATATTGATAACTTCATTAAAAATCATGGTGGTAAAGATGTAAATGGTTTTGAACCTGCTTCTATTAGAATCTATCATGGCGATGCTTGTGATTACATCTTAGCTTATAAGAAACCATTAAACAACGATGTTAACATTATTCCATTTATTCTATTCCAAGAGTTTATTAATTCTAATGAAACCATTAAACGAGTCATTAACGGTGATATCATTATCTATATCGATGATTTAAAACATGAGTTCTTAGAATTTATTAAGACTTACGATAATCCTAAAAACTTATATGGTTTAACTGAGATACTTTCTAAAGTTAAACAATATATTAAAGACAGTATTATCGGAGTAGGATATCTTGGGTATTATATTGAAAAGGCGAGTGCTTATGCTTATGGTAGTAAATTAGACTACTGCTATAGTAGAATTAATGGTAAACGAATTATCTTCCCTAAGAGTGTTGATAACAATAGTATCACTTCAACTACAATCCGTATTATCAAAGACAATCAGGATTTGGTATATGGAGATATAATCGAAACTAGTACTGATTTTGATGAAGATACTACCATTGGTGTTTTTATCAACAGTGTTATCGATAATGGTGTACTGATTGATAAACATGCTAATTACCTTTATGCTAGTATTGCTTGTGATGAGAAAGTCGCTAAAGCAATTGTTGACGAAGGTGACTATTCTGATTTCGGTATTTGGAAAGAGAAAAGCATCAGTACCTATCGTGGTGATGTATTTGGTATGTGTGAATTTACCCTAGGTAAAGAAGCATATTTCGGCCATCAAGTAAAATTCTTTACAATTAAAGAGTTGTTAGAGAAAGGTTGTGTGGTTTCCCGTTTAGATAAAACCTCTTATGCTGTTAGTGGTTTTACTGATTTAGATGATTCTTTAATTAAAGAATATCAAATTACTCGTTTGTAATAAATAAAGAGTGTCTGAATAATCAGACACTCTATATTCTTAATTTTTATTAAAAGGAATTTCAAAATGAATCTTAACACTGATTTTAAACCTGTTACCGACCCCTCAAAAGAACCTGGTACTCGACCACTCTATACAAATGGTCAACTGTATTGGTATTTGGATTCTAAAGCAGATGATTATCCTAATGAAATCATTAAAGATATGGTTAATGGGATTGTAAACCAATACGATCTTCTTGATTTAGATAAGATGTATCGTAAACTGGTTTACCCTAGTCCTAATTCTATCGATCTTCCTATCCATGTTGGTTACAATTCTTATAACATTATGTGTGCTAAATACGATGAACCTGAAAAGCAAGAAAAATTGCTGAAAGAACAGGAGTTATTAAAAGTAGCAAATGTTGAAATATCTAAATTAATTAACCGAATTATCAGTAAATTGGAAAAACAAACTGGTTTTGGTTTTATTAAAGATAATTCGTTCGATGATAACTATGTGTTACACATTAAGGCTTCTAAATGGGCAGCGTACATCTTGCCTCAAGATATCGTCAGATACATCAATGTCAACACATGTGAAAATGATAAGGTTATTACAGTTTGGTTGAAAGATAAAGATGGTGAATTCTATTTGCCTTCATTCACTATGCCCGAAGTAGAATACGAATACCTCGCGCCTTTCTCTCGGTATGATGAAAAATATTGTAATAAAAATATTGCATTCACTGTAAAACCAGGACGCAATAGTTATGTCAATATATTCACGACAGGATACGATATTGAACGATATCTACAAAATATTAACTATACTGGTGAATATTGCATTAGTGTAACTGATATTTCAAATGCTGATTTATCTAAGTATGTTTTAACTAACCTATATATCAGCCGTGAGTTGATTGAACCACTACGTGGCGATAATAGTGTTACTCTATCTGTAGGTCAAAATACTATTAACATTCCTGATACTATCAAGAAAATGTTAAATCAACGGACTGAGATAAAAGAACATACTCTTTCTGATTATGTTGATGTATTTATCAGCTTAGGTGCTCAGAGTAAGATTTATCCTGGGTTACCTAAAGACGCAGTATTTACAGATAACACCTTATTTGATAGCATTAAAGAAAACCTTAAACGTACCTTTGGTCTTCATAAAGACGAATTCATTTTTAATAGGAAAGGAAAACCTATTGATATTGATGAAGTTTTAAACAATGTTACTGAAAAAGAATTCTTTGATAACTTTAAATTCAAATTTTTCTATAAACGCTATCATGAAGAAAGGAAGATTAATACAATTACACTAAACAATGGTTGTGTTGTCTACAATAAACCAAACCCATTTAATGGAAAAGATGTGTTTAGTTGTTTCGAGGGTAAACATATCAATGTTAAGAATATTCGACCATTTAATTTTGATGCAAAACAAGAGTATGTTTATCTACTTACCAACTTACGAGAACAAGAGTATTTTGTTAAAGTAGAGAAAAATGAATCTGGTTTGAAAATCCCTTCATTCAAAAGTTGTTCAGAAATATTCTTAACAGCAGAAGATTGTGAGAAATACCTTAAAGAAGCTTCTGAAAATGGTAAAGATATCTCGGGTCTTTATTTTATTAAATTACACTGGAGTGAAGGTTATCATCGTGACTTCTATAAGGATATAACTACTGGTAAATACTATACTGATTATACTGATTTCGATTATGTAACACCTATCCCTATAGATATTAAATTCTAATTTAACTTTTAACTGAAATAACATAATCTACTCTATACAGTACCTTAATAGGTACTGTATAGAGTAATATGTCTTATCTTTATTTTTTAGAACATTTTAAAGTCTTTAATACTAGGAATACCTCTAGTAACCATATCAGGTAAGAAGTGGTCTATAGTTAATTTAGATACTTCTTCTACTTCACCTTTCTTATCACCCATTAGAATGCTTACTTGTTCTTCAGACCATTTTAAGATATCTAAGTTTCGTGTAGAAATGTTTTCTTCACCACCAGTATCTAATGTTACTTCGTATAAGTGTACGTCTTTAGTTTGACCAATACGATTAGCTCGTTTTACTGCTTGATCGTAAGTACCAGACCTAAATGGTAAGTTTAAGAAAATTACTGTATTGGCTTCTGTTAAAGGTACTGCTTCTGACAATGTTTTAAATGTCGTAATCAAAGGATTAATCTTACTATTTTCTTTAAACTGTTTGACTTGATTAGTTAAGCCAATAGTCGTAGTCGTTTCACCGAAAATAGTAATAGGGTGAAAACCTTCTTCTGATAAGATTTCATTACAACGTTTTAATACATCTACATAATCTGTAAAGATTAATGTTTTTGCTTCAGCATCACGAATGACTTCACCTAAATTAGTTTCGTAAGTCTCTTTACTCTCTTCATTCACTACAGTAAATGATTTAGCCATGGCTTCTACAATAGCTTTATTACACTCAGTTCTCTTACGTCCAATAACATTACCTAATGTTTCACCGATAATAGTAAGTTCTACATATTTATAAACAGACTTAGCTTTTCTAAATATCTTCTTAGTCTTATTAGAAAGAATAGGAATAATCACTTTATCTTCAAAGTAATTACAATCAATAATGTATTGTTTGTGTACTGGTGATGTTGGATTATAACCATTGTGTAGTTCTTTAGTTTTAGCTAAGTATTCATCTAATGCCAATTGCATCTTACTGTCAAAGTTACTTGCTAGATTAGCTTTAAACTCTTCAATACCTTCAAAATACTCTTCGATATACTCTTCTCTAAATTCATGATAAAAAGCAGTACGCTCTTTAATGTACTTTTTCATTTCTTCACGAATAGTAGATAGTGTATATTTCCAAGCATCTGGTAGGACTACTTTAGATTGATAAGTAAATTGTTCTACACCTGAACCTTGTGCTTTAATAGTAGCTTTCACTAATTGTAATCTATTAGCCATTACACTAGCGGCATAGACACCAGAAATACCAAACACTGAGGTAAAGGATTTAACTACACTGGGAGTAAATAACTTATCAATAGTTTCAAACATTGTCATGGTTTCACTACCTAATGCTTTAAGTGGTGTGCCTGACATCCATAGACAGAAATAAGGATTGACTATTTTATTCAATTCTCTAAACAATGTAGAGCGTTCTGATTTATAACTATTCAGATTATGGCCTTCATCCCCGATGATACAGTACCTAGCGTTAGGTATATTTCTTAAACTAGCTACTAATTTATCCAGTGCTTCAAAGTGACAAACCATGAATTTACTATCTAAAGAAAAATTAGCTAACTTAACTTTACCACCTTTAACAGAATCAATAGAAAGATTATAAGTCTGTGGTTTACTGTAAATACGATTAATGGTTTCTTCCCATACGTCGATAACTGCTTTTTTAGGACATACGACAATAATCTTATCTGCACCTAATAGTTCCATTAAAGCAATAGAGTTAATGGTCTTACCTAAACCAGGGCCTGCGTCTAATAGATAACCTCTTAAGTCCATTAACTTAGATTTAAACAAACAGTTATCAATAAATTTATCTTGATGTTCAAATAGTTTAAATCCTGGTATGAATATATTCTTTAAAACAGATTTGTTTACCTTAGGAATATCTTCGTCTTTGGTGTTTTGAATTAACTTAATATTCTGTACTAAAGGAATCGTTTCAAACAATTCTTTTATCTTTTGTAATTTAGAACGAGATACGATTCTACGTTTAAATTTATCATTATTTAGTAATTCTAATACTACATGATACATGTCAGGTAAATAGAATTTCTGAAATTTCATCTCCCATCTACTTGACTTATCTAAGATATTATAAAGCATCTTAGAACCAATGTATTTCTCAGAATCTCGATATACTAACTTTAAGTTAATCCCTTCTATAATGATTTGATTTTTAGCAGTATCTTCTTTAATAGTCGGTGATTTAAATACTTCAAACATTTGTTATTCCTTTTTACTATAAGGTTATTCATATCTTTCCATTGTACCTTATACCTTAATCTAAGATAATTTAAACCTATACTATTAAAGTGTACAAATCTATTAGATAGTACATCTATTTATTAACTTACGGCGTATAACGCCTATGTCGCCTTTCAGGTAACTTATTTAAAGGAAACTAAAATGGAAAAATTTGCATTCTTTGCATTAGGTTGTTTAATCTTAACTGGTATTGTATTCTTCGTAGCAAACTTTATTGCTAAATTAGAAAAGTACAGTGAGGTATTACCTCATGACAAGAACATCAAAATCATCAATAAGATGATTAAGAATCCCTCTGCTATCGATAAAAATCGAATTAATAAAATTACCTCATCTTCTCCAGACAAACCTATCACTGGTATTTCTAGTATTGATGACAAAGACCGTGCCGGTTTAGTACGTCGTATTTTGATAGATTACTTCAATAAGAAAGAATTTAAAATTGGTACATTCCGTAATTACCGCTGGGGTGTAGATTTAACTTCTAAACGTATTGAAAAGATATCGAAAGACGAGGCCATTGAGGTATTTAGCCTATGTCTATTGAGTACCGAATTTACCGATGATGGTAATTTTGGTAATGACTTGATGGATACACATGTAGTGCGTAAACTGGTATTAGATGTCTATGTTTGTTATAAGACTACTGGTTCAGTCAATACTTCTAAATTACCACCATCGCCTGTAAAAGACTATGACTTGGATACCAACATCGAACTAATCGAAGTGGTGACTGGTGGTGACATCTTATTAAATGGTGTTTAACTCCATTAAATAATGTTTAACATAAGCTAAGCTACTCTCTACTCCTATTTTGGAGTAGAGAGTAGTATAATGCTTTACTTTATTTTTTAGCCTATATCGTAGAATGCTAATTCTTCTTCACCATTCTCATTACGTGTAGCACCGAAACGAGACAGTGAAGTATCACTTCCGTTGATGTCGTATCTTAAACCACCTACTGGTGCAAATGGTAAGATAAACACTTTATGTTCTTCTGGAGTATCGTTTTGACCACGGTGTTTACCACGTGCAAATACTTGATATTTAGTACCATTGTCTTTTACAATATCTACTGCAATCTCAAGTTCTGGCTCACGATATAAACCACGACAGTCAGCATAATACGAACCATCTGATACTTGTTGTGCTAACATCTTATTACCTTGACGTTTTAAATCCAGTGCATCACCTGATAACTGGTGAGGTGTCAATAAAGCAATATTGTGTCCTGCACACATAAAGTTTTTAGTACGTCTAAAGAGTTCTTGTACGTCAGAGTCACCACGAATATTAGGTAAACCATTCTTATTAGCCAGATTCAAATAGTCAATCAAACACATGTGGATTTCATATCCTTTAGACTCTAGTTCTAGAATCTTATTCTGAATTTCAATATAAGACCATTCAGATGGATTAATACGAATCAGTTTTACATTGTATCCTGTAGACTGTAGTTTATCTCTTACGTACATTGCAGCTTCGTTTTTATCTAAGTTTCTTTTATCTTCATCTGTTACGACGACATTATCAAAGTTACCTTTTAATAAAGTGTAGATGTTAGATAATACGATTTGCATGTCATCTTCAAAAGAAATCAATACATTCATTGGTTTCTTTTTTGGATTGGTTAATAAGTCTTTTGGATTATTAAACATACACGCTGAAATAAACATAGACAAACACACACCTGTTTTGTTATTGTGTGCTAAACCACCTACTACAGTCAATTGTCCTAAACGTAAACCACCACGAGTCATTCTATTCATTGCTTGCCAAGGCATACGAATAGTACGAGAACCGTCCGATTCTTTCTTAATCAACTCGTATTGTTCTGCGACTTGTTCGATGTTATTTAAATCTAATTCAACTACTACGCCTGGGATTTCTTCACCAGCGTAGTTTACTAAGTCAATAGCATCTGTTAACTTAGTAGACATATAGCCATCTAAGTCTTCTACTTTGTCTCGATTGAATTTTAAATCGTAAGTCAATTTCTCTAAAATATCTTGTGCTTTTTTATTTTTTAGATATTTACTTAATTCAAAACGATAAGATAATACAGAACGTTGTACCTCTTGAGGTGTTAGTTCAAATGCAATATTGTCTTGGATACTTTCAAACAGTGTTGTGTCTTGTCCACAGATGATTTTTAGATGTTGTATTAAATCATTATAAGGAATTGGGTTCTCTCTAGAAACCATATCCATTACTAAATCTTTTAAATCATTTAAAGTAGAGTCTGTCCCACTGATGTCTCTATTATTAATCTTTAAAGAACTAATAATGTCATTGACCAATTTAGAGGAATCTGATTCTTCTTCTAATTGAGATTCTCTATATAATAAAGAAATACATTTTGCTAATAATGCTTTAATGTTCATGTCGGGATTTCTTTCTTTATTTTTATATTGTTAATAAAATAAGTAACGGTTATAACGTATGTTAATATGAATTATTCGGTTAGTATATATTAGCCTATTGGGCTATTTTTTACATAGATAGTCAGGGCTAAAATCTAAATTGAAATCTATTAACATATAAAGGATACCACCCATGATTGAGTTACCTAAGAAAACAGAAGCTGAAAAGGTATTGGATCGTTTTATTGATTCAGAGGAGAATCCAGAGAATACCATTCGATTAGTATTTGTACCAGAAGAATTATATAGCGACTTAAAAGACAAAGGTACCAGCCCTGTTGACCTACTTTATTATGATAAAGCTGTCGCATCTGTCGGTAGCAACGCTTTAAAAGAATTAATTGCTCTAAACGCTTTATCTAAATCCTCACCTTTAGATAAAAGTAGAGTATACGAATCTGTAGAGATGTCTGAAAAACTTACCCCTTTGATGGGTGAGGCATTGGATATTCGCCTACTGTGGCTTGCAAATGCTAATGATAAAGAAGCATTTTATAGTCAATATTTTCCTCAGGAAAATGGTGAGCATACTTTTGAAGAAGAAGTGTTTAACACAACACGTATTCTATCTAAAGTAATGACAGGTATATGTAATAACATTTACCAACACACTAACGAAAACTGTATGTATGAGAGTATTGACGTGTCCCCTAGTGGACGTATTTACTTTATTTCTGTACCTACTTCAACGGTAGAAGGAAGCTACAGTGAACATACATTGAAAACTTATGTATTAGAGAAAATTCGTGATGTAATGAGAAAGTCGTCTATTTACCACTCAGAACAGACTATATCAGCTACAGCATTGTTCGGTAATTATTTACTATTATTAGATAATTAATATTATTTTCAAAAGTACTATAAGTTATTCTTGTCTTGATTTAAATTTTAAAGGTATTGAAAATGTCTCAAAAAAATATTTTCGGTAAAGAGAAAAAATCCTTTACCCCCCGTTCAAATACACAAGTTATTGCTGACATCGTAAAATCACGTGCTCACGATGTTTCTTTGAGCACTGAATCTGCTAAATTGCTTGGTAAAGCATTCTTGTCTATTGAAAGCTTGAGCACTGTTGAAGCTGAAGACTTGAGCGCTGTTACTAACAGCCAAAAAAATGTAATCGACGGTATCGTTGCTGACTACGAAGAAAGCACTGGTTCTACTCTGACTGAAGACCAAGTAGACAACCTGTCTGAATCTATCATCATCGCCCAAAACCCAGATGAATATTACAACGCTGGTGCACAAACTGAACCAGGTACTGTAGTATCTGCTATTGGTGGTGGCGTTGACGTAGGTGTTGTTGGTCAAGAACTGGCTACTGAATCTTTCGAAGTTCACGGTATGATGAATACCCTGGCGATGACTGTTTCTTACAACATCCGTCCTGAAAAACAATCTAAAGCTGTAGAATTGTTCTTCCCTACTATCACTTTGGATTCTACTCAAAACAACTACACCATCGACGTACACCTGTCAACTGTATTCAACTCTAAAGAATACGACTTGGGTGGCAAAGGTGATGCATACCGCAACCAAAAACACGTAATCAAAGCATTGCGTAAACACGATATCTTGAAATCTAACTTCACTGACATCGTTCCTGTATTCCGTAAAACCATCAGCGAAGATTCTTTCGTAGACAGCACTCTTCTGCCTCCTTACGTAGTACGTACTGACTTCGATGAAGACGTACAAACCTCTTTGCTGAAAATCGGTAAAGAAATTAAACTGACTCACATCTCTCAAACTGACCGTATGGTTACTTTGGGTATGTCTGATGATACTGACCAAATTTCTGCTAACCCACGTTTGAAAACTCTGGGTCTGAAAGTTGGTAACGATGTTGTATTGTTCAAAAACTTGCAATACCATCAACAAGCTACCTTCACTTACTCTCCTAATGGCGACCGTGAAGGCATCCAATTGATGTACGATGTAAATACTCACTTGGTAAATGCTGATACTATCGGTGAAATCTCTCAAGCTCTGCCTACTGAGCTGAAAGCACTGAAAGACAAAAAACTGGAAGCTCTGTTGCGTTTCGACATCTCTGGTCGTGGTAACACTGACTTGGGTACTGTCACTCTGAATGCAGCTGCTGTACAAGTACGCGCTGTACGCAATGCAGAAACCAAAGAAGTATTGTCTATGGAAAACCCAGACGTTAAAGCTCTGGTTGCTGAATTGGAAAAAACTTCTATCGTAGGTTACGAAGTAGATGCTACTCGTACTAACAGCAACTTGCGTGAACATGGCCTGCTGTTGGATGACCGCGTACAACGCATCATCTACGGTGTTAAACTGCACTCTCCAATCGCTATTCGTCGTCCTATCGATGACAAAGACACCGTATCTGATTCTCAACGTATCGACAGCCTGATTCGCTTGTCTTTCATTCGTCGTACTAACGCTGGTGTATCTGCTATTTACGATATCCTGAACATGTTGAAATCACAACCTCAACAACTGGATACTGCTGAACCATTTAACTATACTTCTGTTGGTGTGGGTCAATGGTTTGCTCGTACTTACGTTAAAGATGTAGAATTGGATGTTTACAAAACTTGTCAATCTCTGACTACTTCTGACCGTTTGAACAACGTGTCTTCTGTAATGACTAACTACATCTTGGGTGAAATGACTCAAGCTTACTGTTCTTCTGAACTGGCTGCTGGTTACGAGTTGACTGACATCGGTGGTAGCTCTTTCCGTCCACACGTGATTGCTATTGCTGACGCGTTCACTAGCAAATTCATCTTCCGCGAAGGTGATGCTCGTACTCTGGGTGATGGTTTTGACTTCACTATCGAAGAATGTTCTGACGAACGTTTGGTATTGGACGAACATGGTCAAGCTAAAGATGGTGAAATTGGTACTATCTTCTTGTCATTCGGTAAACCACGCAATGGTAGCCTGAGCGTACCTCTGTGGTTCGGTAACACTCTCGATAAACGTGAAATCCCACGTATCGTTAGCCGTGCCCGTGGTAGCAAATACCAACACGAAACTATGGTTCAACCATGGTTCAGCCACATCTGTCACTTGCCAGTATTGGTACGCATTAAAGTAACTGGTCTGAAACGTTCTATCCAAGAACGCTTGAACTTCCAAGTTACTAATGAAGTAGCTCAACCTGCTGCTGGTGCTGCCGCTGGTACTCCAGGTGCTGGTGTTGCACCATAACCAGTTCACAACTGATTAATTGAAATAATTAATTAAAGATACCTACTGCTCCTCTACCTACATGGGTAGAGGAGTAGCAGGCTTATCTACGTCTTATTGTATTTTTTCTAAAACATATAATATTAAATTGGTACCGAATATTATATTGTTTCCTTAAGGAGAAAACAACTATGCCTAATGAAGAATATCAAAATGGCTCTGCTCTATTTAATGTACGAAATAGAAATAATAGAATGAAACGTACATGTGATGATTTTTCATACACATCTCAAAACACTGACTACGTTAACGCTGAACATTCTGATGTAATTAATAACAAACCACGTTCTATTATTATTAAGGATGATAGTAACTTTGGTAATACAAGAAGTGGTAAATCAATTGAACATCCCTCTACACTAACAACATCTATCGAATATATTAACATGTCTAATACTGATATTAATATCAGTAATCGATTTGGTTATGTTTACCGTTTAAAACCTGGAACAGAATACAGTTCTTTAAATAGACTATCGAAAGATGAAAGAGACTTGGTATTAAGATACGGTTCAGGTTTATACATTGTTGTTAGACAATTAAGTAATTTAGAATCTATTGTACCGACAGTGGGTCTATTAGATAGTATTGAGAATAACTATAAAGAAAATACAGTAGAACCAAATGATATATTTTTCGGTATTAAGGAAAATAAACGATTATTTGGTCAACTACTGAAGGATAGAAAAGAATTAAATAACAAAGCAAGTAATGTTATTAATGCTGCTACTGGTGCTTATCCTACTAATATCTACATGGCTAATAGTGAAATGGTAACTATGTTTTACTATCCTGAAGAAGTGATTCGTAGAAACCAAATCATTTACGATAAAGAGTTAGATATTGTCATTTCACCAAATGTAATAAACTATTCTAAGGTATTACACCCTGCTTTTTCATTAGAAGATTCTGAATTGCATAAAGCCATTAAAGAAGAATTAAATAAACAAGAAAGAATAGAATCTATTAAGTTTATTACTAAGAAAAAAGAAGGTAGGATTTATCGTAAGATAGGTGATAAGATTCAAGTCATTAAAGGTGAACAACCTGCTGACGGTGAAGAATCTGGATTATATATCTACACTTCTTATCTTAACGATGATGATGAGATTGATACGCAACATATCTTTATTCCTTATCGTGATAAAATAGCATTACAAGAACACGGTTATTTTATTACTGCGGATGAAGCAAGGACATTTAATTCAGAAATTGAGATTCGTAGATTAAAACAACAGGAGGTTATTTTAAATAATAGATTTAAAGAACAAGAACGTGAACATGACTTTAAAGTACGTCAACTAAATGAAGAGATTAACCAAAAAGAAAGAGAGCTTAAAGAACTTAAACTTAAATTAGACCATATTGAAACATTAAGTAATCATGAGAACTCTCGTGAAGAGAGAGAATTTAAACAGGAAGAAAGGATATTTAAACGAGAAGATAGAGAAACAGAAAGAACCTATAAAGAAAGAGATAGGATTCTTGACTTGGAAGAAAGGCTTATTGAAGAGAGAACCAAACGAATTAAAGCAGAAGAAGCTACTAAAACAGCAGAGAGCAATAATAGCTCCAGGAACTTTGGTGCATTTGCAGGTATCGTCGCAGGCGTGGCAACGATTACCAGTGCATTAACCAAGATATTTATAGACAGCAATGCTAAAAAGGAAAAGACTGAAACATTTATTAAACACGCTAGTACACTAAGTGATGTGTTAAAATCAACATGTAATCTTAGTGCAATAACTACAACTTTAAGTAAAGTAGCATTACCTTTAGGTATTGCAGCTCTAGTAGTTGGAGCAGGTTACTTAATTTATAAAGGAGTAAAAGAATATAAAAATTCTTATACAATTGAATTTATTTGAGTGAATTGTCTCTTAATAGATAATTTAAGTGTTTTATTATTGTTAAAAGAATATCGCGAGTCTTTTATCATGGTAGAATATACTTTAATACTTATACAAGGAAAACAAACATGAATCCTTTATTGATACAACGGATTAAGGAAGATACACCACATATTGACGAAAGAATTGGATTAGGATTGTCTTATCACGACAATCCTAACATTCCTCTTTATGTGGATAGATTGTTTCGTATTAACTCGAAACGATTTCCTAAAAAGTTAAAGTATCTTGGTTGTGAAAAAGTCCCTCCTAAAGAGGGATATCAGTACATGACCAGAATCAGTAATAACAATACGCGTAAATACGATATCAATAAAAATGATATTCGTTTATACACTTTTAACTTTGACTTTGATGGTCAGCCGATTCGTAAATATATCTATCTTCCATTTATTCGTCGACATGGATTCATGTGGATGAATGGTGTAAAATACATGGTTGCACCTGTAATGGCGGATGGTATTATTACAATTAAGCCTACTGAAATCTTTGTTAAACTGATTAAAATTAAGTTGTGGTTTGAACGCATTCGTAGCGTGAACATTATGGTAGATGGTGTACCTGAATATACATCTATCTATCATTCTAAAATCCACAATAAGAAAGATACAGGTCGTACAGATAATTTCATTAAAATGAAGTGTACATTAGTGCATTATCTGTGCTGTAAGTTTGGGATGACTAAAACATTGGAAATGTTTGGTTTTAAACCAGGTACTGTTCAGATGTTAAATCGTGATGATTTTGAAAATCCTGATGATACATTAAAACAATATCCAAAAGAAGATTGGGTAATTGTTGAAAGTAATGGTCGCAAACCACCACACAGTTATCTCTATCCTTATTACGAACCTACAAAGATGTTCTTTGCAGTACGACGTAAAGAATGGGAAACCATTCGTTCAGCTAAGACTGTTATCGGTACATTGATTTACGTATTAAGTCACTATACTCGTTATAATCGAATGAATCCAGATATTGTGGATAATACAGAAGCATGGCGTAGCATGATGGGTGAAGCAATTTGTTCTACATCAGACCACGCATCTATTATTCAAGACAATATTGATAAACACATGGTTTCATTGGATGGTTATGTAGATGACATGACTATTGATGACTTTGAGAGAATTGGTTTAGGACATATTGACAGCATTTATAAACTGTTTGTTTATATTGTTGAAAACTTTATTGACTTAACCAGTGAGATTTCACAAATTTCTAAATCTAATACTCTGTATGGTAAGCAATTGCAGATTTGTCAATTCTTGTTATTCGATTTGACTAAAGCCATTAACAATGCTTACTTTAATCTTAGTACATTGCGATTGGAAGAAGATAGAAATCCTAATGTACCTATTAAGTACGAAGCTGTACGTAAAGCCATTGAAAGCATTCGTGCTGAAGTAGTAATGCAGATTAAGAACCACACTGAAATTATTGTGGTAGATGACCCAGCTGATTTACCTATCTTGAAAATGGGACGTATTGTTATCCCACAAGAGAAGTCTGATAAAGCCAGAACATCTAATACACAATTTAATGTAGAAGACCCATCTGTAGCACTACATGAATCTTTATTAGAATGTGGTGCGGCATTTGATATGTCTAAAGCAGACCCATCAGGTCGCAGTAGATTAAACCCATATGTAACCATAACCGATGATTACACCATTGTGCCTAATCCCGAACTTGTCGATAAAATCGATGCCGTTAAAAAGTTGTTATACGGTGATGTCGATAATAGACATGAAATTGTAGACACAGAGTAATTGTTAAAGTATATTTTAAAAAGGAAACTAACATGAATATCGATTTGTATCAAACAGCACCTCTGCAACAAATGGTTGGTGAGATGTTGACACAAGTGATTGATGAAACACTTTATGCAGGCCCAAACCAAGTATCATTCTTTCGTGGTTGTGCAGCTGAAGCATTGAGTCAAAACAATAATTTGTTCTCTGAAATCTACGTGAATATTTTACAGGTTTTAGAAAATGACTATCTGTCTAACCAAATTAACCCTAATAACCAAAACCAAGTATTCAACTTAGTAAGTAACTCCTTTGTTGATGCTGTACCTTATATCTTCTTGAACTATGGCCCAATGAACCAATTGAATGCTCAGGAAGCACATGGTGTGCGTAATGATGCCAATAAGTATTGTTCTTACATTGGTAATATCCAACGTCAATTGGCTCGTCATTACAGTAACAGTAATGGCATGATGTATAACAACAATGCTGGTGGTTATGCTACACGTGGTGGTATGACATTACGTAATAATAACATGGGTAATAATGGTGGTTCACGTTGGGGCAATGTACGTGGTAATAACTTTGGTGGTATGGGTAATAATCGTGTAGATAATACATTTAGTGCTTCTAACACACAAGCACATGATGTATTTGGTCGTGGTAATAACAATGCCAATTCTTCACCACAAAAAGACAGTAATGACTATTTTGCTATTAAACGTCGTAAGTATGTTGAAAGTCAAAATACTCAAAACACTCAACCAGACAATTCAGCGTACAATGAATTGGTAGATGAGTCTGCTGTTATTGGTACACCACAAGTTATACATGGTAAAACGAATGGTAAAACGACTTCTAATACACACCAATACGAAGAGCGTTTTGATAAATCTGCTTCTAACGAAACTGTTAAAGCAAACAATCAAACAGAAGTACAAGTTGAAGAAGATGGTTTCCCAATTGTACCAGATAATCGTCGTCAAATGGCTATTGGTCGTAACTGGTTAGTAGGTTTGTGGATTAATACTTCTACTAAAGGATACGAAGATATTAATGAAGTAAAGGTGCGTCGTAAGTTAACACCTGAATACTTATACCCATTTGACTATACTAAACATCGTGAAAAACTGTCTGAAGATAAAGATGGTTTGTATTTTGAATACTACGATGCATATGGTTTGGTTCAACGTGAGTATGTATTTGCATTTAATGCGAGCAATAAACTGTGGCAATCTTACAACTATTTGAATAAACGTTGTATGATTGAATTGGATGAACATGGTTTACCTTGTCAGGTATTGTACGATTTAACTGAGGAAGAAAGAATGGAACTTAAAGACCATATCATTCCTGGTAAAACACCAGGTATCTTAGGTAGTGCGTTAATCCCTAATCGTGAGAACCCACCTAGTCTGGAAGAAGAAATCAAATATCTGACCATGACTGATGAAGAACGCGAATATCAAGAAGCAGAAATTCTTGCAAATGGTGGTGTAGTCAATGAGTATAATGTAACCATTAACGATAATGAGATTATCGCTGATAACTTACCATCGTTGGTTACAGAAATCATTGATGATGTTTATACAGAACACAGTGGTTCACGTTTGGTTGAAAGTGATGTCACTATCATGAATCCTACTTCTACTAAGAAACGTCAATTAGAAGTAGTGCGTAAAATCAAAGAATGTAAAACATTTGATGATTATCGTGATAAAATCATTAAACCACTGACTAAAGCACGTGAAGTAGTTCTGTTACGTAAACTTTCTGAAATGATTGATATCCAGTTCAATAAGATTCTGCTCTGCCTGGATATGGCAGATATCACCGTAACAGAAATTGTAGAATGTTACGAAGATTTGGAAGAACGTGATGACATCATTACTAAACAATCTCGACAACAATACAATACACTTGTAGAAGAAATGTTCGCATCATTCACTATTACCAATAATGATGATGAATATCTATCAGATAGTAATACTCCGACTATTGTAAGTAATACAGCTACTGTAACTTACGTAGACCGAACTGCTGGTGAATTAAATATTACCGTAGATGGTTCTGAAAATAACCAAAATGGTTGGGTATGTTTGGTTCGTGATACTAGTTCTGAAATCAGTAATTTGATTACAGCTTCTTTAATACGACGTAATCGTAAGTCAAGTAAACCTACACGTGATACTTATCTGTTAACTTCAGATGGTGTACTGATTGAGTTTATTCCAGCTAGTCGATTTGATATTAACCATGTATTCTATCGTATTTGCAAATTAACGCAATAAAAAGGTAAATAGAGTAGAGAGGGAATTCCCTCTCTACTCTAGATATCCTTTATGCTTTTATTTTTTAGTCAGGTGCGCCGTCTAAGGAGTCACTTGGATTACCTTCGCCTTCGCTACCTTTTCCACCTTCGTCGAAGTCAAAGTCATCTTCACCACCTTCGCCGCCTTCATCACCAAAGTCACCGAATCCATCATCTTCGCCACCATCTTCACTATCACCACTGCTATCGCCACTATCGTAGCTACCACCACCACCTTCACTAGGTTTAAGGTCATTACCTTCCATAAACCCTTCGGTAGATTTAACAATGTTTTTAGACTTCTCGAACATATCCATCATGTTCTTAATAGTCTTAATAGCAAAGTCGCGCATAGAAGCATTCTTCTCGTAAGTTTGAACACCATCATCGCTAACGGTAATAAAGTCCATAACTTCAGTACCAAAACCAGATTCAATTAAGAAATTACGCATAATTTCTGCTTTAATCAAACCACGATATTGTTCAATAAAGTTACTAGCTTCTTCACCCAATACATCATTAGGCAATGATTCTGGTGAATAGATGTAATCCAATGTCTTATCGATACGAGCTTCCATTTTACTGATTTGGTCGTTAATCATCTCATCATTATCATTTGCTTTCTCTGGTAGTTTAACTACTAACCCAGCAATGAATTTATCAGTGATGTATTCGATAATAGTTCGAAGTGAATCATCACTTAAAGCAGTTTTATCAATTTCATCATCTGATGCTTCATTTAATACATCAAGAATATCATTCAGATTAGATTTAACAGTCTCTTTAAGTTCTGTTCTTAATGTAGGAGAAGCTAAGATAAGTTTCTTAACAAACTCAGTAAAGTAAGGATTCTGTTTGGTTTGGATTTGTTTGACTACCATGCCTACTAAGAAGTTTTGTTGTAATACTTCTCGAGCAAAGTCTACTCCGTAGGAATTATCGACTAATTCTGGAGGTAAGAATGTACCCATTTGTACTAATCTATTAATCAATTCAGCAGTATCATTATCAGGTGCTGGGATATCAGCTGTATTTCTTGTGATATCATGACCAATATTTGGTACTTTAGGATGGTCTGATTCAATTGCTAGACGAATATTAGATTGATTGATTCTGTCCTCAATCGTTTGTACATTCGATGCGCCTACCATTAAGCCAGCGGTTAATCTGGTTTTTAAAGTAAGTGCTTGTGCAATTTGGATAGTCTTTTTAGGGTCTGGGTCTTTTTCATCAATTCTAACGGTAGCTACTGTTTCAGGAATAGAGTTAGCAATACCTGCACGCACTTGTGCTAACATGAATTGAATACGTAAAGATAACAATACTTTCATGTTATCAATCAATGAACGACCCATGCCTTTATTATCAAAGTCCTGAGCCATATAGGTCATGATGTCTTTGGGCATAAACAATACACGTGTTCTTTGCCCTGCTAGTGCACGATAGAACATAATCCTAAATGCTTCAGTAGAATCACCAATGTCTAGGTTTTTACCATATTCACCTTGACGTGTTCTTTCAATAATCTCTTTAATAATAGCATTACCATGAATACGAGATAACATTTCAATTTGACGAGCTTCATCAATCATTGAATTCATGCCATCAAACATTTCACGTCCTTGTTGGATTAATGAAGATGCCATCTTAGAACCACTGGTACGACTGTTAAATGTATTACTCAAGTCACGATAATAGTTAACAGGTTTTACTTTAGACAATGGTGCACCTTCTTCGTCATGTAATACTAAATAACCAACGTGTTCAGAAGGAGTACCAGGTTTATAAATTGGGATAATAGACTCTACAGGATATTCAATTACCAAAGGTTCATTTAAATCTTTACGATAAGTCTGACGATTGTTTTTCAATATCTTAAGATTATTGTCATCACCATAACCTGAATTAACAAAGCTATCAATGTTTTTAAATACTTTATCTAAGATTTGTCTATCAGAAGCATTGGTTCTATCAGTATAAGATTCTCGAGATAAACCAAGTGTACCCTTAATTCGTTTATCAGTAGCTTCTTTACGGATATGTCCTAAACGAATCATGTTCAAGTCATCGGTATATTCGATAAAAGTCTCATTACCAGAACCGTTTAAATTAACAGTCCATTTACCTTCTTTACTTAATGTAATTTCAGTATCTTTTTTATCTTTTTTAGCACCATCAATATCAAAAATCTCTTTAGGAAATTCGTATTCAATTTTATCGCCTACTTTAATTCTTGTATCTACTAACTGACTTACTGGATTATTAAATACAGTAGAATGATTTGTTTGATAAAGTGTAGGTGAAGAACCATCTGTATTACCAGAAGTTACTTCTACACTATTAAAGTTAATTGAATAAGATTCTGTAGAGAGTGAATTAAACTGTTCTTTTTTAGTTTCTGTTTTCTTACCAGCAAAACCAATACATGGTCTCATGTAATCATTAAGCTGTTTATCGATTTCTGTAATAGATTGTTTACTGCTTTGGTAAGAGAATGATTCTTTAGCTAATTCTGGATTAATCAGTTCATCCAAACTGGATTCTGGGATAACAGCAACACAATACGCACCTTTAGTAAACAGAATCTTATACATGATGTCGTATAGTCTACCATCTAAGTTAAATCCGGTAGCCATATATTTTTTAATTGTATCCACCATTTGTACACCTGAACTTTGTGTAAACAATCCAGGTGGAGGTAGATATTGTAATTCTTGACCTGATGTAATATAAGTAGGTGAGAGAACATAGGAAATCAAAATTTGAGCAGCACGTTGTAAGTCTGGTAACAACTGCATGATGGCTTCATTGTCATCAATGTCTTGTGCTTTGTCTGAAGCCATGCCTAGCAGATAATCTAAACTAGGTGTTGTTTCAGTTAGCTGACCATTATTTTTAAACGATTCTTCATTACGGCTACGAATAAGTTTTGAAAACAATGAATAACTAGCTGGATTTCTTTTAATATCTTTTTCATCTAACTTAACAGGTCTTCCTTTTAAATGTTCATTTAACGTATTTAACAATGCGTTGTCAGTTTTACCACTCATTTTTGATTACCTCTTTAAGTATATAAGGAATTTCGATATGATTAATCAATACGATTATCACTATAAAGTATATATCGATAAGTGTCTAGCCTTAGTATCCACCATGATTATTAAATCGACAAAAGATGCTAGGGACATGAGTAATGAATTATTTTACCGCACCTTACATCGATACGATGAAAATGACCCATCTAGTTGGATATATTATAAACATATCTCTGGTGAATATCACGTAACAGACGAACCTATTTACGTTATTTCTGTAGACACTACGGAAAGAATTATTTTCAATAAAGAAAATTTAAAAATACATAAAAATACTCGTAAAGAGTACTCTTACGGAACTCATAAGTACGAGGAGCTTGTTGCCAGATACCCGAATAAAGAACTCTTAATTAAAGGTATCTTAAATCCTGTAGATATTGAAACAGCCATTAATGCTGAAGATGGTACTATTCTTTCTTACGATAAACGTTTTGTAGAAATCAATGAATATACATTGATTGAAAAACTACAAGATAGAATCTACGGAATAATGGAAAGATGGTATCAAAAGCAATACAATATTGATAATACCTATTATAATATTACTTTCATGGGTATTCTTTATCAGAAACTATTAGAAGCAGTAATGGAAATACGAATGGAGAATTGCTTAACCAATGAAGCACATTCTTATCATTATCGTCGTTTCTTAGCTTCACATGGTTTTTTGGATTTCTACCTAGAACATTTGACTATTAAACAAGCTATTATCCTTTATAAAAATATTCGTTGGGTAGAACGTTATATTGGTCAAAGACATACTCAACGTTGGTTGATTAAACACATCATGACACTGCGTAGTTTACCTATTGCAGAATATAATGTCATCCAAGTATATAACGATATTATTAAAGATGTTGAGTCCATTGCTAAGTTTGAAAAAGTATCTTTAAATGGTTTAGAGAATATCGATAATACTACAGATACACTGACATTAAAACAAATGATGGATAAAGAAGACCCATTAGCACCATTTAACTTACGTGAACGTGAGTTTGAAGAAAAGGATGCTAAAAATCTTTTGGGTTCTTCTCTGTCTTCTGAATTAAAGACTAAGATACTAGAATCTAAAGCCATTGACTTTACAGATTCAGAAACACATATTTTACCGAATATGTTATTAGACTTCTGGATCGAAATGGCGCACAAGAAAACTTATAAAGCTTATATTACGATTACTCATCCTCTAAATGGTGAAACTATTCCGTTAAATAGTAAGAATGCTTTATTGCTTTATACTTACGCTGTTTATAAGTTAAATGGTATTACAGACCCGTGTATTCCTGATTATACCATTGGTTTAGTACCTAACAAAAAACGACCTACATTAGCGCAATTAAAATCTGTTATTCCAGATACAACCTTAGTATCGGATAAATGGTTAAATGAATTAATTGAGACTTTCTCTCCTATCCATCCTATTATTAATACGATTGATTTCTACGAGCAAGTCCGCGAACAATTTACTCAACTTAATTATTTGTTAGATAAAGCTAAGACAGATGAACACTTAGATGCAACTACTTATAAAATTGCTACTGTGTATCAAATGTACCATACTGAGAATGTATCATTTAGAACCAATGATTTAAAAACATTCCCTCAATTCATTAGTCAGTTGTCTTTTGATGAAAAAGGAATGTTAAAACAAGACTGGTTGAAAATTGCTACAGATATTTGGAAGAAGATTACTGGTTTAGATAATGTTAACATTAAGTCGTTAAATAATGTCCATCGTGCCATGATTGGTTTGATGACTAAGTTATCTAGTTATTCTGTACACTATATTCGTGAGATTAACGAAACGCCATTAATTGCTACTAACTTTAGAAGTCTTAGAATAGACGGTGGTAATGCTAAGAGAACTAAACACGTTACTGATTCTGCATTTAGTAACTATGCTACTGAAATTATCGATGATGATACTGTAGGTAAACAAGATATCTACGAAATCAGTGATGACAATGGTATCCATTCTGATGATGGTGGTATTCGTATCTTTGTTGAATTTAATATTGACCCATCTGTTAAAACATTAGATGATCATCTAACTCGTGCTAATCGTATTAATACAGATAGCTTTGTTCGTGTGGGTTTGTATAACTGGGCGGTAGGTGATGCCATTGAAGGTTTAGAAAACCCATTGTCTTTACCTGCTCTACCTGGTATGCAATCTTGGATTAATATGCCAAACGAAATGAAAAGAAAAATCATTGACCAGTTTGGTGGTAATCTGGATTGGACTGAATACGATAAAGATACTAAGAAAGCGAAAGAAGCTTTGGATTGGAATATCCGTAATAAAGATTTACGTGGTTTAGATTATAACAAATAAGCATTAGACTGAGACGATTACCAAAATGTAGTCGTCTCAGTTATGATGCTCCTACGGGATGATATTCCTACTGGAATAAGATGATATTCCTACCGGAATAATGTTCCTACGAATTTTGCAATTAAAATATAAAAGGATAAAATATGGCAACAACTACTATTGTACCTAATAAGCGTACAGTGTTTGAATCGGTTCGTACCATTATTGGTAACGAAAACCAAATTCGCCGTGAGTTAGGATTACCTTATAGCATTACTCCTAATTCTACATTGAATGAATATCTTAAAATTAACCAAAATGTAAGCCCTCCTTCTACTACTATTCCTACTATTGGTTATTACTGTATTGGTTACGGTGGTATTAGTATGCAAAACTGTACCAATAACCAAGATGTATTACCTTTCCCTAAAGTTTTCCAACACCGTGCAGATGACACTGGTCTATTTAAAATGGTACCATTCGTTATGCGTGAAATTAATAACGACTTGACTCCTCAAGAACGTGCTAAATATGCATTGCGTCGTGAAGAAAACTTCAAAGGTGTAAAATACTATGCTTATTATTTAAAACGCTTAGATTTGACTCGTACTCAAATTTCTACGCAGATTATTACTAAGCAAGCTGATGGTTCTTTTACCAATACTGAATACACTCCTCGTGACAGTAATCTTAAACCACAACCACAAGAATTGACTGTAGGTGAAGAGAACGTATTGAAAGCAACATATGCTCGTTCAGTTGCTCAAGTTCCTGTTAACTTTGGTAAACAAGACGTAGAAGAAATCTATAACGTATTTAATATTCTACACGGTGACCCAATGACTGCTGTGATTTCTGAAATCGGTTTGGTTTCTGGTATCGATAAGACTGTAGAGGTTGTTACTTCCTCTGGTCGTTCTCAATTTACAGAAGTAATCGCTGCACAAATCGCCCACATTAACCGCACCATTCAATATCTTGGTGCGAATACTGGTGGTTTTGAATCTATCTTCAACTTAGGTATTAACGAACCTATTTGGAATATTTCTCAAAACCAATAAATCATTTAAGGTTTTATCATGACTTTTGACACCTCTGACTGGGTGTGTAATCTAATGGCTATTGACCCAGGCTCTAGTAGTCTGGGTGTAGCTATCTACGAATTAAACTTGAAAACTTTTGATATTATTCAGACTACAGCATTTACTGTACATGCTACTGGATTATCTCAATATTCAAAACACGCAAGTAATCAATATGGTGATAGACTCGCTCGATTTGTTGCAATGGAAAATGAGTTAATGGAGTTATTTGAGTCCATTAGACCTTCTATTGTTATTTGCGAATCCCCATTCTTCAGTAGATTCACACCCTCTGCATTCTCTGTATTAACAGAATTGGTTTCCATTATTCAAAAGACATTATTTGATTTCAATAATCAAATACCATTCTTTAAAGTAGACCCACCGACTGCTAAAAAAGCCATTGGTGCTAAAGGTAATGCTAAAAAAGACGATATGACTATTGCACTAGAAAAAGTAGCCGATAAATTGAAGTTGGTTAATCCTGTAACAGAATTAGACGAACATGCTGTCGATGCTTGTGCGATTGGATATCATGGTTATAAAAAATATGTCTTAGATGGTGGGTTAAATGGGAAATAAATTATATTTAAATATCCTAACATCTATTCGTGTAGGATATAAGAAAAATAAAGAGAACTTGGTTTATTTCTTTACTTTACTTATTATCTTTTTACTTTGCGCTGTTATTGCAGAAAGAACTTTAAAGATTGCTCGTTATAGTAATCAAGTAGAAAGATATAAAAACGAGAGTGAAGTAAGTAACGAATCAAGAATTAAATTATACGAAATTATCAACTCAGGCAAAATGCCGAGTTATTTAGACGATTATACGGGAGAAGATAATGGCCGTTAGAAATTCAGAAATGATTACTAAGGGTCTAAAGAACATTCGTAATGATTTTGTATTAAGCAATATAAAAGAAGACGATGCTGGTCTAAATCGTTTGATTGAAGAGTATAATAATATTGCTAAGAAGAACTCTAATTATCCTGATATAACTGGTGAAATGACTGGTAAGGATATTAAAGAAGCCATTAATAAAATGACATTTGAAGAACAGATGATTGTGATTTATGGTTATCTTTGTGGTTCTGGTAAGGTAAATGAAATACTCGACTACGAGCAAGAAGTCAAGAAGTTTAGAATTAACTTTCTATGGTGGGCTGGTTATGCTTTCCTATTCTTATTTATTGCTGTTATTGGTGGTGTAATTACTGCCGGTATTATTAGAAACGATATTAATACTAATGAATTACTGAGAATCTTTATGTCTTTAGTAAACAAAATTACAGATATCTGGTTTACAGGTAAACCAGTCGTTGAATAAAAAGGATTAAACTCATGAGTTTATTTGATTTAAATTTTGCCAGTATTTCTCGAGAAGCTGCTGAACAAATGGCTGACCAAGAAACCGAGCAAAAACTAAATGAAGAGATTGAGAATGTCGGTAAAGCAGTACGTGAAAAAGAACATACTGTCTATGCCCGTATTCTTGATTTCTCTCAACTTAAAAAAGCGGATAAAGCTGAAATCCAAGAACAATATGTTATCCCTGTTGAACGTACTGAAGAGAATCGTGGTAGTGGTAAAATCCGTATCCGTAAAGTAACTTCACGTAGTGGTGATGTACGATACGAACTGACGACTAAATCTGATGTTAAAGAAGGTAAGATTGAAGTTACTGTTCCTACTACTGAAGAGAACTTTATTCAGTTTAAAGTAATGGCTTCTGTTTCTATGTTTAAACACCGCTATACTTTTACAGATGAAGGTAGTGGTTTGAAATGGGAAGTAGATGCTGTTCCTGATGGCAATGGTGGTTACTATCCTTGGGTACGTGCTGAAATCGAAGTAAAAGATTTGAAAGATAAAGTACCTGAATTCCCTATTAAAACAGAAGAGATTATTTATCCTCCTGAACTATCTGAAACTTCTGAAGAAGAATACAAAGAAAAAACGGATAAACTAAATAGTCGTTTCTTTGTTAAAGGTAATGTTTACCTGGATGACAATAATACTCAAAACCAAACTGAGTTAAAAGGTGATGCAGATAAAGTAGTAGAAACTAAACCTGAATCTGAAGATACACCAGATGCTAATGAAGCAGATAAAGAGAAAGACGCTAAGGCATCTTTGTCTGTAGATAACATCACCGATGATAAAGACAAAGCCGAGAAAGTAGAAACACGTGGTGAACAAATTAAAGAAGCCCGTGAAGAAGTCGAAGGTACTGATGAAGATTCTGAAGAAAGTACAGATGAATCCGAAGGTGAATCTGGTGATGAATCTAACGAAGAATCTGATTCTGGCGAAGAAGGTGAGTCTGAAGGTGGTGAAGACTCTGGTGAAGAAGATAAAGGTGATAAAGAAGGTGGTGAAGAACCTGGTTGGAATGAACCTGCTAAAGACGATAAAGAAGTCTCTAAAGAATCATTTGATAACTATGGTAAAAACTACGATAATAATGGTCAGGTAGACATTAATGGTATTGTAGAAGTATCCACTGAAGAGCAACCTACTGGCATTCAGGATGAAACATTTAATTTCATCACCAGTGAAATCTCTCAAGAAATGAAGAAGTAAGTTAATACGCTATGCTACACAGGTAACCCCTGTGTAGTGTAGTATTTTTTATCTATATATTATTAATGTGATATATCTTTATAAAGGAAATTTTATGTTTGAAGGCTTATTTACTGTTAGTAGTATAAGTGCCATTCTCTACTGTCTACTCTCATTCATGGTTACATCTTCCATGATTAAGATACTTTTAATGGTGTCTAGTGGGATCACTATTACAAGAGAGAATGATAAGGTATATGGTAATTTTAGATTAGATACCTTATTACCAGTGCTTATTGTTATAAGTGCTATTATTGGTTTATTTACTTTTGGTTTTATTCGTCTAGGATATAGTATAAGCCAAGACCAATTGTTAATTACAATTATTTCATTTCTTTTCTTACGTAAGATGACTGGTGCTAATGACGAGAATTCAGATGAATCTTTTCACGATAATCTTTACGTCTATCTGTTTGTTCCTATAAAGCTATTAACGATTGCTGTTATTCATTTTCTAACATTAGGTTTATTTAGAGCGACAATGCTTGAGTATAAGATGACTCATGACTATATTGGTGAAATCCGTTTGAATGATGACGATCCTTTAAATGCATTTTACAATGAGTTACTAAATGACCTTGGTGATTTAATGTATACGTTTTGTTTAATTCGTATTATTGACCCTAAGTTTAAAGAAGACCCATTTGGTGCATTAATGTTCTATCCAGGTGTACTATACCTTTATGTACTGTTACCTATTAAGATTGTCGTGATTGCTATTCTTAATATTTGTACTTTCGGTATGTCAAATATTGTTAAGTGTGAATGTGAGATTATTACTAACTGGGTAGTTTATACTCATTTTAATAATTCTGTTAGTAACTTCTTAATTAAGTTATGTAATGGATTTACTTACATCATGTTGCCATTAGCTAATAGTATTTCTACTATTATTAGTCAAAGAGACGATATAGTGGATTTATATAACCAAGTTAAGGTTTTACCAGAGAACACAATTGGTAAACCTAAAAACTTGATAGAACATGGTTCTTTAATGGAAGCATATAGAAACAAATTTAACTAACCACGGAGATTCTCAAAATGGAATTTATTACTAACCTATTCTCAAATGACAAAGTATTATCAGGATTGTTTGCAAATCTTGATTTGATTAAACTATCGTATACATTCGGTGGATTGCTGTTTATCTTTTCAGCAGCTAAAGTATTCTACATTAACGTTGGCTTGTTAGAAGATGATAAACCAACATGGAAAGTGTTTCTGTTCAATACCTACTTATTTGCAATGGGGTTTTGTTACAGTGAAGTTGCTAAACTACTACCAGAGCAAAGTCAACCTAATACTGATGAGAAGTTATTTGCATTAGCTGTACTGTGTATTATTGCTGGTATTTCATCATGGAGAAAAACAAATAGTATAAATGCTTATCGACGACAATTCTTTGCAAATATTTGGGCACCTATTAAATTAACTGTTTTATTTATTATCAGTGTCTTTACATTTGGTTTGTTTAGTTTCATTATGTTTGAGTATACAATTACCGCTCTTGGCATGAGAAAAGCAAACCACTTCTATTGTCTCAATTCTGTGTTGATTGCTTATTGCAATATGCTCTCTAGCGCTATGGTGATTATCTATATGCCACTATTAGAGCAAACTGAAGAGAAAGGTAAGTTATTATTTAAACAACGTTTAAGTGATCTCCTTATCGATAAAGCAGATAGTCTTGGTAGACCTGAAACTTTAAGTGAAGTCATTGAAGCCATGGATAAGAGATTAGCGGAACTTAAAAAGACAGGTAAAGAGTTGGATAAGAAGTTAGATAAGGTTCTTGTCAGTATTGTTAAAGATGAAGACTCTGAAGATAAATCTTAAGACAAATTAGTTTATTAAGCTATTCGGATACACTACCTGTAATGGGTAGTGTATCTAGTAGTTTTATGTGTTATTTATTTTTTATTTAATTTAGAACCTATATTATTAAAATGATGAAAGGTGAAACCTTTGTTGAAGAATATTTAACATTGTTATTTTATCTATATGAAAAATAACTTTCTTATACAAGGAACAACAACATGAAAAGTATCATGATTGTGGAGTCTCCCAATAAGGTAAAACTAATTGGTAAATTTGTACGTCCACTCAATATTCAAGTAATGGCTTCTATTGGTCATGTACGTGGTTTAGATATTTCTATTAAAAATAAAGGTGCTATTGAAGTTAATAATGGTTTTAAACAACATTTTTGTTTAAATAAGAATAATGCTAAGAATACTAAAGAGTTATTAAATAAATGTAAAAGCGCAGATATTGTTTATTTAGCAACTGACCCTGATACAGAAGGTGAAGGTATTAGTTGGCACTTAAAAGAATTAATTCGAGGTGTGAATAAAAACTGCGAATTTAAACGCGTAACTTTTAACGAGATTACAGAAAAGCATGTACTGGAGTCTATTAAGAATCCCCGTACCATTGACCAAAATAAAGTAGATTCACACTTTGGTCGTTCTGTATCTGATTACCTATATGGTTTTTATGTTTCTCCTCTTTTGTGGAAAGTATTGACTCCTGGCTTATCAGCAGGTCGAGTACAATCTCCTGCATTACGTTTGATTGTAGAAAGAGAACAAGAGATTCGTAAGTTTGTTCCTACTACTTACTGGACGATGACTGTATTTGGTAATAAAGATAATATTACTTTCCCTGCTAAGCTAGTACGTGTAGGTGATGTGACCTTAGGTAAATTGTCTTTTGAAGAATCTTTATTTCCTAAAGATGTTGTAGATGGTTATAAAGATAAGATTACTGAATACATTGGTAAAGGTGAGAAACTATTGGTTTCTGATGTAAAACGTGGTAAGAAATCTGTTAAACCTAAAGCACCTTATCGTACTTCTACTTTACAACAAGACGCTGTACGTAAATTAGGTTGGACGACTACACGTGTCATGCAAACAGCACAGAAGTTGTTTGAAGGTGATGGTAAATCTGACCATGGTTATATTACCTATATGCGTACTGACTCTACAGCATTAAGTCAAGAAGCATTGGGTAATATCTTTGCATTTGGTCGGGAAAACTATAAACAATACATGTCTGAACATGTGATTGAATATGGAAAGGTCGCTAAAGGGGCACAGGAGGCTCACGAAGCCATTCGACCCACTGACATATACCTTACCCCTACCGACGTTAAGAATCGCCTAGGAAACGACGAATACAAGCTCTACAAGCTAATCTGGGAACGTACTCTAGCTTCTCAGATGAAACCTGCTCTATTTGATACACTATCTGTCTCTTTTACCTTAAAAGAATTTGGTTTTAGAAGTTCTGGTTCTGTATTGAAGTTTGCTGGTTACTTAGCTGTTTATCAAGAGGGTGAAGATTTAGATTCTGATAAAGAAGAGAATACTAAATTACCTGAATTGGAATACCATGATAAAGTAGAGGTAGTCGATTTCAAATGTGAAGAACACCAAACTAAACCACCTGCCAGATATAACGAAGCCTCTTTAGTAAAAACACTTGAAGATTATGGTATTGGTCGACCTTCGACTTATGCTAATATTATTCGTGTATTAAAAGATAGAGCATACGTTAGCATGGATGGACAACGATTCATGTTAAACGATATTGGTGAACAAGTGATTAATTTCTTGTTACAATACTTCTCTAAATACATTGATTACAATTATACTTCCGACTTAAACGTACAGTTGGATAAGATTGCTTCAGGTGAACTAAACTGGAAACAGGTCATGTACGACTTTTGGAATCCTTTCCATCAAGTCGTAGAAAGAACCGCTAAAGAAGCTAAGTCTGTATTTGGTAAGATAGAAGAAATGGCTGAACTCTGTCCTAAGTGTGGTCAACACAATCTTAATCTGATGCAAGGTAAATACGGTAAGTATAAATCTTGTCCTGATAAGAAATGTGGCTATAAAGAGAGTTTGGAAAACAATCGACCTAAGAAAGAAGAAGTAGTATTTGAAGGTAAGAAATGTCCTGAATGCAATGGTCGTCTTTTAGTTAAAGAAGGTTTTAAAGGACGTAAGTTCGTAGGATGTGAAAACTACTCTCGTAAAGAAAATCCTTGTAAGTACAGTTGTAATATTGACGGTACTGAAAAGGCTAAAGCAGTGAATACTGGAACGACTTGTCCTAGTTGTAAGAAAGGACAATTGGTTATTCGTGTCGGTAAACGAGGTAATTTCTTCTCTTGTAATCGTTTTCCTAAATGTCGAACTATTGTATCTGCAAATGATTATGCAGATATTAGTGGTTTGGAGTTAGCTGAAGTAGACGATTTACTAAACGGTAAATAGTAGATTAGGTAGGGTATTTTACTCTACCTAATTTATTCTATTACTTAATTAGTTATGTAATACATTTTTTTAGACACAAAGGAACTATTATGTTATTTTTAATCTCTGCTAATAAGCACCAATATACTCAAATCAATGGTTTGAATGTCGATGAGCCTAATGAGAAGATTAAAGGTTTGTTGAACTTCATTACTGTACCTGACCGTAATCAAATTGACTTTAATGCATTTAACATTGTTCAAGAAGCAGCACGTTGTATTAAACTACGTGCAGAGGAAAGTAAAAAACGTTCTGAAGAAATGGCAGAATGGAAAGAGAAGTTCTTGTTATTGAGTGAAGAGAAACAACAAGAATATGAAAAGAATGGTTACTTGGAAGACTTTCCTGTACCTCCTAAACCTATTGAACTTTACGATGGTATTTTGATTGGTGAAGATGTACCTAACTGGTTATCTGGTAGTATTGTAGAATATTGTTTTATTGAACAGATTCCTGTATACTTTAACTTCCATAAACCAATTTACGGTGAAGTCGGTAAGAAGGACACCAATGTACCAGGTGTGAGTGAAATCATCACTGGTCCTACTGGTCATTCAGAACACCATTTATTTGTGTTTTAATATATTTAATACTACTCTACCTTTTGGGTAGAGTAGTATTAGTATTAAACATTAATATGTTTTATCTGGTAATTCAGCAGTAATCTTTTGTAAGTAAGTATTACCGGTTTGAGTCACTTTACAGTTATTCTCTTTAACCAATAAGATACGTTTAAATACATCAGCATTTACTGTAGAGGAGAATACATTAGAACTTACTGTCCAATTTGTTTGGTCTTTATAATCCTCTTTTGATGTAATATCAAAGAGAGGTTTATTAAAGTTATCGATTAAGTCAATGGTATTACTCTCAATAGTCAGTTTCTTATCTGTAGAGATAATAATCAAAGCTTTAATATAGACATTAAGTTCAGTAACACTGATTGTGTTATTTCTAAAGATAATTGAGTTTTCACGTAATTTAGAAGTATTCTCTTCTTGGAATGTTACTGGAGCTGAACGGACACGTTTAGATACAAAACGGTTGTTCTCTACGACTACATTACCTAAACCATTGACTACTTGAGCAGGGGCAATACAGAACATAATATCTGAAACATCTACTGCTTCGATATCATTGTCTTTAATATTCCAAGTAGGAATAACATTTGGGTCTTGGTCGTTATTACGAATCTCAATCACGCGGTGAATACCTTGTTGTTTATCTGTCTCCCACTCTACGCCACGTATTACGTTACCTGTAACATTGTATACAGGACGAGTAGGTTGACCTTTCCATGGTTGCCAATCTTGTGGTTTGGTTTCAATACGGATAGCACGTTGTTGATAATAGTCCATACTGGTACGTACAGGGATTTCATCATCTGCTACTAAACGGAATGTTTTATCAAATGTAATATAGTTATTAATCACATCTACACCATTAGATGGATAACCACGTGATTCAATAGCAATACCGTGGAAACGGTTATTGATGACACGGTTATTAACGAATTTACCAGAGAATGCATCATGTACATCTAAACCTTTACGGAAGTTACCTTCGGCATGGTTATTCTCTACTAAGAAGTTAATATTAACAGAACCAGAACCCATTGCAACACCATAGCCAGTACCACCGTCAGCTGCGTGACCATTATGATTTAAATAGTTATCTCGTACTACTAAGTCTTCTTGCCATGCAGAGAGAATACCTGCTACGCGGTTATGATGTAGATTACAACCAATGATTTTATTACCTTTAGGTAAACCAATCAATTTAGGATCCATACCTTGGGAGTGGTGTTTTTTCGCACCTTCCATGACTTGTTTATCTACAGTATTTAAAAATACACCTGCACGGTTACAGCCTGTTACTTCTACTTGAGAAATTAAACAGTCATCAGTGTGTTCCATGTAAATACCATTAATGGTACCAAAGTAGGATTCACCTTTACGATAGAATTCACCTTCGTAGGTTAAAGATAAATTTGCAACAGTACGTTTAGATACATGTTCTAAAAGAATACCTGCTTGTGAACGAGCATCTGTAGAGTTTGTTCTAGGGTCCCAGTCAATAGTCTGAGGCCAGTTAAACTTAATCTTAGTCTTACCAATACCTGCACCTAAAATACCTTTACAACCTTTATTTTTAGTTGAGCTAATGGTAATCTGTTTTTCTAAAGTATATTCACCTTCGTCAATATACACAAAGTCTTCTAGTTTATCAGCGTATTCAATCGCTAATTCTAGAGCTTCTGTAAATGTCCGATTATGTTGATCTGAACATGAGGGACACATAAAATAATTTTTTACATCAATCATTTTGATTCCTTTTTGTTGTGTGTAACGTGTTTGGTTCATAGTTTTTACTTATTGTACGCTATGTATTATACGTAGTAATTATTATTTATTCGTATGAGAATAACCTATAAACCTTTTTGATAAGGAAATAAGATATGGCAATTGAAATTCATTTACCAAGAAAATACTCTAGAGAGACTCTAGAGATGTTAAGAAATAATGACGGCCCTAATGTAGTAATGACTCCTGGAGCTGTAGAAACTACTATTGAAGAATTTACCAATAAAGCTGGTCAACCTGTTACTAAACAATCTGTATTGGATATATTCAATAAACAAGTCATTGAAAGAGTCAATCATATTCCTAAATATAGCCGTGATTACTATTTTGTACCTATGGGTAACTTTGGTGGTTGGCACGATAATGGTTTACATGCTGGCTTAGTGAGTATGTTAGGTAATGCTTATTTAAGTAATGAATATGGTTTCATGTGTATGCATGATTATTTAAAACTTTCTGACTTTAAGGATAGAGAAGGTGATATCGATATTGGTGACTTAAGTAATACATTTAGCGAAACCATTAATAAATTAGGTACTTTATCTAAATTAAAGATTACTATTAAAAAAGGTAATCGAGTATTTTCAGAAAGTACACATTATGCTATTGGTAATGGTAGCACACCTTCTAATTTAATTGATTACAATGAAGTTAAAAATAAAATTATTAACTCTGATGATTTTAACGGTGTTTGTAAAAAATGGTTCCGTAAGATTGTAGAGAATAGTGCAAATAATCCTTTAAATTACGAAGTACGTTTACCAGACCCTCCTCCGCCGGCTGATGGTGGTGTGAAATTATTTAAAAAAGAAGCATATTTCGAATCAGTTAACTTAGATTTAGACGGGCGAGCTGGAAAAAACTCTGTAAGCTATGGTGTTATTTTTGGTGAGGGCGATACTACTGCCTTCTTTGATATACCAAAGGTTACTCGTAATATAAAAGGTATTGGTTTAAACATATCTACCAGTGGTCAGTTAGATAATTCTGGTAGTTTTGGTTTAACTATTTACCATAAAGATTCTAATACTATTTTAGGGGATATACGTAGATCAGGAGGAACTGGGAATAGGGTATTTTATTTCGACAGACCAATACAATTATCAGATAGAAGCTACGATGATTTTGTACTTATGTTAAATACCAAAGTATCTGGTGACAGGGGTGATGGTATGGGTATGATTGCTACTGTTAATGAAATAATATTCGACGATAATGTACAGGTAAATAATATTGTTTTAAATCCTAAAGTTAATATCGATGCTCTAAATTCAGAATTAGCAGGCCCTATATTCGATGCTAGTGGTAATTTTCTAAAAATTACTTATAAATACATTGTAAATAACTGGAATTTCAAACCATCAGTGATAAGATCGAAATTTAATCAATCTCATCTTAACGCACACCATATTGTTGAGAGAATAGAGCAATGGAGAAATGGTGTACACATTGGTACGAGTTTAAATCCAACATATACAGAAAATATAATCAGTAGAAATAATTTAACCAGAGCTTCTAGATTTAACGGTAATCGACACAATACTTTAATTACGATGAAACACGATGTTTCTAACCTCGATATAAGAAACGGTGATGAGCTTAGATTCGTATATGGTTATCTTTATTATTTACCTAATTGGGTTGGTAGAAGTAATGCAAATGGCTCTACTGACCTACAGGCATTTCAGAACCAAAAGTTATCTCTGCGGGTCGAAGACATTCTCAACAAACATGAATTAATTAGTCGATGATTTTGATATTAGTAGATAAATAATTATACTACACTAGGAGATATCCTAGTGTAGTATAATTTACTTTATGTCTAACCAGCCCAACGTGCAGGAGATACTTGAATACGGCGAATAGTATTACCATCGTGATATACGGCAAATACTTTATCACCTAATACCTCAATTTCAGCAGGACGTGTACCACTAGGTGCACCTGCTTTATTGGTATTGAGTTCCTCTTCTTGCGTAGGTTCAATGTTTGTTTTAACATTATAGAAGATACCTGATTTAATCTTCAAACCAGTGTAATAAGTTTTACCTGGTACAAATGTAGGCATACCTACAATATCTCTATCCAGTCGATTAAACTTAATTGCAGAGTTAGTAGAGTTACCAAACTCAATGACATTGTTTTCACCAGTATAGAATCTCTTAGTCATCCAACAGTTATCAAATGAGAATGTCTGAGCAGCTACAGATGGTGAGAACAAGTTAATGGTCATCTTACCACCTTTGTTATCATAAGCAGCTCTCTCACCAGTACTGAATGCACAACCTTGGAAGTTAATGGTAAATGTATTCCACCAGTTAAAGATATTAGTAGAAGAATAAATAAATTCGTCTGCTTTTACTTTAGCATCGGCTACAGGGTCTGTATTATAAACAATAGTTAAACCAGTAAAAGACAAATTAGTGTTATTAGAAATAGACAAACAATAACGAGTAAAGGCAGGATATGTTTTACCACCTCTTGTAATGTTATTACCTACATAAGCACCTCTAAATTCAATCTTACAGCCAAGATTAATAATCTCTTGCTGACGCTCTTCTGAAGTATTTGCATAATCATTAAATCTAGTACGAATAGCACGAGCTTTAGCGTAGATTTCGTCTGTATTAGGACCATAAGGGATAAATTCAATATTACCACCTCTAAAGTATACTTCATTACCGTCTTTATGGTTTACTGGATTAGATTCGTATGTAGCAGTCGTACCTGTTACAGAAACCAATCGTTTACCAACAACGTGAGTCTTACCTTCTTTTAAAAGGATGGTACGACGTACATCAGATGGGCCTTGAGCTAGGGCATAACCAATAGTAGCCAATGGTTTTTCTTTAGTACCACGTTTATTCTCAAAGGTAATCGGCTCATCTAAACCTTCATCTGGGTCTACATAGACGTTAGCAAAGATATCATCTGGTACGTTACCATAGTACAAACCATCACCATTCCAACGCAATTGGTTATTAGCCGCTGTAGAAATAGGAATAATGTCTTTCGCTAACTTAGGCGTATTACCAAATACGCGTCTCATTTCTGTATTGATTTCAGATTCAGCTAAATTCTCTTTAGTACCATTCTCACGAGTAATTTGTTTACCTGGTTGGGTATACTTACCAAATAACATTTTACTTACAATGTTTTCCATAATGGCTTTATTAGACCAAGCAAAATCTTTTACAGCAGTATCTTTAGTATCTACATTCTGTTTATTGTAGTAATTATCAGCTAAGTTTTGCTTATCTCTATTTACTACACCTTCTAATTGCGTAATAGATTCACGAATAGGAGGCAGAAGAGCATCTACTTGTTGTTTAGTATACATAGACCCTTTTAGGGTATTGATACTACCATTTAACGTCTGAACACGCTCATCGATTTCTGGTTTAGAATATACACCTAACTGTTTAATATTGTCCAATGTTAAACCATGGACATTACCACGGGCATTGATGTGGTTATCTAAAGCATCTTTTAAACCATTAACTTTACTGACAATATCATTATTAATTTGACGTTTTAATTCTTCTAACTTACCATTAATATTGGTGTTGTTATCACCAATTAAGTTAGCAACATCAACATCTACTTTATTTTTTAGTTTCTCTAACTTAGCATCAAATCCACCAATGGCTTCCCAAATTACGTTATGGGATTCCTCATCACCGATTAAAGTAGCTTTAATTAAGCGTTCAATAACGTAGATTAAGCCTTCGTAACCATAAGTTTGCCAAATAGGATGGAAGTGTTCTGCTGGTGGGAATGCATCTGGTTTATTAGCAATATTCAACCAAGACACTGGTCGGTTGTCTAAATTAAGACTGTTTAATTTATTTTGTAATGCAGGGATATCGATAGAAGTAAACTGACCACCTACTGCTTGGTATGTTACAGAGATATTCTTACTTACTGTTTTATCTACTAAGACAATGGTAGAGGCTGCACCTAAACCTGTTAACCCTGCAATGGTTTCTGAAGTATCATCAAAGAAGTAAGAAGCACGTGGAACGACTTGGTTAGTTTTCTTATCTTTAATCACGACACTTTCAATATAAAAATGAGCGTGTCTAGGAGAGATAATTCTAACTTCTCTATCGTTCAGTACATGACCTTCCTCAGATACTAAGTTATTCGGATTTCGTCCTGATTTATCGAACTCATACCGAATTTTCATTTCTGGTGAAATAGGCATTTCTAAATTCCTTATTTTAATATAAACACTCAAAGATATTCGATAAAATTACTACGGTGATTTATCTCACCGTAGTAATCTATCCTATTAACTCCAGCGAGCAGGAGGTACAAATTCAGTTTTAAGTTTATTAGAATTACTGTCTAATAGGAAACCTTTTACCGTATTGATAATAGTGTTTTCCATATCACCTGAATTAAATACCATTCTATTATCAGCATTGAAAGATTTAACATTACCATTGTTATCAATTAATACTCGTGCACCTGTGCCAGTATAAATTGTCATGCTACCATCTGGTTCAATAATTACTCTATCTTTGCCAGCTACCTTAGTTAAAATACTACCGTCTTCTTTAAATTTAAAACCACTATTACGAGAAGCAGAACCTAAGATGTCTAAGTTTTCAGAATTGTTTGGAGTTAAGGTAATTTTCTTCTTAAATACACCACCTTCGTTATAGACTTTATTCACAGCTCTATCAATCGCTTGTTCAGCAGCAGTATCTAAATAAGATTTATATACTACTGTTTCATCTTTACTAACTTCTGGGAATCGAACTGCATAGACATTGTTTCCTTCAGTATACTTCAGATTCAAACGAGGGTATACTTTAGAAGCTGCAGTTACATTAGAAGTAGGAAGTGTTTCAAAAATCCAATTACCATTACCAGATGGCATTTGAATCTTAGTCCACTCGTTTTGTTTACCTACTTGTAATTGACCATTAATTGCTTGATTACCTTCTTTACCTACTTTAGTATCTAGGTTAGTATCAGTAGCACGTTTTAAATCACCTACTGCTTTTTCAGAAGCTACTTTAGTCGTATCTGTACCTGTAGTAGAATGAGAAATACGATTCTCTGATACACTGGTTAACATCCAATTACCCCAACTACCATCGTATTCAGTAGTACGGAAGTAAGTATTACCAGTACTAAATGCTGTATAAAATTGTAAACCTTGGTAAGCACCTGGCATCACCCAAAGGGTACCTGCTCTTTGTTCTGGGTAGTTTCTTGCTGTAGTAGCATTAACGTTAGCGTCTTGAGAATAGAAACCATAATGTTCATCGCCTTTAAGAGTATTCAAGTCTTCATTAGTCAATACTTTAACAAATCGATAAAAGTACCCTAAGTTCTTACTGTCTACAGTAGTCATGACTTGTTTCTTATTAGACCAACCCATCTTCAAGATATTGGCATTAGCTGTAGGTGCTAATTGGTCTACACCCGTACCCATGTTTACAAAGTTCTTAGTAAAGGCGATACGGTTCGCATTTTCAATCTCAGTCTTAATAGTAGACAAAGATTTACCTGCTAATTGGTCAGAGTCAGACACGTGAGATTGACGAATCTCTTCACGCCAGGCTTGGGGTGATTTACCGCCAAATGAACCTGCATTTACACTGTTATTAGCTTGTTGTAAAGACTTAGCAACGATTTGGTCAACTGTTAAACCACCTACTTGGGTTACGTTGTTTTTCGCTTCGTTAATAATAGCCGCAGCAGATTTACCACCTAAAGTAGCAGCATCTAAGTTACCTGCAACATTAGTACGTACAGTTTGCGTGATTCTATCTATTACAGCAGGGCTTATGTTATTGGCGACAATATCTCTTTGGAATTCAAATTTCAAATCAGATACTGATTTACCTTCTAATCGAGCAGCATTCACATTCTGTTTAGCAGAAGCAATGATTTGTTCTTTAGTAGAACCATTTAACTGTGCTGCATTGACGTTGTTTTTAGCTTCACTTAAAATAGTGGTTAAGTTTTTACCATTTAAGGTAGAAGCATTAATGTCTTTAGCCAATAACCAAGTAGCATATTCATCTGGAGTCTTATTACCAAATCGCTGAGTATTACCAACAGTGGTACTATTTAAACGTTGCATAATGGCTTCATTATTACTACCAGTAGCACTTTGGATAGAAGAATTAATACGGTTAGTTACGTCTTCCATCATTTGCGGATAAGTTAAGTTATTAAACTTAATGGTATTAGCAGAGGTGCCTTCTAATACCCAGTTCTTTAATTGTTGTGAGTTACGACCATCCATTAATGTGGTATCGGCTGCTTTCTCATTTTTACCTAATTTACCAGATAAAGCATTATTTAAATCTAATGTCGTGATTGCACCAATATCAGCAGCAGTTAAGTGGTGTACATTACCACGAGCGTTGATGTGTTCAACAATCATGGGTTTGATGTAGTTATCAATAATGCCTACCACAGACTTAGGTGTAACATAGTAGTCTTCACTACGGTCAGTATATTTAGTAGCAGGTAATGTGCTTAGGTTACGAATATTACCTAAACCAATATCGTTTTTAGTAATACGTCCTACTGCTAAGTTTACTTGGTTAATAATGGATTCTTGTAATGATTCACGAGAAGCAGAACCTAATTTACGTACTTCAGCAATCAATTCTTCAATACCAGGCATTTTATTAATGTCATGAGTATGTTCAATTACTGGGAATTGTTGTGGTAAGTCAGCAACTTGTTCCCAAGAAGTAGTGACTGGGTTATGCATCCATTCGGATAGAATGTGGTTAATCTTTTGAGCATCGATGTTCCAGATACCGCCTACAGTGCGGTATTCTAAATACACATCACCGCTAAATTTTCGATTAATGAATTGTACTGAACCATAGAGTACTTTACCGGCTCGCATGGTAGCTTGAATAAACCTAAAGCCAAATACGTAGTCTACACCTTCTACCAAATAGTTCTTAGCACCTTGCTGTGTTAATGTATACATTTTAAAGTCATTAACAAAGAAAGGAGCATAATCTGGTACGATGTAGTTAAAGTCGTAATTGTTCTTAATGGTTACAGTATGTCGTTCATTCCGGATAATGTTGTTTTGATTTATCCCGTTAGGGTCAAATGCATAAACAGGATTTGTATTTTGTGCCATATCAATTCCTCGAATTTATGAAACTTTTAGTACGACTAACGGAATATAAAAAAATACCGTTAATACTTATTTATTAATCTATAATGCGCCTGTCGCAAATATTCATATATTTGTCTCGGGCATGTAGGAGATTTACATGGCTGCTGCATATGAAATTAAATCAGCAATGGGTAGGGTCATTGGTTCTCAAGCACAATGGGAATCTATTGATTTAAAGAAATACCCTTTAGATAAACTATATAAACGTTATAATACAATACGCGCTACTCTTTTTAACAAGTATACTAAAAAGAGTGGTGTGATTACTGTAGACGATTACGAGACTGAATTAAGACCTAATGAAACTTTCTTTAGATACTTAGATAGAATTGGTGAGAAAGGTTTTAAACTTAATCCTGGTAGTACTGAGATTAGTAAGTCTGGTTTACTCTATAAGGAAGCATTAAGTAATCGATTTAAGGTTGTACCTGTTAGAAAAGGTTTGTTACCTGATGGTGACTTTAGTGATAAGTATATCTATAATGATTTATTTGTTACTAAAAAAGGTGTCAATCCAGTAGAGTTACAAAAGTATACTTTATTTACTGTAAATGGTTATGTTCATCAAACAGATGCTAACAGTAAAGGGTTATGGGTAGAAAATGGTTACAAGACCATTAAGAAGAGAAAGAAACACTGTATTGGTGTCATTAGCTTTGAGAATCTAGGTGCTTTAAAACAAATACCTATTCGTAAAGAGATGATTAGTAAACTAAATGAGAAAGTTAGTTTATATCACGAGTGTGTGATTGATATTGGTGAAGACTGTAGTAATAAAACCATTATTCTAATACTAGGTGGTTTCATGCATGTCTTAGATTACGAAGTGTTTAGTCGTATTTCGGACAGTGCTGTAAAAGTTAAATTGAAAAATGTACCATTATTAGAACGTATTCATTTAAGTAATGATGATTTAGACTATGGTGATACTTTATTTGATAAGAAATACGGTGAGACTAATCTAATTCTAACTGATGTTTATTCAGATGACTTTATTAAGAAATATCTCACACTCAGTTATTCTTTTATTGTCTTATTAGATAATACTGAAGTATTTAGAGACATTACTTATCCGAGGATGCGTGGTATTCCAAATAACTATTTAACAGAATATAAACCTAAATTGCCCATGATGACACGATTAGGTAAATTCGAAGAATATGTTACTATCAAAGATGGTGATACTTATGTTCTAGAAACTGCAGATTGTCAATATCGTCCTCGTTTGTATAATAAGAGCTGGCCTTTAACCGAGAATAGTTATTACAATGATGCACGTCAACCTACAGACAGATATCGTATTCCTTCTGCTTACTTCTTTAACCTATTAACACTCGTTAAAAAATAAACCACAAATAAATAGCATAAAAGACATAGCTACTACTCTACCTTTTTAGGTAGAGTAGTAGTATGTTAACACTAAGGAACTAACATGATGAAACAAAAATATGGCGAAATTTGTTTCATTCTCATGGACGAGAAAAACCCGACATCTTTCTCATATAAAACATGTATTAGAAAATTAATACTTAAACTTTTCTGTTGGTGTAGGTACATCATTTGGTAACATTCTACAGAATAAACGGGTATCTACAAAAGATAGATTTAATCCAGAATGTTTACAAATAGATTCAATTGCACCAAATGAGTCTTCATTAAAGTCTTCTGACTCTAAGTCTTTTTCTGAAATAATTTTAACAGATTCTATTTCTTTATTAATTTCATTTACCTGGTTAAGTCCTTCTTGATTAGACAGTGGTGCAATACGTGGGCATAACATCACTACTGTTTCTAGTCGTTTCTTAATAAACTCTAGATAATGGTGTGTTAACCATTCGTTCCAATCGTAACAATAAAATGAAATGACATTATCATCTAACCAATCACTACTAATATTCTTAAGAGGCTGGTGAATTACCCTTACTGGAACAATATTACCTAAATGAAGTTTAATACAAGTTACCATATCATTTAATTCTTCTTTAGTTAATTCGTAAGGGTATGTATTTAATACTAAGTCTACTTCAGCTTCTTTATTCTCGTATGTATTTTCTACGATATAAGAACCAATGATGTCTCGAAGATTAATCATGAGATTAGTCATGGTAGAGTTAGCTAATACAGCGATGTTCCTTTGAGCATAACGTTTACGAAACTCGTATAAGTCTACACCAGGAAACTCATCCCTCTCACGTGTAAAATAACCAGTAACTTGTAACTCATCTGCTTTCTCGAAATCCATCATTTCTAATACAGCTAATCGAGTATCGAATAATTCATCTAGACTAACCAGAAACCCATGTTTCTTTTGGACTTCTTTATTAATCATTCAGTTATCCTTTCAAAGTAGATTCGTCTAAAATATAATACAATACACAATCTTTGTAGTTTAGTTTAGTAAATGTTAATAAGATTACAAACATCCAGATAGTAGGTTTAGTTAAATAGTTTTTAACAATATCTTCAGCAATATCTTGTTTATTAAGTTCTCTAACCAATCCATTAGTATAGCGCTGAATGTCTTCGTATAATCCATGATTATTTACCTTAAAGTAACAATAGATATCTTGCAAGATATTAGACAATAGATTAGTATCTTCTGTATCTGAATCAAAATAGCGATAAATATCTTGAATCTTTTCTATTTTAAATAACTGGTTAATAAAGAAAGATAGCTTACTGTCCGTAATAGTAGAAAAGAATAGAGGTAATTGCTTGACTTCATCAAATCTAGATAAGACATGAGCGCTACTACGATAAAGTTCTTTTTCTATCTTTTTAGAAAAACTATCGTTGTCTTTAATCTCTTGTTCTAGTTTAGCTATATAACTAACAGCAAAATTAAATGAGGTTTCTGTATCACTTTGTTCTTGGGTCAAATCAATATCTACATCTTCCATTTTGGTTTCCTTTTATTTTTGCAATAAAGTAGATTTTAACATCATTGCTGTTAAATACGAATGAAGCATTAAGGTTGCACCTACTTCACCACTATATGGTTTTAACGCATCTGCTGAAGCTCTACCCATTTGAGAAATAGATTGTTCTAATAAGCGCATACCTTTTTCAGAACCGCCCCTAAAGTGCATCATCTCTTCTACAGTCTTATTTAAACCCATGGCTAACAACATATTCACTTCAGGATAAGATACACGCGCACCTTTTGAAATAGGGCCTGTTGCTTGACCTGTATAGAAGTCAACATGGTTATTGTCTTTAGGAATAGAAATCTTCTTAGAAATCAATTGTTGCTGTACACGAATAGGGAGATAAACAATCATCGCTTCTTTATTTGATAATTCCCAGCTACCGTCTTCTTCAGGCATCCAAATCTTATGGTAGAAACTAATACCATACTCGTGTCCTACTTTATGTAAATTATCCATATTTAGACGGGCATTATCATCACCAATTGGTGAGAATAATTGTAAGTAATCTTTTTCATTCTTAAACGAATGCATTAATTCTTCAAATTCTTTGTCTGTTAACCTATCTAAACGCTGACGAGTGAGTTCAGCGTTATTGGTTTTTGGTAATAGCTTACCAATAAATTCTACAGCTAAATCAGTCGCTGCTTTTCTGGCATTATTCATTTTGAACTACCTTATAAAAAAACATATAACAATATAAACCAATATAAACACCTACGTAATCATAAGATTACGTAGGATGTTTAAATTAGTCTAATTATTTACTGTTGTGTTTCTGGTTGTACTGGTTCTTCTACTGATACTTCTTCCACTACTGTTTCACCAGCATGGTCGATATGTTCTTGAGCTTCTTTGACTTCTTCGTCATTGGTTTCAAGAACAGTTTCTTCACCGTGTTCTAATTGAAGATTATCTGATTCCTCGATTTGTTTCACTACTTCATCGAGTTCTGGGATAGCAACATCATTCAATTCTTTAGCTACCATGCCATTAATTTCAAATGTATCTTTAACAATGGCTTTGATATCATCTACTGGGTCTTCAAGTTTATTCTCTTCACGAGTAAACCATTCACGGTCAATCTTACCATGTTCTACATAGTAACCGATGTAAGGAAGAATTTGATGATCCAACAATTCCAGCCATTCTTTAGAAGTCATGGTCTCACCCAGTAAAGAACGGATTTCACGGGTATTGTAACCGTCTTCTTTTTTACCAGATAATTCACCAATGCGGAACAAGAACAAACGAAGTTCACGAGACAAGAGGAAGATTTGTTCAGTAATAGATTTGTTATAAATCACTGCTTTCAAGGTATTAATATTAAAGCCCATGAAATTAAACAAATCAGTCAGTGTGAAATAGCCGTGTTTATCAATCAGCTTTTTCAAATCACTTAAGATAAAATTAGGGTCAGTAATCAGAGCTTCAAATGTCTCGTCTTTCAAACCTGTTTTATTTAAGGTGTCTTCTACTTTTACTGATTCTTCACCAGTCATCTTAGCATATTCATCATTAATCTCTTGAGCTGTTTCTTTGGTTAGCTCAATTACTTGTTCTTCATTAGTGTTATTCAATTCAGTCATTTTGATTTCCTTATTTAGAAGATTCTTCAATCATTTCAGTGATTGATTTTACAAACTCTTTGCGATATTTTTTCTTAATGGTTTTCTTATCAGCTTCTAGCCAGAATGGATGATAAGTACCTAATGCAATACGCATAATATCTAGTGTAGAGAGTTCTAATTGGCAATGGTCATCGTCGTCTGCAGAATACCATGGGCGAGTATTCAATAAGATATCCCAGTCGTAACCTTGTTCTTTAACTTTCTCGTACAGTGTTTCTGGAGTAAGGTCAAGCAGACGAACATCGATATTACCTAATGCTGCACGCCAGTATTCTTTCATTTGTAACATGTCTGCACAAATTTGAATAGCACGAGCCAAACGGAGGTCTTCATCCATCAAACTACGAACTGTAGTGCGAGCCAGTTTTACTTCAGGACGCAATACGCAATAAGAATCTTTAAAGCTACCATTTAAAGACATGTCGCCTTTTAAGCCAAAGAAACCATGTGTACGTAGGAAGTGGAAGTTAGTTAGTTCTTCTAACACACCATACTTTTGCGATACTACGATGTTTACAGTAACACCAGATGGGCCTGTTTTACAACGCAACATTTTCATGCTTACTACGTTTAAGTCATCTGGGTTATTGTCTACACCAACACCTTTTAATGGATAGTCCATTTGGTTTTTATCGTATTTGTTGAGTTTTGCTACACCACGAATCAACCACATGGTCATGGCAAGATAGTTAATGTTATTAGGAACACCTTTTAACTGCATACCACGGTCTAAGTGTTGGAGTGGTTGGTGTACTGGAGCGTATGGGTCAAGTTGGTATTTCTCACCATAGTGTACAGTCGTTGTTAAATAAGTATTTGTACCTACTAAGATGTCTGGTAATTCATCAATCATGTTACGTTTAATTTTACCAGAAGTCATGTGAAGCATATTTTGTTTTGCATCACCTAAGTCTGTTTTATCACGCAATTCGTTAATTTGAGAACCTTCAAACTTAGAAGCAGAGTCTAATGTAATGTGTGTAGGTAGTAAGACCTTAATCTTTTTATTTTCCCTATCTACAATAGGGATTTCTACCATCATTTTAGAACCTGCTTTTTTCTTAGCGTACATCCAGTCTTTTGCCATTTTGAACCATTCGTCGCCTTTATAGATTGCAGATTCAGTTACAATCCATCGACCTGATTGGAACCAGTCTGGTTCATGGTCTGGACGAACAATACGACGAAGACGTGCTTCTAGACCTGGCATAAACACATTATTCTCTGTATCGTATTTTTGACCAGTAGAATAACGGTGGAAACGGAATGCACTAATCTGACTAATATAGTCAGCAATAGCGGATTTATATGAGTTACCAGGGCCTACAATTACAACGGAACCATTATGTCCGCCATTTGTAATATAGCGTCCATGTTCTCCTAATACAGGTGCACCTGTTAGAATATCCATTAAGCAACCGATGTTAATATTTGCGCGAAGATATGGTGATGTCTTCGCTTCCATTTGAAAGAAACCTTCAATAGCCATGTTATGTCCTTTATTGAAAATCTGTTTGTCGGGGGGTTAGATATAATGTATTCAAATATATTGGGAGAGACAATTTATTTAGCTATTTTTTAACCATAATTAAGAAGAAAGTCATTCATCATGAGTAAATTTGATGCATTAAAAAATCAATGGAATGTTCCATTAGAAGTATCGATTGAACAACTTAATTTGTCTGTATCTGAATTAAAAGATATCCAATTAAGTAACGAAGGTTTGATTCAAGCAATCAAAGGTGTTTTTAGTAAAGGTTTCAATGCTCTTAGAGTAGGCGTAAGTAAATTACTAGAGACAGAACAAAAGCAATTAGTCATTAACGAAGCATTTGCTAATAAGTTGACCAGTAATGCTCTTAAGAGTAACTATGCTTACTTAATAGATAGAATGGTATCTGTACCAGCTGGTATGAATACTACTTATATTAACTATACAGCACATAGTTTAAAAATGTCTGAGATGTTTAAAAATACCATGGGTTTGGTTGAGCAGTTACGTTCTGACATTGGCCGTGTAATTTCTACAGAAGACGGTATTAAAGATTCTACTATTTTCTCAGATGCTATTTATATTAAAACCAGTAAAGAGTTGAAAAAAGAATTAGATGTATTAAACAAATTACGTAAAGGTGATGAATACAATGCTGTTCGAGAATATGGTAAAGTATTTAAGAACAATAATGAATTGATTCAATCTAACGATATTGCTCGTAAAACCAATACCAATATCAACTCTATTGACCGTAAGAAACTTACTATGTCTGTAGAAACCACTATGGAGTATGTGAAAGAATTATCTGAACTAGCTCAATCCACTGGTTTCTCTCGCCAATTGATTGTTAAAATTGGTAATGCTGTAGCATGTGTTGCAGAACTAGTAGAAGCATTCAGTGCTTCAGTCTTTAACCAAGAAATGATTGTTAAAGCACTAGACAATGTTAACGAAGAAATTAGTGAATTAGTTTAAATAAAACAATTACTACTAGGATACCATTTAGGTATCCTAGTAGTAGTATGTTACAATATGTTATCTTGCTTTTAATTGTTTAACTTCTGCTTCTAAAGTAGCTACTTTATTAGCTAATTCGATTACTTTCTCTTCAGCTATTTTAAGTTTAGCGCCTTTATCTGCTTCTCTTTTAGCCAATTCAGTAATTTTAGCTAGAGCAGGAGTTTGTTCTCTCTTGCGTGTCTCTCTTACTGACTTGATTCTTTCATGGTCTTGATTTGAGATAATATGTATTTCAGATAAAGCCATGGTTTCAGCATGTATCTCAACACCTACATTTAAATTACATAATTCTTTAATTTGCTCAATTAACAAATCTAAATTAGTATTTAATGGTAATGCACCTAAACGAATACCAATACCCATTGTTACATAGTTCACACCTGTACCAATAGGATAAGATACTAGATAATGTAATGGGAATGAATATCGTTGTCCAGAATCAGTTCTTAGGAATACAATCCTACCTTCTGTTTCCATGTGCTCTTTATAGGTGGCTTCAGGTATCTCATGCTTCTTATAATAGGTTTCATAAGGGTCAATACCAATAGCAATCAATTGTCCATAATTAGATATTGCGGTACACTCTAGAGCAGTATTAACTGGTAATAAAGAATTAAAAGGAGCTTTAAGCTCCCATAATCCTTTTGACCCTACTGTTGGGTTATTTAAAGAAGACATTCATCTATTCCTTATTTCTTATTGAAGTTATACTTAGCAGCTACTAAGTAATGGAAACCTTCAAAATTCATGACTAAGAATAACTTACTATTACGGGTAACACGAGTATAAATCTTATCACCATTAATGATTTCACCACCAGGTAATGTTAAACGTTCACGAGGCAATGTAGATGTAGGTGTCATTTCTTCAGCAACCGCCATCATGTCTTGTAACTTCAAAGACCAGTTTTGTGTACGGGTAGATTGATAGTTAAAGTCAGTAGAGGTAGAAGGCACATCAATAAAGTCAGGGAACATGTCTCTGATTTTAAATTTATTGTCTCTGTTTTCTGGAGAACCACAAACACTAGAGGTAATAGAACGATAATACATCGAAGTAATTTGTAAGTTATCTTGAATGTGTGCATCTGGCATTTCATTCATGAATGGTTTGCCATACTTAGTAAATGCTTCTTTATAATCCATGGCTGGAGAATATAAAGAGGCTTTCTCTTTTACTTTGTTTTCGTTACTGAATACATCCCATTGTGGTACAATAATGAATTCATTGCGTTTAAAGATTTCTGGGAATACTTCTTTCCATTCATCACGACTGTGTGTTGAATTTGCTAGAATAGTATCTTGAATCTTTTCACGTACAGAGTCAATATTGTCACCAGCATCACCCCAGATTAATACATACCAGTTAGTATCTAATTCAGGTCTACGGTTAACTGGGTTATGCCATTTGAAAATATCTAACCTAAATACAGTAACTGGAGAAGAACCTTTTTTAGCATTGGCTTTCTTAGTTAATAGATTAACTGGTGTTTTAGCTAACTCAGCTTCTACTTGAGTACGAGTTGTAAAGAATACATCCATTGCATCTACTGGAGGTACAATTTCAATTTCATAATCATCGTATTCTGATTTAAATGATTTATCACTAAACCATACATGGAATTCATTATCGTTGTTGTCTTTCCAGGATACCCATTGAACACAATAATAGTTACCATCAGTAACAACATTACCTAATTGGAACATTTGGGCACGTGTACGGAAAGTATCTAATAGATTACGTTTTAATTCATCTACGTAGATTTCACGAGCTGAACGCAATACATAATCGTAGATGTGTTTAACAATATCTAATGTTAAGTTCAAATCATTAGCAGCAATCTCTACACGTCTATTGTTGTCGGTAGAACGAAATAGTGCTAAAGTGATTGACTTATCTGTATTGTGGGTATATAATGCAATATCTTTCTCGTAAGTACGAGATTCTGTAGATAGTTCACCAAAACGATGTTCTTCCATTCTGGTGTTGGTCACGAAGAAATCGTGTTGTGCAAATGCTTTAATAGATTTACTCATTTTTTGTCCTTAAATATACTAATATACAATGAATAACTATAGGAGAATAACATAATGTGGAAAATAATTTTTGGCTTTATCTGGGAGCTTATCATCGGTAAGGATGTAAGACCAGGTAAAGCTTATCAACATCATAAATTTCGTATACTACTAGTCATTGTAGTATGCTTCTCTTTATTTTATAATTACCTGGTCACTAAACGATTGTTTGTTTATTACGAAGCTTACAATGAAGTGAATGTTAAGTACGAAAAATTGAAAAAAGAAAACATGCAATTAGAAGCAGAAAATAGGAAATTACATGACATTGTAGTTAAGCACATTGACCGAAAATATAAGCCACCGCCATTGCCTGGCACAATGTAAATAAAAACAGATGTTTGGTTTCTATGAAAAAAGTAATCTCTCAATACTCTCAATTCACTTTAACTATAGGAACTAAACGTTATGTCTTATACTGGTAAAGGACTTATTATTTACTGCGATGGCGGTAACTTTAAAAGAAACCCAGGCCCAGTAGGGTCTGGTCTTTATTATTATACTTTCTCTAATGAAGAAGCTGAAAAGGTATTTCCAATTAAGGGTATTCGACCTACTAGTAAGGGCTTTACTGACATTAAAATGCAGAAAGTAAAAGAATATCCTAAAATTGAAAATCTAGATGAGTTTGTTAAATCTGTACTCGATGATGAATCATTCTACGATGTTAAAATTACTAACATGGTAGAATGGTGTAAGGGTACAGGTACTATTGGTAGTAATAATGTGGGTGAATTACTCGCATTCTTACAAGCACTCAAAACAATTAATCAAGAACATCCTGATGTTTGTATTATCTTTACTGACTCTGAATACATTATTAAAGGTATGGGTTGGTTAGATAAATGGAAGTCTACTGATTTCATTACCGGTTCTGGTAAGCCCATTAATAACAAAGAAATATGGGAAGAAATCTACAAAGAAAGAAATATCCTCCGTGCTAATAAAATTCCTTATTCTATTAAGTGGATTAAAGGCCATGGGGATAACATCAAAGATAGTCGTACCATTTCAAACATCAGCAATATGTTTGCAGATAACTGTGCCAGTATTGGTGCCTCATTATCCAATAACAAACTTTACTTTCCAGATACTTTAGATGAAGTATATCGTGAGGTCACAATAGAGGAATTAAAAATAGATAAAAAACCAGAACCGATACATCCTCTATTGGTTAATAAGCGACTTTATTTTAGTTTTGGTGGTAGGACTGATAAAAATCTTTTCTATGTCGGCAATCCAGGATATCAGGTTGAAGATATTTACATTGGTAAACAAATCCCTGACGCACAAATTGGTATTGTCTACATGAAGGATAGAAATCCTGTCATCGAAATGGTAGAAGAGGAACAAAACAAATGGTTAAATCAACATTATGGTTATAATAACTTAATGTATTGTCTGATGTTAGACAATATTGCTAATACTAAGACTTACCGTAAGTTAGCAAAATACGGTAATATCTTTATCTCTCGTCCACAAGGTGTTCCTAACCTAGAAACAGTAGACGGTAGTACACTGACATATGTGAACGATCCAGTTTACTTAGGGATGAAGAACATTGATAATATTTCTGCTTTACAGAATGTATTAGATTTGTATAAAGATAATAGTCATTTAGTTAAAGCAATAGATTTAACTGATGTATTCTACTCTACTAAAGAAATGGAAGTCGTAAAAGATTTACAGGGAAATAATATTAAAACGGCAGTAGGTAAAGCGTTACTTAAAGAGCACACTAACACAATGAAATCCATTAAAATTCCTATTGAATTTGGTGGTGATGAATTTGTGAAAGAAAAGCAAGTTAAGAATATTATTTTAACCTGTGGTATTGACATGCCACGTAGAAATCAGATGAAATATTTTGAACAAGAATATCCATCTGTAAAACTTTTGGTATGGCATACTTCGTGTGCTTTGTATCGTTTTGCTTTTCTGGTAACTTTACATGAAAAGTTAAGTGAGGAAAAACTTACAATTAAAAACTATGGAATTTGGGAAGGCGTAGGGGTATCTCAAATTCTACTTGATTAACAGGATAGCCTACCATGATGAGTATAATCTATAAACTTCTAAAATTTCTACTCCCAGAGCGTTTAATTAGAACTTTGTTTATTACATCTCTTTATACGAAACTGTTTAATGTCAAGACTTTGGATATAAGAATTTATCATAAAGTCAATAAGCTCTTAACAGTGTGTAATAACGACTATGCGTGTGGTGCTGGGATGAGCTTAGCTCAAGTCTTCTGGAATGGTGTAGAACTACAGATTGTCAAATCAGAATTGAATTCAGAAAATCGTGTCGTATTGACACAAGAAGCTGAAGAAGAGATTGTTTCTAAGATAATCAGTAGAACTCCTAACTGGCTTATTTATAATCATGATGACATGGTTATAGATATCAAGAAGATGATTGAAAATCGTTTAGAACTAAAGAATATTACAGCTTAATAATTAAATAACTATATTACACTAAGCACCGTAGTGGTGCTTAGTGTAGTAGTATTTATTATGTTTATCCAATTGGAGGAGAAGTAACAGATTGTGTTTCGCTGTGTCGGTGACCATTAAAGGATTTACCATCAATAATGTGGTCACCTTCAGTAGTCATCGTACCTATATGTCTAATATCACCACGCATTTCAAAGCCGCTGCCGTCACCTCCAGGCCCTGCACTAATACCACCTGCTACCGTTAAGTTACCAGTGTGGGTTTGAATTGGTGTAACTGTAGCAATATTGGCAGTAGCATTATGCTGCATTTGTGTAGTATTGACTTGTGTCACTTGAGATACATTAGATGTTAAATTATCACAGCTAATGGTAATATCTCGTTTGTTAATTTCAATATAGGCACCTTGTGCTGTCTGTAAACGAATGATACCATTTCCTGAATCTATCTTAATCAGATTACCAATGTCATCCATAATGTTAACCAAACCTTGTTTAACATCTACATTGACATCATAAGCCCATTTCTCACCATCTGATTTAGTCGTGTGTGCGAAATTAACTTTCTTCTCATGTGTAGAGATACCTTGAGTCCATGTATTCTCTGGAGTAGGTTTCTCATTCTCATTTTGAGTATTAGAGAAACCCATGATTCTGGTTTCTAACTTCTGGTAGTTTTTAGAATTAGAAACCGTTTCCCAGTAGAAATAATCTGTATTGGCTTCACGGTATATTTGTACTTCGGCACCACGTCTAACATTAGGTGGTACCATCATGTTTGGGTCACGACATAACCACTTAGCAACAATGGTATTACTGGTACGTACACCGACAGATATCTTGTTACCATAGCTATCGGTATACTCTGACGTATATTCTTCTATAACATCATGTAATTCACCATCTACCATAGGTAGCACACTCTTAGGCCATACAGTCAATATGTCCGTATTTATCTCTAAGTTAATGGCTGCTATACCCCTTGAGTATGGTACAAGGTTATTTAAGTTATCCATTATACTTTCCTTTTATTAATATATTGTAACCTTTCATATTTTTGAACAATTATGTCTTATTAAAAGGATAATAACCGTGAAAATATTATCGCTAGAATTAAAAGGTGCTATTCGTTTAGAGTTAAGTGGTATTAAAAAGATTACCATTACTCCAGAAACCAGTATCATGGCTGTTATTGGTAGTAATGGTAGTGGTAAGTCTAGCCTATTACATTACCTAAGTCCTATGTTGGCTGATAAGAGTGACTTTAGTAAAGACGGATATAAGAAGATTAGGGTAGAACACAATAACCGTATTTATTGTTTGACTTCTGATTTTAGCATTAACAAACATTCTTTCGTAGACGAAGGATTAAATGAAGAATTGAATATCGGTGGTACTGCGACTATGCAGAAACAACTGATTAAAGATTACTTTAACTATACTGACAAAATCCATTTACTCTTAACAGGTAAAGAGAAGTTTACGCAAATGTCTCCTGTAAAGAGAAAAGAATGGTTTACTATGCTGTGTGATTCTGATTACACATTTGCCATTAATACATTCAATAAAGCAAAAGATAAGTTGCGTGATGCTACTGGTGCTTTGAAGAAGATGACTCAACACCAGATTCAGTTAACTTCTACTAATGTGGAAGAAAATGAATTAGCAAACATTAATGCTTCTATTAACGAACACAATCTTAAGATTGAAGAACTCAATAAGATTATCGGTTATAAAGACGCTTTTGCTAATCCAAATTACAGTATTGACTTAGAGAGTAGTTTATCTACCTTAGTCAATAAAGTAGAACCGTTAAATAGAAGATTAGTAAAATCTATTACCGATATCTCTAATAAAGAATTAACGCCAGAATATAAAGAAGAGATTATTCAGCGTAAACTTTCTTTAGAAAAAGAATTAGAAGCTACTGAATTACTCTATAGTCATTTGATTAAAGAATATAGTCAAATGGAAAATAAGATTAGTCAGGTAAAGATTACTTCTCATTCTGAATTAGAATCTACTCGTGTTAAAATTGAAGAATTGACGCAAAAGAAAAAAGAGTTAGAAAAACAAATAGAATCCATTCCATGTGAATATCCTATTACTGATTTACATTTACAAAAAGAAGTATTGGTACAAGGTAATCCAGATGTACTAGAATTACTTCATCGTTTAAGTTTATTTGGTGATGAAGATATTACTCGTGATTCTATTGCTGAATTAGTTGATAAGATAGAAACAACTAAGAAAGAACAATCTAACCTTACTGTTTTGTATAATCGAATAGATGAAAGAATTAAACACTTAGAACAAAAAGAGAAAGAGATTAAAATCCTCTGTCCAAATTGTTCACATGAATTTCACCCTGGGTTTGATAAAGAGAAGTATGATTTGTATTTGAAAAAACGAGAAGAAGTTCAAGATAACCTTGATAAGATTACATCCATTATTAAGGATTTAGAAGAACAATACGTAGATAAGAATACGAAGTATACCATCTTAAAAGACTTTAGTCAATATTGTCGAAATCAATCTAATGTATTAAACCAATGGTGTGTTGATGTTATTCGTAATAAACTTTATCTAGGTAAAGTATACGAAGCTACTGAACTTTATAATAACTATAAAGATTTTGTAGTCTTGTCATCTGATGTCGATAAACTTAATCAAGAAATTCGTTCTTACCAACAGATTATTGATAATGCAAATCAGGTAGATGAAAAAGAACATTATCTTTTAACTGAACAATTACACAAGATGTCCTCTCAATTGGAAGAAGTTAGAAGAAATAAACAAAATATTATTATCCATTTGGAATCTATCGAGGATATTCTTCGATATTACAATGAATTTGAGGAAGCTAAAGACTCTCTTCAAACGACATTAGATAATATTGACGATATCCAAATGAAGTTAGCAGAATACGATATCTATACTTTGGTATCTGGTCTAATTGCAGAAGAAAGGAATCAAGTAGCTATACTGACTAAAAAGCAAATTGAAATCATTACTCGTGAAAAGAATATCGAGATGGTAAATAAACAAATCGAAGATATTAAACAAGAAATCGAATCATGGTCTGCTATTGTAGATACATTAAATCCTCAAGATGGTTTAATTGCTGAAGGTCTATTAGGTTATATTAAGATATTCTTAGCCAGAATGAATGGCTTTATCCAATCTATTTGGTCTTATCCTCTTATTATTCATCCTGCTAAAATGACAGATGGTGAAAGTAACGATGAGTTATCTTATCGTTTTCCAATGACTGTAGGTTTGAGTGAAAAACCAAAAGCTGATATTTCTTTAGGTAGTGATGGTATTTTAGAGATTATTGATTTAGCATTTAAAATGATTGCCATGAAAGCATTAGGTTTATCAGGTTATCCTATATTCTTAGATGAGTTTGGTAGAACATTTGATGCTAAACATAGAGAGAATGCTTTGAAATTAATTGAGAAATTATCTGAAGAGTTTATCGAAGACCAAATATTTATTGTGTCTCACAATTTTATGGAGTATTCCGTTTTAAATGACGTGTCTTTCTGTGTGTTATCAGAAGACAATATCGTTTTACCACCTAACAACCTCAATAGAGGTGTTGAAATTATTCGTTAAAAAGGAAATAAAAATGAGTGAACAAAATATCAATAAAGATTCTATCGATGCTATTATTGCCAATACATCAATTCATGATTGTGATGATAGCACTTACGAAGTTCATGTAAGTGCTGGTACACAACATCTACTGGCTCAATTACGTGAAAACCTAACAAAAGGTTTGAACATCTATTCTCTTATTGAAGCTACTATGTTGAAGTATGCAGAATCACACGCTACTAAAGACTTTATGTTGGTTAAGTCTTCGCAAGCTTATAAGCAATTGCATGAGAATACAACTAAAGAATTAGAAGAACTTCGTCAATTAGTTGAAGTATTGAAAAAAGAGAATGAAGAATTGCGAAATGAATTGGATGGTTATCGCAATAAAGCTACTACAGTCGAAGAACCTATTTCAGAAGACGATGTAGAGAACGCGCCTATTCTAGTTGCTGCACCAAACATTGAACATTCTTCTGAACATACTGTTACTCTTTCTGATGAAGACGTCGAATCTATTAGAGGTAAAGGTACCATTAATACCATTAAAGGTAAAGGTTTTGACACTACCGTTTCAATCACTCGTGATGATAGTGCCGATAGCAGTGATATTAGTGATAAACAAATGGAAGCTTGGGTCAATGACCACCGATATAAATCACGTCCTCTGTTGAAGTTCCCTGAAAACCAAGAGAAACTAACCAAACATCCTAATCCAAATGGTGTTGGAAATGGTGTTTATGTTTCTACTGGTAAACCTGAAAACAATACTGCTGAAAAGATTCACGTAACTAAATATTCTGAAATCGAAGAAACTAAAATGTAACATATAGATTAAATAGTGAGGTACTATCTAGTACCTCACTATTCGGTTAGTCATCCATGCTATCATTATCGCCTTCAGGCAAGGTATTTAATTTACTCATTACATCTTTTTCGCTAAGAATAACAGTACCACGTACTAATTCACTGTCTGTAATTTCACGTGAAGCAGGAGGTAAATCAATCACTCTTTCTACCATAGTCTCAACAGAATTAGGAACAATATCCTTAATCTCTTTTCGCTGTTCTTCATTTCGACTCATTGCTTCAGATACCAATGCAAATACCAAGTCTTGTTGTACAGCATTTGATTCTTCATCTACTTTCAATCTAGCTTGAGCAATAACTGCTTTATCATTTGCAGCCATCATCTTTAAAGCCATATCTAATAGTTCAGTGTCATTTGCAATATCTTCACCTTTTGCAAAAATAACTCGAGTCAGCTGTTGGCGTAATTTAATGTTTTCATCCATTACACCCAGTTCATCGTACTTACTGGTATTACCTACTTTCTCAAAATTATTAATATTAATTGGTACAATTTGTTTTGGTTTCGGTGGTGAATCTTCAATCATTTCTTCAACCATTGTTATTATCCTTTTTCAAATTTGTTTTAAACATATACTATTATAGTGGAATTGGTGTACTTCTCCACCAGTTATTTTACTTATGAATTTCTAAAAAATAGAAAATCAGTTATTCATAAAATTATATAAAGGAATCCCTATGTCTATAATTAAAGATATCTTCTATATCTGGAAATTTCATAGAGCTAATCGAAAATTAAAATCTCTAATAGAGAAAAATAAACAATACGATCAATTTATAATTGATGCGCTCTATATTGAAATCAATGATGATTTTAATACGATGTATACAAACCTAATGGAAGTTTGTGAACATTATCGTAAAGAATTATCTCCTTATAACAAACGTATCTTACCAGATAATATTGGTACGGATATTAATCAGATACCAGTTGGGATTAAGTATCTAACTAAAGCGGATACTTTAATAAAAGTAAACAGCACAATTGGTTATCTTACTTCTCAACTTAATAATCCTACTTTTAAATTAAAACCTCTAGAAGTAGAAAGACTGAATACTAACTACTCAAGGTATTCTCCTAACATAATCACTATTGTCGATTTCTTCGATAAAATGATTAATTTGTTAAAAACATTAAAGGACAAGAAAGACAGTCCTTTGATTTACTTTAAACTGAAACCTATTATGTTCGTATTAATATCTGTTATTTCAGTAAGTGCTCGAGCATTATTCGAATTTAATAAGGTTGAAAGATAATTATTTATATAAAGGAAACAACATGAACAATGAAGACACTATGCTTCGTGGCTTTCGGAAAATCACCGATTCTAAGGATGGTGGTTTAGGTGAAGTCACTAATGATTGGCCTGGAATCTGTGCCATGTTATTGCGGAAGATTATCCGTGATATGTATATTGGTAAAGGTAAAGAAGGCTTTATGCAATGGCAGGATGAACGTATTACTTATCCTCAAATGGAAGAACTCATTGAAGAGTTTGTTAAACGATACTATGGTAGTAGTATTTCAGATGCTGAATTGAAATCTGAAAAATCTCGTTTACTGACTGAGTTCTCTCGTGATGGTATTTCATTTAAAGTATTGGGTGAATTACTATTGGTATTGGATTTTGACTGGGTAGATATTTCGATTACTGCTGCACGTAAATCCGGTACTGTTAAAACCTATATGCAACATATCGGTGGAATTGGTAAAACCCAATTTGAACATCCTGAATATACTGAAGAATTTAATCGAGAATCTGGTGGTCATGATAATCCAGCAGATTGTCCTGATTCTTTAGTAGTAAAGAAAATCAAAAAGAACACTGCTCGTAAAAAGCGTTCTAAATAATATAAACTATTTAAAAAGGAATTAACTTAAAATGTCAACAAATACACTCGAATTTAAAGCATATCGAGATATGGATAAGAAAGACGGTATTGACCATATCCGAATCGATAAGCACGCTATCACACTACTTGGGAAACAACTCATCCCAAGTTATACTCGTACATTCTATCATCCTACACATGGCTCATTCGCTAGTATCCAATCAGCTATTGAATGGTATAAACTGGAGAAAGATGATTTTGAAGTACGTCTAATGACAGGTGTAAAATTAGATGAGTACATCCACAATCAAGTGGAATCTGGTAAAAACAGTATTAAAACTACTGAAGTACCAGATGAAGTAATTAAAGAGTTTATCATGTACTCTTTACTGAGTAAGCCTGATTTATTCAGTATGGCTGTAGAGAATAAATTACCTTATTGTTGTTATCATGTCGGTAATGATGGTTATGCTAAGGTAAATTATATTCAGTATACTCGATTGCTTGGTAAAGTAATTGAAGAATTGCGTGATAAATAATTGACGATACTACACTACCTCTTTTATAGGGGTGGTGTAGTATATAAAATCTATGAATTATTTTTTAGTTTTAAAAAAGGAAGTAGTATGGCTAAAGTAAAAAGAACACCTGCACCACCAAAAGGTAAAAAGGGAAATAAGTCTAAAAAGACAAAAAATGGTGTAGGTAATAAAGTATCTACTAAAAAGAAAGATGACGCAAAGACGGTGTTTAATAGTAGTCTAGATACTAAGTTAGCTACTATTGATGCTTATCAGAGTCTAGGTAATACAGTTAATAGTTTGTATCAGTTTACTAACACTATGTCTTTGACTTCTATTACAGATGCTATTAAAGGTGGGTTAAATGGTTTAAATAAAATCAATGAATACCTTAAGATGGCAAAGGATATTAGTACTGGTCTTAAAAATGGTAACCTAATGGATAGGATAGGTACATTGGCTCCTGGTGCTAAAGCAGCATTGCAATCAGCTGGCTTAGACCCTGCTATGTTCGATAAGGTACAAGCGGCTGCTAAGATTGGTAATGATGTCGTTACCACAGTTAAAGACGTTCGTTCTGGTAAATTAGATATCTTAAATGGTTTGAATAATCTAGGCAAAGCCATTACTGGTCAAGACATTGGTTTGATAAAAGACATTCAGGCATTTAAAGCATCAGCTGCTGCAATTGTTAAAGAGTTTAGTAGTGCTGGTATTGCCATTCGAGATAATTGGTATTCTTTAGTAGGACATCGTGATAAAGACGGTTACGAGTATAATGTGGCTATGGATGTTGCTACTACAGTAATGGATGACTTACTTGAATATGGTGATTACGATACTGCTAAGATAGCGATTAAATCTATTAATCCACAAAAGTTAAAAGAAATTACAGGTGATTCTATTGAGAAGATGTTGAAAAATTTCAGTATGAATTCTGTCTTTAATACAGGTAGGACTGAGCAAGATGTTTTTAACGATGTACTAAGTACAATTGAAGCATTTGACAATGGTAATTACCTTTGGGTAGATAGAGAAAGTAATCGTAAGTTATTTAATGTTCGCTTGTTCATGAGTGCTTCTGAAGACTTTAAAAGAATTGCTAAAGTAACATTAGCTGATAGATTCTTTTTAGATAGCCATGTTAAGAAGTCACTAGATTATACTGATAAAGAAAATGAAGTATTGTTACTACTAGGTAATGTATTCACTAACATTAGTGATTTTAAAACTGAACTTAATAAAGACTTCCCTAACTTTATTGTTAATGAGCGACAACAAACAGTTTCTATTATCTCACCTGATGCATTTAAAATTAATAACGCATAAAGAATACATTACAGTATAGCTTTCGCTATACTGTAATGTAATATACATATTAACGTTCTGCTCTCTCATCCCACAATAAAGCATTTAAACCGTCTTTCAAGAATAGTGCGCCTAGCATTTGTCCAGGTAAACTATTACCCATGATACTTGCCTGTCTTGCACTACTAAAGCTAGAAACAAAGTTTAATTGGTTAAATGCTAATCTACGTTTTAAACGAGTACTTAAGTAATATTGTTCGTTAACACCCATACCAGCTAATGTAGCCATATAATCCATGAATGGAGTGTCATCGTCAAAGATACCATTTGTTAGAGTACTTAGGGCACCAGTTAAAAGACCACCGGTTGCACCTGGTGCACCACCAAATAAACCACCAGCTACTACTTTCTCAATAGTATCACCTAAGGAGACACCTTCTGTAATAGGCATGGCAATAATTTCTTCCATTGGTGTAATAGAGAAACTAACGTTTACTGACATTAGATTACCTTCTGGTGTAAAGCCCATCGTACCATCACCACGTGTAATAGTGATAGAATCAATTGCTGCTAAGCGAGATTGCATTCTACCTTTATCGTAGAATTCACAATACAATGGATTAGAGTGAGAGTGCTTACCTACAGATGTTGGTAAGGCAGCTGCTAAGATACAAGCCAATGGAAAATACACATCATTAAATGCAGAACGGCGATTAGCATATCTTGCTTTTAATGTAAATGAATAACTTGGTTTTGGTAATTGAGCTTCTGAGGATTCCCAGTATTTTGGCATAGACACTGTACCACCACCACCAGCAACTAATAAACCACCTAGACCAGCACCTTGTATAACACCTGTACCAAGTGCCTTAATACCACCCACTACTGACTCTATAGTATTGCTAACTATATCATCACCGATATTACCGCCGGCCATGTCAAAGTAAGTAGAGCGACCAGTAGCAGACATACTGTTAATCTTTTCCATTAAAGAAGAAGTCTTATAGTTATTAGAGAATGTTTCAGAAACAGCACCTGTATCGTCTACACGGAAACTAACAAAAGCACCACCTTCTCTTAACTCTTCTTCTAGGAATTTCCAGAAGCCATCATTACTTACACTTTCGAATGTTGGAGTATCACCGATATCACCAGTTTTACTCTTCTCTACCTCGTTTTGTTGTGGTGCACCGTCTTTCCCTGGTTTATCTATATTATACATGGCACCGCCACCATCTGCTGACATAGAAGTCCATTTAGCAATATAATCAGCTAATTTAAAAGAGGTTCTACCATTTCTATTACGATAAGAGGTATGGAGCATTTGTCTTAGGTCTAATTTAGTACCTGTAGCCATTTGAATTTCTTCTAATGTCTTATAACGTGCATGAGCTAAACGTTGTGCACGTGTAGCTACTGCGAATACGTCAAATTGAGCACCAGCAGAGTAACCTGTGATTTTACCTAATGCACCATCTAAAAATTGGTTAATGTGACCATTGCCACCAAATGTATTAGGCCATAATGCCTTCATTGCTTTAACATTATTTTCATCCCACTTCATGTCATCTTCACCAAGAGTTAGGTCATTACCATTTTCATCTTCACCTGTACCACGATGAATCAAACCTAAGTCTACTAAGAAGTGGTTACAAATAGTTTGTACAGATGACCAATATAATGGCATATTTGGTTTTAGATAAGCATATTTAGAAGTCGGTACACGTAGGAAGAAGTTCTTTGCTTTACCTAACATACCAATTAAAGCTAAGGGCCATGTAACAATAGAAACAGCATTACCAATTAAACGACCTAATTTAAACAATAAAGTATTAATCAAACCTTTATTAATAAATGCTGCTGCACCTGGGTGAAACATACCAAACAAATAACCAGTTAATGAGTTAAATGCCAATGTACCAAATCTAAATGTTACTTGTCTATAATTATCATCAAATGTTTCTGAAAAGTATGGACTTAGACCATCGTCATTTGCACCTTTTCTTGCTTTTAACCAATGTGTATCTGACATAGGGTCTGTAAACAAACAAGGTTGTGGTAATGGGTTAATGACTAAGGAACCACCTGGTGCTGTATCTTGGAATTTAGAATCTGATGTACTCCATGTTCTGGTCTCTAACGATGCGCCATCCAGTGTTTCTTGGTTAATCATGAAGATACTGCGTACCCAGTTTTTATCGTTAAAATAACTCGACTTACTGGGTTCTATCTTCCCATCTATTTCACGTACTCTCTTTTGTACGTCCTTATAAGGATTCATGTTACTCATGTTTTACTCCTATTTATCAATCATAGAAAATAATAGACTACCACTGTATAAACAGTGGCAGTCTGATTACTTTATTGGTTACCTTTTCTCATGTTTACTGGAGATTCAGCTAAGTTTGGATTAGTTCTAAACTCACTAGAATAATTTACTTTATCTCTAGCAGTAGTTTTAGAATCCTTAGAGGAAATTTCTTTTTTGCCTTTCCTTAATTCATCTAAAATATCTGTCAAGAGTTTGGTTTGTTTCTTATTCTCTTTAAGGATGTCTTCTGCAACATTGTTAATGTTCTTAGAATGTTCTACTGATTTCTTAGTGGCTT